>X409_Impala__coassemble_615_pt1 | contig 12630 bp, 11 predicted proteins | sample X409_Impala__metabat2_low_PE_002 | metagenome-assembled genome bin X409_Impala
GTGTAATTCCCACAAGTATTTTTATCGGATTGTTTGCCTGGATGGGCTATACCTTCGCCCCGGGTTATCGTGGTATATTTAAACCTTTTATTATGCTTGGAATTACTTTAACGGAACTGCTTTTAGGCTTGCTTTTGCTTCCTCTATTCGGTAGTATTACAGCCTTACCGCCCGGTTCTACCGAACCTTCTGTTTTAATTTTTATAAGTTTTGTTTTTGCAGTTTTCTTGCTTGTACTAATTTGGATTATGGAAGCGATATTTTATGCAAATGAAAAGAGACACGGTTTCTACGGAGTAACTACGTGGAAGAATAAAAAATAGAAACCTGCGCACCCTAATAACGAAAGTGAGGTGCGCTATGATCGGAGATAAAAAGAACAACCCCAATAAAGTATCCAATTCTTATGATAACTGTTCCTGCGATAAGGATAAATCCAAGAAAGATTGCGACTGCAGCAAATACTACGAAGTTGAACCCTTGCCTGAATCTTCCCGTCCCAGAAAAGACGGCCCGGGCGGAAATTAAACAAATACGCTTTTGTAAAAAATTATTACCTGTAACACTAATTCAGCATACAAAAAAGAGAAGCCCGCGGTCGCCCGCGAACTTCTCTTTTACATATAATAACCCTTTAACTACAATGCAATATCTGGGATTATTGCTTTTTCTTTTTAGCAATTTTTTTCTTAACTATCACCTTTACAAACTTCATTACACATTTCTGCATAAAAGGTGATCTTCATTTCTTAATCTGGTTTAACTGTGCATTCAATCCAAGGAGCTGTTCCTTTGTGAATGTGATGCCTGCAGTTCCCATAAGGTTTGCAAGACGGATAACGGTAAAGCCGTTCATCATCTGCATCATACCTTCGTTCATTTCAAAGCCCGCTGCCATACCGCCTGCATTCTTCTGCATCTGCTGCATCAAACCACCAATCAAGAGTGCGCCCTGAGGATTTGCCATAATTGCCCCCATAGTATCATTCAATGAGAAGTATCCTTCAGGTTCTGTGATGTCAAACCAGTTAAGGATTGCACCCTTTTCTTTTAACTTGTATGCTTCGTTGAAGGTATCAACCTTGCGGATTGTGCTGTAATCTGTGCAATCGCCTGCAACTGCTTCCAGTTCGGATACGCCCTCATTGGGAACGTCGAAGTAGAAGAAGTGCTCTGCAGATGCCTGCTTGCCAAGGCTCTTGCCGTTTACGAACAATTCAACTTCCGGTAAGTTAGAGTATACGGTTACCTTGGTAACGTCTTCTACTCTGTCTACATATCTCTTACCGCAGATGTGTACGAAAGGATCGTTTGATAACCATGCCTTGTATGCATAGAAGGAATCCTTCTTGTACTTACGGTCAAACGTCATAAGACCCTTATGGTTCTGTCCGTTCTCGCCACCTTCATTTCTTGCGTCAGCACCGAAGTCGAACATATTCCATACATGAGTTGCCCAGAGATATTTTCTTGTGAACAACTGCTTAATGAGTTCTTCGTGATAATATGCCTGATATTCTTCTGTATAATCGCCCTGTGTCGGCTTAGAGGTATGCCAGTTAAGCGCTTCACAACCATATTCGCTGACACCGATAGGGATGTTCGGGAACGTCTTGTGGAAATTATCAAACCAAGGTCCGTTCATGGAAGTATCTCCGCCGTACCATCCGAAGTAGTGGTTGTAAGAAACCACGTCGGGAATCTGCACATACGGATCATGAATATCACACATAGATACACAAGCGATGGTTGTTAGTCTTGTGGGATCCATCTTGTGAACCATATCATTTAATACATTGTGGTTATCCAATAAGTCTGCATCGGAACCGGCCATACTGATTTCGTTTGAAAGACCCCAAACCACAATGGAAGGATGATTATAGTTCTGAACGATAAGTTCCTTCATCTGAGAAATTGTGTTTTCTCTACCGCCCGGCATATGCTTAGAAATATAAGGAATTTCTGCCCAAATTACCATACCCATTTCATCACACAAATCATAGAAGAACTGATCATGCTGATAGTGTGCAAGACGGATTGTGGTTGCACCCATTTCACAGATGTATTCCATATCTTCTCTGTGGTGTTCCGGTAATAACGCGTTACCAAGTCCCCATCTGTCCTGATGACGTGATACACCTCTTAAAGGATATTCTTCGCCGTTTAAGATAAAGCCGTTTTCAGGGTCAATCTTAAAAGTACGGCATCCGAAAGGCGCAGATACACAGTCAATAACCTCATCACCTTTTACAAGGTCAACTTCTGCTCTGTAAAGATAAGGATCCTTGCGTCCATGCCATAAATGTACTTTGGGAATAGTAATCACTGCTTTCGTATCAGCAACTGCCTGCTTTACTTCTGCAATTTCATTTTCTTCATAATCATAAATCTTATAAACAAGTTCCTGTCCTTCTGCAGAATTTGTTAAAAATACTTCTACTGCAACGTCAGCGTCTTCACCCTTCACTTCAGGTGTTACCATAAGGCCGGGGCCTCCGTAGTAATCAAGATCAAAGTGTGAATTGTTTACTGCAATAATATTTACATCACGATAGAGACCGCCGTAGAAAGTAAAGTCTGCCATCTGAGGATATACTCTGTCATTTTCCGCGTTGTCAACAGCTACAACAATCAAGTTGTCCATTTCCAAAGCATCTGTGATGTCTGCTCTCCAAGTAGAATAACCACCATCATGGCTTGCAATCTTCTTGCCGTTGATATAAAGGTCTGCGGAAGAGTTTGCACCACGGAATTCCATATAATATCTGTCTGCTTCGGGTAAATCGAATTTCTTTAATTCTTTTGCATAATATGCGGTTCCGCGGTAGTAGTCTGCGCCACCGTCCTGACCGTCAATTGCATTCCAACTGTGAGGAAGGGTAACCCAGTCCCACTTTTCAGGCATTGTAGCCGGTACCTCTGTTGCATTCTTTGTAAAAGCCCATTTTACGTTAAAATTTATAATTTCTCTCACTTGAACTGTCTCCTTTTACTTTGATTTTATAACCTAATTTACAATATATTTGATCCTGCTGCCGAACCTTAAGTCCGACAGCAGATTCTAATTCTTTATTCCTCTGCAGATGCTTCTGCTTCACCGTGCTTAATCTTTAATGCTGCAACGTTAGCATCAACCTGTTTCTTATGAAGAGGATACCAGAACCACAATACAAGTCCTAATAAAAGGAATCCTAATGCAGGAACCAAAGTTGAAATATTAAAGATACCTGATAATACGCTTTCGGTTTGAACCGCACCGCTTGATGCAGCAACGGAATCATAACCGATGCCTTCCAACAACCAGCCGGATAAACCTGCTGCCAAAGCCTGGCCGAGTTTACGTGCAAAAGAATACAATGCATATACGGAACCGTCTTCACGAACACCGTTTCTTAATTCTGAATAATCGATAACGTCTGTGATTAATGCCCAGGATACCATTGAGAACATACCAAGACCTAACCAGCAAAGCATCTGTAATCCGCAATATACCCATACACTTTCGGGACGGATAATCCAAATAAGAACCATAACCACTGCCGCAAACAGGTTTGAAACAATTGAAATTTCAGCCTTACCAAACTTCTGTGCCAACGGCTTCGCAAAAATTGCTGCTATAATCATACCACCCATCATCATAATGGTAGATACGGACTGTGCATTTGCATTATTGTAATAATCCGGGAAAATATATGCCGCCATGTTCTGCATTGTCAACTGTGCCAAAAGCATAACAACGGAAGCGGCAATAATGGAAAGCAATGCGCGGTTTGTAACTGCGCTGACAAGCATCTTTCCAACGGAAGGTCCTTTTTCTCCGGTAGGCTCTACGATTACTCGTTCTTTTACAAGTTTATAACAAAGTAAGTAACAAATAATTGCAAGAACTGAGAAGATACCTGCAGCCAATGTAACCTTCGGTCCGTTCAATGTTTCTTTTACCACGTCTGCTGAAATCTGAACCTTATCATACGCAATAATGGGAAGAAGAACACCAATTACCATACCTGCAAGCATACCGCCCATGGTACGGAAGGTAGATAATGACTGACGGTCGCCGGGATCTGAAGAAATTGCAGATGCCATAGAGCCATAAGGGATATTAATTCCCGTGTAACAGAAGGATCCCCAAAGGATATAAGTAATCGCTAAATAAACAATCTTAACTCCCGTATCAAGTCCTGCCAGACCGCTCTGATACATTAAGAAAGATGCGATTGCAACCGGGAAACACATACGAAGAAGCCACGGCTTGAATTTACCGTTGGGTGTGATCCTGCTGCGGTCACAAATACGTCCCATCGCAACGTCAGTAAATGCATCCACGAAACGGGCCAACATCATAATGGTACCGATTACTCCGGCTGATACGCCCATTACGTCGGTGTAAAATTTCGATAAAATCATTGTGGATAAGATGAAGGTAAAGTCGTTACCGAAGTCACCGAACAAATATCCCATTTTGTCTGCAAGACCAAACGGTCTTACTGCTTTTTTCTGTTCTTTCACTTGCATACCCCTTTCTTTATTGAAATGAATTAGTTAAAGGTTAATTTTTACGGATAAAATCCCCCCGGATTATCCGCAAGGTTTGATATCATTTTAACAAAATGCTAACAATATGGAGAGTATAATTTTTGTCACTTTTCGTATAATTTTTATTAGTTGTGTTTTTTACCTAAAAATGGTACTATAAAAATACAAAATTTTCCTATTAAGACGAGGTGTTGTTATGCACTATCAGGCTGAACTGGCATTTACCCAAAGAATACTGTCACACTTCCGTATCAAAATCCATATCCTGACGGACGAAAATAACTCCTTTGACGATATCGATATGGGTTTGCGCAAACTGCTCGGACCGGAATACGAACATACTTTTATTAATGACGATATTAAAAATATCATTAAACCAAACATCATCTATAAAATGACGGATTTGTTTTATTGTAATTATTTTATTATACGTTTACCGGATACCGCCGATGATTCACTGATGCTTGTGGGGCCTTATACGGTTCGCGAATTTACCGGCAGCGAGATTATGGAGTTTACTGAAGAATATTCTCTCCCGCCGCAAATTTTTAATACATTGGAGAAATATTTTAACAACATTCCCTTTGTGGAGAATGATTCTACCTTAATGGTTCTTATGAATACTCTGGGCGAATCCCTTTGGGGAAATATGGACAATTTCAAATTTGAAACGTTGGAGCAACGGTTCTCCAAACCGGAACACACAACTTCACAATTTTTTCCGGACCATTCTTATGAACAAACCGATGCTTCCATCAATATGAAGGCCATCGAAGAGCGTTATGCCGTGGAAAATCAGTTATTACATGCAATTTCCCAAGGCTTAAGCCACAAAGTGGAAGTGATTATGGCAAATATGTCCGCTTCCCATTTTGAGAAACGTACTGCCGACCCCATCCGAAATATGCAGAACTATTGCATTATTATGAATACACTGCTTCGTAAGGCTGTGGAAAACGGTTCCGTGCATCCCTTTTATATTGATAAATTATCATCCGATTTCGGGCGCAAAATTGAGCAGGTTACTTCCATGGAAAGTGCGCGTAAACTTCAAAAGGATATGATTCATAAGTATTGCCTTTTGGTTAAAAATCATTCCATGCAAGGATATTCTCCCCTTGTCCAAAAAATAGTTACTTCCATTGATACGGATTTAACCGCCGATTTAAGTCTGAATGCTTTAGCAACCCGCATGAATGTAAATGCAAGTTATCTGTCCACTCTTTTTAAAAAAGAAACCGGCAGCACTCTGACAGACTATGTGAATGAAAAGCGAATCCAGCACGGCATCCTGCTTTTGCACTCCACAAATCTTCAGATACAGACCATCGCATCCTATTGCGGAATTCCCGATGTGAACTATTTTACCAAATTGTTTAAGAAGCGCGTCGGAAAAACGCCTAAATCCTACCGCGAACAGTTCCTGAAAGGCGGCAAAAAATCATAATTGTTTCATAACACAAAAAGAGGTCGCCGAAGTGACCTCTTTCTTATTTCAACCCTCAGCATCCGCTGTTAATGGCGCAACCGCATCCTTCATCTTGAGCCTGTGATGCGTTCCAACGATATCCGTTTGTGTTAAAAACAGGACCATCGCAATCATTGGAAGAGGCGTACACATTTGCTTCATGATTACAGCCGCAATCACATGCATTCGCAACCTGAGCACAACCGCAATCATTTGCCGCCTGTGCGCAACCGCAGTCTGATGTCTGGGCCGCTGTTGCATGGGAACAACCACAACCGCAATCTGCATTCTGTGCGCAATATCCATATGCGGAAATCAATTTCAAAGGACCATTGCCTGCGTTACATACATTGTGCCATACGCCTGCGGGAATGAATACACTGTCACCGGGCATTAATCTTCTGACACAATCTGCTTCGCATCTGGTGTTGCCTAATTTTACAACAGCACAACCGTATACAACGGTAATCAGCTGATCCTCTGCTTCATGCACTTCCACGCCGAGACTGCCATGCATAGGAATACACATTACATTTACTTTTAAATAGTTGCCTTTGACAATTTTACTTTTTGCTTTGGTATTCTGTCTTGCCGCACTGACAAGATTAGTAAAATATGATGAATGATGGTTATGTCTGCAACTCATAATAAACCGTCCTTTAAGATGTTCTATGGTTTATCATATGCCGTAGCCTTATTTTGGTGCAGACCGGAAATACTCTGTTTAACAAGATACTTTATCCGGACATCTCTATTTCCAATTATCTCCTATTGATTAAATATTACGAAATTGTTACGATTTATTTGTTCTTAAATAAAATCAGCAGGCGCAAATGCCAATGTCAAACTAATATCCTTAAAATAAGAAGCTCACAGGGCTCTTCATTTTTAAAATACGCCCCGTAGAAGCCGTCCTTCTCCGGGGTAAAATATATCTTCTTCATATCTGTTTACCCTTTCAATTCATCAAATACAATACGCTTTCCCTAATCGTTTTAACGAATCTCCACTACCTTATATCCCGCCTTTTCAATCACGGCACGAAGGGCATCATCCGACACTTCTTTTTCCATGGATGCAATCGCCTGCTTCTTACTTAAATTTACCTTACCGGCAACGCCCTCCATTTCATTTAAGACACGCTCTACCCTATTTTTACAATGGTCACAGGTCATCCCCTCAATAATGATTGTTTTATGGGCAATGACATTTTTTAACTTCTTTTTCTTCACTTTTACGGATGAACCACCGCCGCAACAACTGCTCTCTCCCTTAAAATGTTTCACGGTGTAAATTACGCCGATGATAACAACAATGACCAAAACTCCAATAATAACAATGTTTTCCATTTTATATGCCTTCCCTTTATTCTAAGTACATTTTATTTATATCTTGCAGTTAGTCGTCGCTAACTAAAATTCATTCTATCTCTCTTTTTTGAAGAAGTCAACTCTGCATTTTTATTCTTTTATAAAATTTATTCGTTTAATTTTCGTAAATGTTGTGTGAAACTTTTTATTTCATAAAGAACCGTTTTCAACAGCGTCAGTACTTAACGAGCAGAACTGTAAGGCACTGCGAGTTTAGTACTGCTACGTCTGTGGAACGAGCGAGAGCGTGTTCTGTTGAAATAAAAAGATTCACACCTCTCTCAAAAAACGAATTTTATAAAAAGTATCAAAAAAATACTTTCTTTTGCAACCTTTTTGCATTATACTTTGTTTTATAAGTAGAAGCGAACAAAAAGGTATTGTAAAAAACACATTTACATACAGGAATCGCATTTAACATAAACAGATTGGAGAAGCAGTATGAACAACACAAGAATTACTTCAGAAGAAATGGAGAAAAGCAGACGCATTATTCAGAATATTAACAACTACTACTATTCTAAAATGGTAGGCCAGTTTCAGTTAGGTACATCCTTACTGGTAACTTTAATGTGTAACGGACACATTCTGGTAGAGTCCGTACCCGGCCTTGCCAAAACCACCGCTGCCAAAATTATGACAGAAGCAGTGAACGGTAGTTTTTCACGTATCCAGTGTACACCGGACCTTTTACCCAGCGACATCATCGGTAGCCAGATTTTTAACTACTCTACCAACTCATTCGAAACCAAAATCGGTCCCGTTATGGCAAACTTCCTTTTATTGGACGAAATCAACCGTTCCAGTGCCAAGACCCAGTCAGCCATGTTGGAAGTAATGCAGGAACGACAGGTCACCATCGGCGGCGAATGTTTTGAAATGCCGGAAATTTTTACGGTAATCGCAACACAAAACCCCATCGAACAGGAAGGTACCTACCTCCTTGCCGAAGCACAGTTGGATCGTTTCTTAATCAAAGAAAAATTATTTTATCCGAATAAAAACGAAGAATTCGAAATTTTAAACCGTATTGAAAAAGATGTGTTTGCTACACGCCAGTCAGTGGCATCCATTGAAGATGTAGCCTTCCTTCAGGCGCTCACCAGACGCGTTTATTTGGACGATTCCATCAAACAGTATATCATTCAGATTATTGATGCCACAAGAAATCCCGCAGCATACATCGGACCTCAGTTGGCACAGTATATTACCCTGGGAGCAAGTACCCGTGGCGCCATCGCCCTGATGGAAGCAGCCAAGGCCATCGCCTTAATCAACGGCAGAGATTTTGTCATTCCCGAAGACGTAAAAAATGTAATCTACAGTGTTTTAAGACATCGTATTTCATTGAATTACGCTGCAATTGCAGACAATGTAACCTCAGAAAACATCATTAACAATATTTTAGGAGTAATCCCTACACCATGATAAATCATATTACCAAAATTCAAGCCAAGGTTAGTATTTATGCAAAAAAGAAAACCAGCAATATTTTCGACGGCTCCTACAAATCCATTTACACCGGTAACGGTATGGATTTTGAAAACCTGCGAGAATACATTCCCGGCGACAACATCAGGGATATCGATTGGAAGGCATCTGCCCGGAACAAAAATCTTTTGATTAAAGAGTACATTGCTGAAAAGAAACACAACGTTATGCTGGTATTTGATACAGGCAAAAATTTTATGGCAGATACCCAGGCAGGCGAACTGAAAAAAGACGTTGCCCTAAATGCAGGCGGCACCCTTGCTTATCTCGCGGCACAGAACAGGGATAATGTTGGTGCCATTTATAACCGCAACGGTATGATTCAGTTTTTCCCGCTTCGAATGGGCGTGAATCATTTGGAACACATTCTTACGTCCTACGAGAAAGAAGATTTTGCCGGTTACGACAGCGACATTAATAAAACTTTGGACTACATTATCAAAAATATACCCAGAAAGATGATTATTTTCGTAATTACGGATGCCGGCGGCATTCATAATATCAGCGACAATACCATCAAAAAACTCTGTGTGCAACACGATTTGCTGTTCGTAAGCATCGGAGACGCCACATTAACCGGCCATGCGTCATTTGACGTACGTCGTTCCCGTTATGTCTCAGAGTACATTACCGGCAATAAGAAACTGATGGATTTGGAAAAGAAGACCCGTGAAAAAATCGCTTACGAGAACTCGCGCAAACTTCTCCGCAACCGGATTGTTACTACGGAAATTCACAGCGAAAATGATATTATCGATAAAAGTTTGGAATTATTAGAAAGGCATAAATATGCAAGCAATAACCGTTGAGATGCAAGAATCTTTTTCTTACTGGCCTGTTATTTTATTTATTATCATCGGATTAATAGGAACCGGTTTGATACTGTTTCTTCGCATAAAACCCAGAAAAAAGAAACCCCGGGTACCCGTACCCAAACCTGTGGCTCCGGCCAATATCATAGTTTTAAAAGCAAAATATTTGAAGGCTTTGGATGATATCGGCGAAAAACGAAACGCCAACAAAATCAACGACCGCCAGGCCTTTCAGGCCGTCAGCCGCGTTGTCCGTAACTTTGTATACGCCGCTACCGGCATCAAAGTTCAGAATTTTACATTGATGGAAATTCATGCAGCAGGGATTCCTCTTTTATATGAATTGATTTCCCAATGCTACATTCCGGAATTCGCCATTGAAAATAACACAAATATTTATGAAGTAATTAACAAAGCAAGGACGGTAATCGCACAATGGAATTAATGCACCCGGTAATACTCTTTATCGGCATTCCTCTTGTCTGTATCCTGATTCTTTTTTCTCACAGAAAAAAAGATACCTTCGGGAAAGGAAAAAAGGTTGCCAATACCAAGTTCATAGAAGATACGCCTCTGTATAAGAAACTGATGCGGGAATATAAAGTTTTTACCGTAACGTCTATGATAAGCCTGTGGATTTGTCTTATTCTCGTCGTTACCATGCTGGCACGCCCCGTAAAAGTAGATGTTGTAAGTACGGAACTGCGTAACCGTGATATTTTTATCTGTATGGACGTTTCCACCTCCATCGACGAATTAAACCTTGAAATTTGTACCGAATTAAAAGAAGTGGTCAAAGGGTTGGACGGTGAACGTTTCGGAATCAGTATTTTTAACGGTAAATCCGTTCTTCTGGTTCCCCTCACTTCCGATTACGATTACGTATTGGAAATGCTGGACAAACTGGAACGCTGTTTTAAACAGAGTATTGCCTACGAAAACGGCAATTTATCATACGATGGGTTTGATTTATACGGCTTTAAATACGATGGTACCCTGTGGGAAGACGGCCGCGGCAGTTCTTTTATCGGCGACGGTCTTGCTTCCTGCCTGTATAACTTCCCGGATTTAAAAGAAAATGATGACCGCAGCCGTATGATTATTTTTATCACGGATAATGAATTAAACGAAATCACAGGTACCTCATTTGTGACTTTGGAAGAAGCAGCAACACTTTGCGCTGCCAACAATGTAAAAGTATATGCGGTAACACCGCAACACTTCGCAGACCCCGTTACCTTCCAGAATGCAATTAACAGTACCGGCGGCAAGCACTATGCCCACACTTCCGATAAAATATTTGACCAGTTGTTACACGATATCAAACTGACCGGCACATCCGTTATGGAGGATACCAAAGTCATTATCACTGACAAACCGGAAGTATTGTTTATTTTTGTAATGATTCTTATGGGCATACATTTCTTCTTTAGCAGAAAGGCAAAGTTATGATTATAAATCCTATTATTCCGATTTGGCTTATGATCATTATATGTATCGTTTTCTTGATTTTTAAGCGAAAAGGAGCGTTTCATTTTATCAGGCAGATTTTGATTGTGGTTTTACTTTTTCTCATTAATCTGCGCATTATGGTGCCGGATCCCGACGCCGAAACCGTACAAAAAAAGGTAGATGTATTGTTTGTCGTAGACAACACCATCAGTATGCAGGCCTTAGACTACGGCACGGACTACAGCACACGAATGTCTGCAGTCAGAACCGACTGTGCTTACATTATGGAAAAACTTCCCGGCGCACAATTCTCTGTAGTATCTTTTGCCAATGATACAGAGAATCTGCTGCTTCCCTACACCATTGACACCACGAATGTTAGCCAGGCCTTAAACAGCCTGAAAGGACAGGCAACTTTGTATGCCACAGGTACCGGTTTTGAAGGCATTTTAACGTATATGGAAGAACTGTTGGATCGGGAAAATGACCACCTGCAGATTGTATTTTTTATCAGCGACGGCGAATTGACCCAGACCGATAAACTGAAATCCAATCCCGCATTAAAGGATTATATTGATTGCGGTGCGGTTTTAGGATACGGTACGGAAAAAGGCGGCAAAATGTACGCCCCTGCATTCTCCGGTGATGAAGAATGGGAGGAACTTTATTATTACGATGAAAATTACGACCGCCAGCCCGCCCTCTCTTGCATTGATGAGGAGAATCTGCAAACCATTGCTTCCGATATGGGCGTGGATTATGTACATATGACCAAAACAAGTCAAATCGATGCTACCATCAACAAGGTTTTAAAAGAAATCGAAACTGCCGGTGATTCCATGGAAGAAGACACCATAGCAGGTTATTCCGATACTTTCTTTTATCTCCTGATTCCCTTCCTTCCTTTGCTTATAATTGATTTTATTTATTACAGCAGAAAGGTTATTTTGTAGAAAAGGAACATTGTAATTATGAAAAGAAAAATTATCGCAGTGGTTTTTATGCTGTTCATTATGCTCTGCTGCTTCCTGTTTTTCCGATATATTTTTATATATAATAAGGGCAATCAACTGTATGAACGCTTTGATTATCCCGGTGCCATTGAACAATATCAAAACGCACTGGACGCCCATCCGCCTCACTTTAAAGAATGCTCGGTTCGCGTAAATCTGGCCCTTGCCATGATTTATAATATGGGGGAAGATTTTGCGGCTCCGGAAAATATTGAGAGTAGCATCGAGACCCTGATGGAAGCCAGAGATATCCTTTTGGAAGACGGCTGTGCTTCGGATGAAGGCACAGGACACAGCGAACCCGCCCAGAAGTTAAAAGAGGAAATTGACAAACTGCTGGAACAGTTGCAACAGCAGCAAGAATCCCAGTCCGGCGGCTCCGAAAACGAAAATGACGGTTCTCAAGACCAGCAGGACGGCCAATCTTCCGTGAATGAAGAAATTGAACAACAAATCCAACAGGAATTACAGGATATCCAGACCGGTGC
>X409_Impala__coassemble_618_pt1 | contig 12617 bp, 20 predicted proteins | sample X409_Impala__metabat2_low_PE_002 | metagenome-assembled genome bin X409_Impala
ATATATATTGAAGCAGTACGTATTTCGGAAAAAGAGACAAAAGATATGGGTATCCCGTTAGTACGCTATGATCGTGAAAAAGGAAAAGCCTATTTCTTATATTCGGATGGAAGATGTGAATATCAATAATATAAAAAACAACCTTAATATATTATTTTTTACGATGTTAAATCGTATTAAACTCAATATAGTCAAAAAAGCCCCGAACATTCGGGACTATATAAAAGAAGACCTCGGCTTAGCTCCGAGCGAAGCGAAGCGTAGACCGAACCCCGGGTGCGGTTTACGCATCCGCTTCTTATGCAAAAAACTCTAGCAAAGCTAGAGTTTTTCTGCATAACAAAAGCGGGTGATGGGAATCGAATGAGAAAAAAATCTAGTATTTTCAAGTAAAAAAAATTATGAAGAAAGGAGATAAACAAGCCCTATTATAAAATACTACATAAAAAGTCCATATTTGGACTTTTTTTGTTGTTTTTAGAAGTATTATGAATGTGTACCAAGTACATAAAACACTTTTTAAGAATAGGAGAATAAGAAAATGAGTGGAAAACAGATTGTGGGAATTGAAACCAAAAAAGGTACTTTTACTAATGACGCTGGGCAAGTAATTGCATTTGACAATGTATATTTGCATTTACTCGGTCACAATCCTAAAGTTGAAGGCTCGGCAGTGTCGGTGTTAAAAGTCAAATCGGAACTTGCTGACGGTCTGCAAATCGGGGATTGTATCAATTTGATTTATGATATGCGTAAGGACGGAACTCCGTATCTTTGCGATATTGAGGTTGTAGAAAATGATTAATGAAGAATTCCTTTCTTCAGAAATACTAAATGGTTCGGAAGAGGTAATCTCCCCCACCTCTTCCGAAATTGTCCCTTTAGATAGTTTTGAAGAAACTTTGGAAACTTCGGAAGAAGCTGCGGAAACCTCGGAAGAGAGTACTGAAACTTCGGAAGAAATTACAGAAACTTCATCAGAAGTTATCTATCAAGTTGCAGACTTGACCAAAATTGAAAATTCATTGGAAGTGATAACATGTTTTATTATTTTCTTTGCGGTATTTATGCTTGGTTCTATGGTCTATAAACTTGTAAAAGATATATTTTAATACTTTGAAAGGAGAATGTGACAATGGAAACAACAAATATTTTATCAAGCGTTGTAACTGCCGATATGGTAAAGGGTGTTTTCGATGAAATTATCGGTTTACTTCCCGTTATTATTCCTGCGGCTGTTGGATTCCTTGGTGTTCGCAAGGGTATCTCATTTGTTATGGGCGTTTTGCGTTCCGCTTAATATTTTAATATTAAAGTATTACGCAGAGCGTAAAACAATAAGGGAAATGCAATCGAATATTGTATTTCCCTTATTTTCTTAAGGAGAAGATATTATGAAGAATTTATATAAAATTATACCTTTGATTTTTATATTTGTGTTGATGTTTAGTGTTCCTGTAGCTGCGGAAGATACTCCGGTATATTGCGGTCAAATTAATGAAGAAAATTATGTTTATATTTATAACTGCGAATGGTTCAATCGTCCTTCCGGTGTTACGAATTGGACACGTATTAATATTCAAGAATATTCATATGTTTCTTCCGGTTCGGGTGATAAGATTGCGCTTTATGAATCTGATTATAACACTACTTATGAACCTGATTACGGTAAAACGTTGAATTGTCCTTATCCTCAAGACTCTCGATATTACGGTCAGTTATACGAGTCTTGGAATGGTGATATTTCTTCACAAGGTTCTAATTATATTACGAGCGTAAAACCTCGTTTATATCAATTTGTTACTTCTTCGAGCGGAGACAATTATACTGTCAAATTTGAGACTAATATTCCCATTTTCGCTACGCAGGATGAATGCACACAATACTTGTCCGGCTTAATCGGTGTTGAACAAGCCGTTAATTATATGAAAGTCTATGATTGCGAGACGGAGCGTTGGGTTTCCGTAAATATCAAGAATCCGGATGATGAAGAAACTGATAATGGTTTTATCTTTGACGGATTCGGGGATTTTTATGAAGATTTCAAAGATTTTACGGAAGAATCAAGTGAATATAACGATATGGCCCAGAAGCAGGAAATCACGGAAAACACAAACAATCCGAATGATACTGTTTTTGGTACCATATTGCAGGCAATGGTTGGAACTCAACATACTGAAAATTCTATAAGTCAGCAGATTAGTAATCAGTTGCAGTATTTCAGCGACCAGTTTTTTAATAAATTTGCGCAGTATGCTTTGAATCTTATGTCTGATATATTATCTGCTCTTAATGGTCTTACCGGACAATTTGAGGGATTGATTGATATAACAAATCAGTTATATGAATCGGGTTTGGATGCAGATGGTAATTTCGGTGTTGATAACATGTATTCGTATTGGCTTATACCAAGTGAGGGGTATCTTGAAAATAAGTTGGAAACATTTTATTTTGAAAAGTTTGGATTTATAGAACTTGGTTATTCTTTTCTTGATTCTGTTCAAGCTGCGTTGAATCAAACTGATACTGTTATGCCGGTATTCACTACAGATTCTTTTGTTTGGCGTGATGTGATTATTCCATCATTTACCATTGATTTTTCTTGGTATGAATATCTTAAACCTTATGCAGATCCGATTGTGTCTGCATTTTGTTGGATTGTTTTTGTTTGGAAGGTAATAACCGGAATTCCCTCTTTGATTCGTGGCGGTAATGTTATTGGCGGTGTGTCAGATATACAGGCTGATATAGAGCGTAGTAATATTGCTTCTTCTGATGCTGAAAAAATAGCACGAAATTTTGGGTGGAAATAAGAAAGAGAGGTTTTTATGATTGCTGAAATTTTAATTGATGAAGTTTTTATTTTCATAGAAAATATGTTGGGTTTTTTAAATTATGACGCTACTTTTTTTGCTGATATGATTGATATTGCATCTTTTCATTTAGACAGTATCGTCAATATTCTTAAAACTGTTCTTTTCATAGTTCCGTCCGGTGTTCTGACATTAATACCTTTCGTAGTAGCATTGATTGTTTTACGAATAGTCATAGCACTGTTTTGGCTTCTAGTAGATTTATGGAAAGCAGTTCCATTAGTTTAATCAATTTAATGCGGTCTTATGCGAGAGTTCTCTCCTGCGGAGAGAACTCGCAAACCGCAGAAAGGATAAAGTAATGAAAGCATTGTTGCTCTTTTTGTGGGATATAATAAAATATCCTCTTTTGATTATATTTTTATTAATTCTAATTTTCCGGTTGTTGGTAGTGATTTATACATTTATTGAATCCAAGAAACAAAAGATAAAAATAAAACACCGTACTGTCCGGAAGAAGAAACAGCGATTTTTTAAATCGTTGGTGTATACCTTGCCGCATCAAATGGCCTTGGATAGATTGCAATATGATCCGGATGATTTTACATATAAAGGTATTGTCATTTTTGAAGGTCCTCAGGGTAATGGAAAATCAATTTCTATGGCACAGTTTGCAGAAACTATGCTCAATGAATTTCCGCAAGCAAAATGTATATCAAATATAAAATATACTCGGGCTGATAAGGCTCTCACTCATTACAAACAACTTATGACATATAACAATGGTAAACATGGAGTAGTAGTAGTAATTGATGAGTTGCAGAATTGGTTTTCTTGTAAAGATTCTAAAGACTTTCCGCCGGAAATGTTATCTGTGGTTACCCAAAATCGCAAGAATCATCGAATCATTCTCGGAACTGCGCAGTCCTTTTATATGTTGGCAAAGGATATCAGAACTCAATGCACAGAAGTCCGTAGTTGTAAAACTTTTTTCGGCTGCTTAACCATTGTCCGGAAGAAGATACCAAAGATAGATTCAAGCGGAGAAGTGATTGACTGGAAGTCTAATGGTTGGTATTGGTTTATCCATTCAAATGATTTGCGTAATTCTTATGATACTTATGAGGTAGTACAGAGAATGGCAAAGAGTGGATTCTATCAAAGACAGGTTACACCGGAAAATAAAACAAATATCAGCGTAAATGTTATGCAACGTAAAAGGGGGAAGTAATATGTATTTATCTGATTTGGAAAGAGAAGTAATTGAACATGTTACAAAAATGGTTAGGAAATCATTGTTTAATATATTAGTAGCAAATGGAAATACTGTATTTGAGTGTGAAGAATTAATACCCCCGTTTGCTGTGGCTGTTATTTCCGCTCCGATTGTATGTAAGATACTTGATGATATGCGTAATGATATATATGAAGCAGAAAAAAAGAGAGGTTAGTCCTCTCTTTTTTCTTTTTCCAATAGGTCTTGTGCAAATTTGCGGATTGCTCTTATTTGCTCCGTTTCAAGATGTGCCACCTTAAACATTAAGGCTTTTGCAAAATCGTCTTTCCCTTGCATAATTTCACTGATTCGTGCTTTCAGTTGCTCTTCTTCCGGTATTGAAATATAAGGGTCTCCGTTGCCTGTAGTCAACCATTCATACGATACGGAATACACACGACAGATGTCTTGTAAGGTTCGTTCGGTCGGTGTTGTTCCGTTTTCAAATTTTTGAAATTGGCCTTGGGATAAATTGATTGCTTTAGCAAATTCGGTTTGGTTTAAACCTTTTTCTTTTCGTACTTGCTTTATTCGCTCTCCTATCATTTTGAAATTCTCCTTTCCTATTTTTATTATATTTTAATCGAAAAGATTAAAAAAATCAAGTTTTTTATTGACAAAATAATCGTTATGATTTATAATGAATGTAGAAATAGTCGAAATGACTAAAATATCACAAACAGAAAAGGAGAAAATTATGGAGTTTATAATGTCAAACTTAACAAAAGAAATGTTGGAGAAATATCGTGAATTAAGAAAAGAGTATAATAGTTATTTTTCAGATGAAGAATTTAATGTAAATGATGATACGTTGCTTTATACGGCATTGAGTTTTGAAGTTGAAAAGTTAGAAGAACTACTTGCAAATAAAGATATTCTGGAAGGAATCAAAGCAAAAAGACGTGTGTAATCCCACTTTATACATAAAACAGAAGAAAGGAGAAAAGCCCTATGGATGATGTACAGATTTTAGGCTATACAGAATTCGGGGTACTCGTCAAGTTGTCAAATGGTCAGATTGTCGAGGTCGCTACAGATGACTATGATGAGATACCCCCCTAGCCCTTTAGTATAGGTTAGGCAATCCCCCTTGTCAAGGTTTTGCTCTGCAAATACCTTGACAAGGGTGGATGTAAGAGAATCCCAGACGGGAAAGCGCTAGTGTCCCGTCCCCCTGCGCAGGACGCGCAGGGATAAATCAAAAGAAACTAAAGTATGTGGAAGTCCTGCTAAACCAGTGAAAACATGATGTTTTCACGTTCTACGCGGCACTGCTCTTCCGCTACCCAACACAAAAAATGCGTGTCTTAAAAACCTAAAGATAAGAAACGCATGCCATTAAATAAAAGGAGAATGTAAAAATGAAGCAAATAAGACCTTATGGATATGTGAAAAAATATAAAAGATTCGATAGAGATTGGAGAATTATCACAAGAGAGACCGGATTTGAAGATATGGTAAATATCTTGCGCATGTTTTCATTATCGGATAAAGACGTATCCGTGAAATCAAGAATCAATCATAACGGTCAGCGCGTGTACAGTGTGGCTGCATATTTAAGCAATGAAGAATATGAAATGATTTGTCAGTAAAGGAGAAAAAGAGATGATAGAAATTATATTTAACTTTATCGGTTTATTAGGTGGACTTATTCTTTTGGTTTTAGCATGGTGCCAGGCTATGCAGCACGAAAAGAAAATGCAAGAAAGATATTTTGACAAATTGGAAGAGAGTATATCTGTTGGCGTTTATTCTGCATTGGTAAGATTTGAAAATTATAAAGCAACAATGACAGAACAAGTCGAAATAGCGAGGTTAAAGTTATGAACGCTGAAATTTATACGCTCGTTTTATCAGTCATTGTTGCGATAATCACAATGTTTTTTATAGGTTTTGCATATTTATTAGTTTTCAAATATACCCTTTGGTATTGGAAATATTCGCGTAATGATGAAGAATGTAATTTTTGGAAATTTTTTTGGAGATTTTAATATGGATATAGGAATAGGCATAACAATAGGCATATTGCTTTGTTGGATTTCAGAGATGATCCAAAGCAATGCAATAAAAAAATACATAGAGAAAACAGTACGAAAGGAGATGGAAGAATGGATAAACCAAAATCAGAAGAATTTGTGAAATTGTTAGAGACTATCGCCGGAATGAATAAGAAGCAGATAGAAATTGTATCAGCATTTATACAAGGGATGACGGCTGTAACAGTGGTTTGTAGTGAGTAATGTGTTAAAGTTCCTAAGTGCTGGTTAGTATTACCCAGCACTTAGGAACAAGGCACAAAACACCTACAAACCCATATAAATCAAGGAGTTTCGGCTTGTACCCACTTTGGTAACAAAGTGCCAACTTCGGTAACAAAATCGTAACTTCGGTAACAAAATTAAGAAAGGAACAAAAATGGAAGAAATTATAAGATTTATAAAGGCAATATGCAGGATAATATTGTCTTTTTTTTCGCTCATAAGAAATCTTGTTGAAATTTTAGGAGGTTAGAAATGGCTGTGAATAGTCCGGCAAAGAGTTGGTTTCTTGTATATAATAATCCGCGCGAGATTATAACTTACAAGACGGATTCGGAGAAAAATTATGTTTTGGACAAAAATAACGATAAAATCATTGAAAAAACAGAGCCGTCAGAATATGCCGATATGACGCCGCAGGAAATATGCAAGGCTGTTTTAAAAAAGTGGGTCGGCGATTCCGAAACGAAAACAGGTGCCTGTGCATATTGCATATCTGCGGAAGGCTTACATCATTTGCATATTGTTCTTGAGGATGCTAAAAATTTCCGCTTCTCTTCCGTAAAAAAACTTTTTCCGCGCGCGCATATTCAACCGACACGTGGAAATAAAACACAAGCGGAGAATTATATTAATAAAGTTGGTGCTTATGCAGAAAAGAATGAACAGATTATCTGTATAGAGTACCATGGAGAAATAAAAGGAAATCAAGGCGCAAGAAACGATTTGGAAATTATAGGTAAAATGTTGGATGAAGGTGCTACACCAAAGCAGATTCTAAAATCTGATATTCGATTTTACAAGCAGGAAACGATAATCCGTAAGGCATTCTTTGAAAAACGTATTGCGGAGACACCTATTGAGCGAACGGTTACTGTGTTTTATCACGTAGGTCTTGCCGGAAGCGGAAAAAGTTATACTTTGGTCAATTTGGTGGAGAAGTATGGCCGTGATGAAATATTTATCGTTTCCGATTATGCGAACGGCTTCTTGGATGGGTACCAGGGACAAAAGGTGTTGTTTTTGGATGAATTCAAAGGTCAGATACCGTATTCTCTTCTACTCACTATGTTGCAGGGGTATCTTCAACAGTTCCACGCGCGTTATACCAATGTTTGGGGATTGTGGGAAGAGGTGCATATTACAAGCGTGTTTGCACCGGAAGAATTATATCGAAAAATGGTGTATGAGTGTGTAGAAACTGATAGTATTAATCAGTTATTGCGCAGATTGGATTTTGTGGTATATCACTGGAAAGATGCAAGCGGTTTTCATAGCAATACTGTTTTTGCAAATAAGTATAGTAATTTAAAGAAACTTGTTGTGGATTCCCTTGGTTCTTCTCTTCTCTCGGTGGAAGATTTTAAACCGGCAACGGAAGAACAGGCGGAACAGTTAAAAATGATGTTTGGAGATGAATAAATGGATTTAGATAAAATTAAAGAGAAAGCCTATATTAAATATTTACATTATGCAGATTATTGTGATAAATTTGGTGTAGGGCTTGTTTATGATTATGATATGATAAAAAAGCAGATTTTAGAAAACCATAGCAGGAAGATTTCGTATCATCAAGGTAAAATGTTATGGTATACGTACATTGACAATAATAAACAATTGTGGTGTAAGAGCAAAGAGGGATTGGAAGATAAATTGGTGGAGTATTATCTTAATAACGTGGATGGTCTCTATAAACTGGATTGTGTTTTTACCAGGGCATACGGCTTTAATAAAGAAAATGATTTTCTTTCTCCGGCTACCTTGGACAGATATAATGCAGACTATGAAAAGTATATACTTCCGTCAAGATTATCCATTATGGATATACGCGCGATTACTGAAAGCGATGTGATAGGTTTCTTTAATGAGATTATGAAGCAGAAAATCACAGCAAAATGCCTGTCAAATATTAAAACTGTTTTAAGTTTGATATTTGCATATGCACGAATGCAAGAGGGGGTTGAATGCTTGCATATAAAATCAGTGTTTCAGAATCTGCGTTATCCCAGACGCGCATTTAAAGAAAAGCCTGCGAGTGTTGACCGTACGTTCAAGGATGATGAAATACAAAAAATAATGTCTGCATTGGATGATGAAAGAAATGTGGATTTGGGAATTAAACTTGTATTTTATACAGGCTTGCGTGTTGGAGAACTGTGTGCTTTGCATCGTGATGATGTAAACTTATCCGGTAAGGCATTGAATGTGTTACGTTCTGAAAAGGTGTGTGGCCGTGGAAAAAATCGAATGTATTACGATGAATTTCCGAAAGAATATAAAACGCGAAAAATTGTTTTATCGAATAAGGCTGTTGCGGTTCTTGAAAAGTTGGTAGCGCGTTCTTCCGGATATTTATTTTCAAAGAAAGACGGACATATACATGCGCGTGTATTTGATGCAAGGTTACGCCGCATATGTAAAAAACTTTCTCTTCCGGTCTATTCGATGCACGATATTCGGAGAACGTATGCAAGTCATATGTTTGATAGTGGTGTTCCGGATTCATTTATTCAGGAACAGATGGGTCATAGTGATATTAAAACCACGCGGAATTATTATTACTATTCGACTGCTAAAAATGAACAATATAAAGAGTATGCGAATAAATCCGCAATATAAAAAAGAGAGTGACCGCTCTCTTTTTTATGATTTCAATATGATAAAAAAGTGGAAAAAAGTGTACTTTTTCCCGTGTACTCCATAAATGGAGAAAGCGGGTGATGGGAATCGAACCCACGTATTCAGCTTGGAAGGCTGATGTTCTACCATTGAACTACACCCGCATGTAAAAATATGAAATTGTACTCGGGGTGACAGGATTCGAACCTGCGACCCCCTGGTCCCAAACCAGGTGCTCTACCAAACTGAGCCACACCCCGTAGTCTGTATCGACCAGTGCGCTTCGTCTTGACGCAAGTGTTATTATATGAAATGTTTATCAAATTGTCAACATCTTTTTTTAATTTTTTTATTTTAATTTTTGACCTTCCTATTTTTACTTCTAAAAACAAAAAGTCTTTCTGTTAATCAATAAGTTCTAATTCCTTTTTATAAAAGGTATCTCCGCCATTTTGAATTACAAAAGCGCGGTGTTCGAATGCCTCCGCTTCCATTCCTGCAACTGCCGCAACCTTATACAAGCGATAGTTCGCACTTACCTTTTTAAGAGTAAATGTTTTCGCATCATCTGATTCCAGCAGTTCCTCCATTTTAATATAATCGCTACTTTCTTCAGCCTTCAGAATCTCCGGATACTTTGAAATGATACGATAAGCCTCTCTCACATACAGTTCCGGACTAAGTGACACAAGTGTCTCAATTTCTTCAATACATTTTAGTATTGTATCACTGTCTTTTTCAAGCAATGCAGCCATAGCCAAAAGAGAATATCGATACGATTTTCCGATATTTGTGTCAGAATATCTCTCCAACAAACCTGCAACGGCCTTACACTCCTTAAATCTGCCCATATAAAAAAGCATACTTCCGATACATTGTAATACTGTATCATAATTTTTCGCACGGCGAGAATACTGCAACATAACAACATAGGCGGTCAACGGCTTAATGACACAACAGTCATCATTGGTCAGCCGTGTCAACCGCGTAATATTCTTCGCTTGATAGACCTTAAACAACACAACACTAAGGAACGCAAATGCCAAAAACGCATAAAATCCCCAATGGATATCGGCATAAACACAATAGCATCCAAAAATTCCTGCTGCAGCGATTAACACCGTTAATACCACACCTGTTATACGAAGATTTTTACAATACTTATGAGTTCTCTCTTCCTCCGCTTTATCAAGTTCAAAATCTATAATTTCCCTGACTTCCTTACATAATTCCTTCATATCAACATACACCTTTTCATTTATGCACCTGCGCATCCGGTATTTCACGTTTTACGCTTCCTCACGCAAACTGCACTGCGTAAAATGAACCTCGCCCTGCGCATCCACTTCCATGATTACATAGGTCGGCACCCGCCCAAACTGCCTCGGATAAGTCAAACTTCCGGGATTTACAAGAAAAACGCCGTTCATTTCACCCATATAAGGCAAATGGGTATGACCGAAAAACGCCATATTGCATCCTCTTGATGCCGCTTCTTCCGCCAGACGCTCATAACCTGCAGACACACTGTAATAATGCCCATGGGTTACCAGAATTTTATTTCCGGCAATATCCAAAACACGTTCCTTCGGTAAAATGGTAAAGAAGTCATTATTCCCGCTGACCACCTCGAAATCGCACCCTGCAATCGCTTCCATTTCACATTCGGTACCTTCCGCGTCTCCGCAATGAATAATCAAATCCACAGACGGAACTTCTTCCAACATCTTATAAAAATTGTCATTCACCCGGTGGGTATCACTACAAATCAATATCTTCACAACTACACCTTTTTCCTATCATATACCGATTACAACAATTCCGGCACATATCTCCTCCGGTTCATTAAAGGCCTACGCTTCCATCCGTGCTTTGATTGCACGGAACGCTTTGCCCCTGTGACTGATTTCATTCTTTTCTTCCAAAGAAATTTCTGCGCTGGTTTTATCAAATTCTTTTAAGTAAAAGATTGGATCATAGCCAAAGCCGTTAGCACCCTTTTCTTCATATCCGATATAGCCTTCCATGGTTTCGCGGACTACCAACTCTTTACCGTCCGGATACACCGCTGCAACCGCACATACGAATCTGGCAGTACGTTTTTCAAAGTCTACGCCATCCAATCTTGCAATTAAACTTGCATTTTTGACCGAATACGGCGTATCTTCGCCCATATATCTTGCAGAATAAATACCGGGTTCTTTATTCAAATAATCCACTTCCAAACCGGAATCATCGGCAAGTACGATATGCCCGCTTAACTTCGCAATCTCCCTTGCCTTAATCAACGCGTTTTCTTCAAAGGTGGCGCCGTTCTCATCCACATCTGCGTTAATTCCTTCTTCTTTCATGGAAACAACTTCATATTCCGAATTATTAAATATAGATTTAATTTCTTTCATTTTCCCCGCGTTTCCAGTGGCAATTATCACTTTCATTTTTGTCATCCTTTCTTCGGCGGTTTCGGACCCATATACTGTAAAAAGTAGGTTTTCATCATACCATTATAGATTTTACGGTTTTTATCCGCTTTTTTACCCAGGTCACGCTCCGCGTTTTCATAAGAAGTAATCAAATACATTGACCAGGCATCCAGTGCCTTATATCTTTCGCCGAGAGCCTCATAAATCGGCGGCAAATCCACTTTCTCCTCCAAACGCTCTCCATAAGGCGGATTCGTAATGATAAAACCGTACTTTTTCGGATGACTCAAATCTTTTACGGCCCTGGTCTGGAAGTGAATCAATTTGTCCACGCCTGCCAATTTTGCATTTTCTCTTGCAATTTTAGTCATTTTTTCATCAATATCATATCCCTGAATATCCGTCTCGATATTGTAGTCAACCATCTCATTTGCTTCGTCCAGACAGTCATACCAGTGCTTTTTGGGGATTAAATGCCCCCAATTCTCCGCCAAAAATTCCCGGTTCATACCCGGAGCCGCATTCGCTGCCATCAATGCCGCCTCAATGGGAATCGTACCGCTTCCGCAGAACGGGTCCACCAGAATACGGTCCTTCTTCCAAGGGGTGAGCATAATAAGTGACGCAGCAAGATTCTCCGCAATCGGCGCTTTGGCCGTTAATTTGCGGTACCCTCTTTTATGAAGAGATTCGCCGGTAGTATCCAGTCCTACCGTCACTTCATCCTTCAAAATAAAAACTCTCACCGGGAAGTGATCGCCATCCTCCGGAAACCATTCCAGATGATACTTCTCTTTCATACGCTCTACCATGGCTTTTTTCATAATGGACTGTATATCGGAAGGGCTGAATAGTTTGCTCTTTACGCTGGCCGCCTTAGCCACGCCAAACTTACCGTCTTTCGGGATGAATTCCTCCCAAGGCAGTTTTTTGGTCCCTTCAAACAGTTCCTCAAACGTTTCCGCATGAAAACTGCCTACTTTTATCAAAATACGTTCTGCGGTACGCAAAAAAACATTGCCGTAGCAAATCGCCTGCGCGTCACCGTAAAAAGTAACCCTGCCGTCCATTACCTCAGCAATTTCGTACCCCAAATCCGTAATCTCTCTTTTTAAAACTGCTTCCAAGCCGAAATGGCAAGGCGCAATCAATTCAAAACGACTGTAATTTTTCATAAAAAATCCTTTTCTTCCTTAATTCCTACTACATCTTATCCATACTTTTTCAC
>X409_Impala__coassemble_627_pt1 | contig 12426 bp, 10 predicted proteins | sample X409_Impala__metabat2_low_PE_002 | metagenome-assembled genome bin X409_Impala
AAAGAAAGAAGCTGAGAAAGCCCAAGCTGCATTAAATGAATTGTACAGAGTCGGATTTGCCTCGGACGAGGATGAATAATTTATTTATAAAATAAATGTATTTTTTAAGAAAGGACGCATCAGATAAATGCCTGAGATTAAGTTACTGGATAATCAGACAATTGATAAAATTGCTGCCGGAGAAGTGGTGGAAAAGCCTGCCAGCGTGGTAAAAGAGCTGGTAGAGAATGCCATGGATGCCGGTGCGAAGGCGATTACCGTGGAAATTAAGGGCGGCGGTATTGATTTGATTCGAATTACCGATGACGGCTGTGGTATTCCGGCGAAGGAACTCCCCAAAGCCTTTCTTCGTCATGCCACCAGTAAAATCGAATCGGATGCGGACCTTTTTTACTTACAGACCTTAGGCTTCCGCGGTGAAGCCCTGGCAAGTATTGCGGCGGTTGCACAGGTAGAAATGATTACCAAAACCAAGGATTCTATCACCGGAACCCGCATTGTCATCGAAGGCGGCGAGCAGAAGGAATTGGAAGAAGTGGGTGCCCCTGACGGAACCACCATTTTGGTGCGCAATCTCTTTTATAATACGCCGGCAAGAAAGAAGTTTTTAAAATCTGCCATGACGGAAGGCAGTCATATTGTGGAGTTAATGCAGCACATGGCATTGAGTATGCCTGCCATGTCTTTTAAGCTTGTGGTAAACAATGCCGTGAAGTTTCATACCTCCGGCAACGGTGATTTAAAAGAAGTGATTTACCGTATTTACGGTCGCGATACCACAAAAGCACTGATTCCGATTAGCCTGACGGAAGACGGTATTACCATTGAAGGGTATCTCGGAAAACCGGAATTGTCCCGCGCAAACCGTGCTTTTGAGAATTATTTCGTAAACAGACGATATGTGCGCAGTAATTTTATTTCAAAAGGCATTGAAGAGGGCTATAAAGGCTTTATGATGCAGCACCAGTTCCCCTTCTGTGTGTTACATATCAATGTGGATACCACGGCACTGGATGTGAATGTGCATCCTACGAAAATGCAAGTGCGTATGTCCAATCAGGAGCAGTTGGTGCGCACGCTTGTTGAGAGTATTCATAACAGTTTAAGCGGCAAGGAAATGATTCCCGAAGCCAAGCTTGTGAAGGAAGAATTGGCGGAGGAACGCATCACTACGCCGGAGCCTTTTGAGAAGGAGCGTTTGAAGGATTGGAAGGCAAGCGAAGCAGAGCGGATTCATGCGGAGCGGGGCGGAGCAGACCAAGCCTTAAATAATAATGATAAAACAGTTAAAATTGCGGAAGAGTCATGCCCGGTTCCTGCGGAGAAAGAGAATAATGCTCAAGCGCAAGTACAGGAAAAAGAGCCGTACATTGACCTTACAAAGGTAAACAGACCGTTCTCAAATCCGACAATTCAATTAACGCCGACTACCGGAATTATGCCTGAAAAGAAGCGTTTTGAGAGTGATTTGTTCTTTGCGGATGAAGAAAATGCGGATAAAAATAAAGATAACAATATCGACGCTGACTCATTTGTTTTAGGTGATGAATCAGAATTTGTCGCAGCAGACAATTTTGATTTAAATACCGAAAAGATTTCAAATGCATCCGAACCCAAGCCCGAATCACCTTTTTTTCAGGACATTATTATTGAGAAGCCGGAACAGCTGGATTTATTCGAAAATAAAATCCTGACGGAAGAGAAACGCCGTGAATTTAAGGTTTTAGGGCAGGTATTTAAGACTTACTGGCTCATTGAATTTGAAGATAAACTGTATGTAATGGACCAGCATGCGGCCCATGAAAAAGTAAAATTTGAAACTTTTATACAGAAATACCGTGAAAAAGAGATTTTGTCCCAGAATCTGGCTCCGGCCATTGTGGTAAGCCTCTCGCCGGGAGATGCTCTTGTGTATGAAGAGCATAAGGATGTTTTTGCCGGTTTTGGTTTTGAGATTGAGTCCTTTGGCGGAAATGAATTGATGCTTCGTGCCATTCCCATGGATTTGTACGGTGCGGATGCCAAGGAAATGTTCCTTGCCATTCTGGAAGAACTGGCGCAGGTACATTCCGCGAATCGCATTGAAATCATTGAGGACAGGATTGCCACCATGGCTTGTAAGGCTGCGGTAAAAGGCAATAATGTCATGACTTTTGAGGAAGTATCGGCACTTCTTGACCAGCTTTTAACCTTAGAGAATCCATATCAGTGTCCGCACGGAAGACCGACGATGTTTTCCATGACCAAGTATGAGATTGAGAAGAAGTTTAAGCGAATTGTGTAAAATTATATCTTTCAGAAAAAGATGTAAAACATGATGACGAAAAAAACAACCGGAGTAAACATGCAGAAACCGAAATTAATTATCCTTGCCGGACCTACGGCAGTGGGCAAAACAGACAATTCCATACGACTTGCCAAAGCTGTAAACGGTGAGATTATTTCTGCGGATTCCATGCAGGTTTATAAGCGTATGGATATCGGTTCTGCTAAAATAATGCCGGAAGAGATGCAGGGCATCAAACATTACTTAATTGATGTGTTAGAGCCTGCGGAAGAATTCAACATCGTACGTTTTCAGACTATGGCGAAAGAAGCAATGGCAGAAATCTATGCGAAAGGTAAAATACCTATTCTCGTGGGCGGAACCGGCTTTTATATCCAGTCTCTTTTGTATGATATTGAGTTTAAAGAAGAGGAAGAAGCAAATACAGCCTTACGTGAAGAATTACAGCAGTTTGCGGATAAATTCGGCAAGGAAGCCTTGCATGAACGCTTAAAAGCCGTAGATCCGGAATCTGCCGAAGCAATTCCTGCGGGCAATGTGAAAAGGGTGATTCGTGCGTTGGAATTTTATGAGACCCATCAGGAAAAAATTTCTACGCATAACACAGAGCAGAAGGAGAAGGAATCACCTTATAACTATGCATTTTTTGTGCTGACCGATGAGCGAAAGCTTCTCTACGAGCGAATAGAGAAACGAATTGATATTATGCTGGAAAAAGGCCTGATTGACGAGGTAAAAGCGTTACAGGCGGAGGGCTTAAACCGAAATTATATCTCTATGCAGGGCTTGGGATATAAGGAGATTCTGGCATATTTAGAGGGCGAGATTTCATTGGAGGAAGCGGTTTATATCTTAAAGCGTGACACCAGGCATTTTGCGAAACGCCAGATTACCTGGTTTAAGCGTGAAAAGGACGTAAAGTGGCTTGATAAAAGTGAATTCGGGCATAATGATGATGCGGTGTTTGAAGAAATGATGGAGTATCTAAAAAAGAAGGGAATTACAGAATGAATTTAGAAACCATTAAGCAACAAGGTTACAACTTAACCAAAGAACTTATAGAAGTTTCCAAGATAAAAGAAGGACAGCTCCTTGTAATCGGCTGCTCCACCAGCGAAGTTGCAGGACAGGGAATTGGTTCCTTTTCCAGTCCGGAACTTGCGGAAGCACTTTTTGGCGGTATTTATGAAGCGGCCAGGGAAGCTAAGATTTATCCGGCAGCCCAGTGCTGTGAACACTTAAACCGTGCCTTGATTCTGGAAGCCGAAGCGGCAGAGAAATACGGCTATGAAGAAGTAAATGTTTTGCCTCGGCCCAAGGCAGGCGGTTCCTTTGCAACGGCTGCTTATAAGTATTTTACAAGTCCTGTGGCAGTAGAGCATATTAAGGCACACGCAGGCATGGATATCGGCGATACCTTAATCGGTATGCATCTGAAAGATGTGGCGGTGCCGGTTCGTTTATCTTCCGATAAAATCGGTGAAGCCCATGTGGTCTGCGCAAGAACCAGGGCGAAGTTTATCGGCGGTTCGCGGGCAGTATACGATGAATGCAAATTATAATTTTTATGCAAAAAATCAATATGACTAAATATAACTTTTGATATTTTGTTTGGAATGAAAGATTTTTTTATCAAAAGAAATATAAACATAAAACACAAAGGTTTGGTACACAATAATGACGGATAATATCTACAGAAATATGGGCATTTCCGATGCTCTCTACAATTATGCTTCCGAGGTTTTGGAAGAGTTAAAAGAACGCTTCGATGAAATCGATAAAATGGCGGAAATCAATCAGATGAAAGTTCTTGCTGCCATGCAAAAGAATCAGGTCAGCGAAGCTTGTATGCTTGGCACCAGCGGTTACGGATACAGTGACATCGGTCGTGACACCTTAGAAAGAGTGTATGCAGATGTATTTCACACAGAAGATGCTCTGGTGCGTCCCCAGATTACCTGCGGAACCCATGCGCTGGCACTTGCCCTGATGAGTAATTTGCGCCCGGGAGACGAGCTTTTAAGCCCCGTAGGCAAGCCTTATGATACCTTGGAGGAAGTTATCGGCATCCGTGATTCCAAGGGTTCTTTAAAAGAATACGGTATTTCATACAGACAGGTGGATTTACTTGCTGACGGCACTTTTGATTATGACAATATTGCCAAGGCAATCAATGAAAAGACAAAGCTTGTCACCATTCAGCGCTCCAAGGGATATCAGACAAGACCTTCTTTTGGTGTAAAAGAAATCGGTGCATTAATCAAGTTTGTAAAAAATATCAAGCCTGATGTGATTTGTATGGTAGATAACTGCTACGGTGAGTTTGTGGAGGAATTGGAACCCAGTGATGTTGGTGCCGATATGGTGGTCGGTTCTTTGATTAAGAATCCCGGCGGCGGTTTGGCACCCATCGGCGGTTATATTGCCGGAAAGCAGTCCTGCGTGGAAAATGCAGCTTACAGACTGACATCCCCGGGCTTGGGTAAGGAAGTCGGTGCATCTTTAGGCGTGTTAAAAGACTTTTATCAGGGATTTTTCCTTGCGCCTACCGTTGTTGCCAATGCTGAAAAAGGTGCGATTTTTGCGGCAACATTATATGAACGTTTAGGTTATCCGGTAATCCCTGCAGGTGCAGAAGAACGCCACGACATTATTCAGGCAATTACATTAGGCTCGCCGGAAGCGGTGATTGCATTTTGCCAGGGAATCCAGAAATCATCTCCCGTAGACAGCCACGTATTTGCAGAGCCCTGGGCGATGCCGGGATACGACAGTGATGTTATTATGGCGGCAGGTGCTTTTGTGTCCGGTTCGTCCATTGAATTGAGTGCGGATGCGCCTATAAAAGAGCCGTATGCGGTTTATTTCCAGGGCGGTTTAACCTGGCCCCATGCCAAATACGGTATCATGATGTCCATGCAGTCTCTTTTAAATGCCGGAATCCTTGCCGTGGATGAGCAAAGCGGGAGAATTGTCCGTAAATAAAGGCTTTTAGAAGATTTGGTCTGTTTTATATTGTTGAATAAGAGAATTTCGTGTCCGTTGAATGCTTTTTTGACGCGAAATAAGTCGAAATTTTTTCATCGGATTTTGTGTACATCATATTTTTTCTATGATAAAATAACTATGTTGTTCATACGAAAAAATAAATGATTATTTTATAAAAATATAGTTTATTTGCAATCTATATGCCTATGTATTTTAAGGCAGATAAATTACAAAAGAAAGGTTTTATATTATGACTAATAATGTATTTGGTATTGATTTGGGTACAAGTACGATTCGTATTTTTAATGAACGCACTTCTGCCACAATGGTTGAGAAGAATATGATTGCCATTGAGAATAAAAATAATGTATTTGCATACGGTGATTCTGCTTTTGAAATGTACGAAAAGGCACCGGATAATATTCAGGTTACGTATCCTTTGACCAGTGGTGTTATTGCGGATATTAAAAATATGCAGATTCTTTTGCGTTATTTTATCAGTGATGTTTCCAAAGGAAATTATAAAAATGCAGAATATTATATTGCGGTTCCTACGGACGTGACAGAAGTGGAAAAACGTGCATTTTATGACTTAATCAAAGATGCCAATTTAAAGCCGAAGAAAATTATGATGGTTGAAAAAGCGGTTGCCAACGGAATCGGTCTTGGCGTTGATGTAAAAACATCCCAGGGTGTTATGGTTGTGGATGTCGGATATAATACCACGGAAATTTCCATTCTTTCATTGGGCGGTATTGTTTTAAGTAAGTTAATCAAAACCGGCGGATATAAGTTTGATGATGCCATCCGCGCAGCGGTAAGAAGAGAATATAATCTTTTAATCGGATTTAAGACCGCAGAAAAACTTAAAATGAGCCTTCATGAATTAAAGCAGAAGAAGGAAAAAGCGGTTGTTTACGGGCGCGATATCGTTTCCGGACTTCCTATGGAACGTGAAATTCCTACAGAGTTGGTGGACGAATGCTTAAGAGAGCATTTTAAAACCATTATTGATAATGTCAAAATTATTTTGGAACGTACTCCGCCCGAGTTGTCTGCAGATATTTACCGACATGGCCTTTATTTAACAGGCGGCGGTTCTCTGGTAAGTGATTTTGGTACGATTTTAGCCAATGGTACCGGGTTAAAGGTGAATGTGGCAGATACAGCGGTGGAAAGCGTAATTGACGGTATCGCTGAGATTATGAAGAATGATAAATTTAAATCGGTTGCATATCAGCGATAAAAGGAAAGGCAAAGTATGAGCCCTCTTGTTAAAAGAAAAAAAGAGCGTTTTAAATTACCGGTAAAATACTGGATTTTGATTTTATCTTCCGTATGTGTTTTATTGATGTGTTTAACGTTTATGACGGATTTTAAATTTAATACGGCGAATTATATTGTTGGATATACCGTTGTGCCTTTTCAGAACGGCTTAAGTAAAATCGGTGGTTATTTGACGGATAAGGCGGAACTTTTGGCGCAAATCAAAGATTTGTTGGCTGAAAACGAAGCGCTGAAGCAGCAGGTTGATGAATTAACCATCGAGAATACTGCTTTGATGCAGGATAAGTATGAGTTAAATACATTAAGAGAGTTATACGCATTGGATCAACAGTATTCCGATTATGATAAAATCGGCGCCCGCATTATTATGGGCGGTTCCAATAATTGGTTTGATACATTTGTGATTAACAAAGGAGCCAATGACGGAATTGAACCTAATATGAATATTATGGCCGGAAGCGGTCTGGTTGGACGTGTAGTGGAAGTGGGTCCAAACTGGGCACAGGTAATTTCCATTATTGATGATACATCCAATGTCAGCGCAACGGTTTTATCTACGTCGGATAATTTAATTGTCAGCGGTGATTTATCGACTATGGAAAACGGTTATATCCGTTTCAGCCAGTTAGTGGATGAAGATGATAAAGTTGTTGTAGGGGATAAGGTTGTTACTTCGGATATCAGTGACCGTTACCAGCCCGGTATTTTAATTGGTTATGTCAGTTACATAGAAGAAGATTCCAATAATTTAACCAAGTCCGGCTATATTACACCGGCAGTGGATTTTAAACACTTGAGTGAAGTGTTGGTAATTACGGAATTGAAACAAACTATAGATTAAAGCAGGGGAAATATTCATAATTTCAACATAAAATAGAATTCTGCTTAAAACGTCAGGTGTAGAATATGAAAAAGGTTATTACCGCAATCGTTTTAATTTTCATATCGTTTATTTTGCAAAGTACGGTTTTCCGTGCTTTGGCAATTCAGGGGATTGTACCGAATCTTTTGATTATTTTAACGGCCTGTAGCGGGTTTATGCACGGAGACCGATTTGGAGTGTTTGTCGGTTTCTTTTGCGGGCTTTTAATGGATATATTTTTCTTTGATATTATTGGATTTTATGCCCTTTTGTATATGTATATCGGGTATTTGAACGGATTTTTCCATAATATCTTTTATCCGGATGATATTAAATTGCCTTTGGTTATGATTACGGTCAGTGATTTGCTTTATTCGTTGACGGTATATGTGTTATTGTTCCTTTTAAGAAGCAGATTTGATTTTGGATATTATTTTTTGAATATTATTTTGCCCGAACTGGTATATACCATTTTTGTTGCGGTTATTTTTTATCCGATTTTATTGTTAATTTTAGATATTTTCAGGCGGGCGGAGAAGAAAAAAGAGGAGTAAAAGTCATTGTTCAGTAAGTGGAAAGAATCAATTATTACAGTAATTTCATCCAGACTCTTTGTGCTTTTAATTGCGTTTATTCTTCTTTGTTCTACACTTGTATATAGATTGTTTGATTTACAGATTGTTAAGGGCGAAGATTACCTGAATAACTTCCGCCTCAAAATCGTCAGAGAGCGTTCGCTCCCCAGTACCCGTGGGAATATTTATGACTGTAACGGTAATTTGCTTGCTTACAATGAACTGGCTTATAACATTACGTTAGAGGACGTTTATGAATCAGGCAGTGATAAAAATGCCACCTTGAATGATACCATTTATCGTTTAATTAAACTGGTAGAACAAAACGGGGATGAAGTCATCAGTGACTTTAATATCCGCGTCAATGAAGACGGAGAGTATGTTTTTACGGTGGAAGGTACGAAATTGTTACGTTTTCTTGCTGATATTTACGGCAAAAAATATACTTCCGACCTGGAATACGATGAGAAGACTTCTACGCCGGACGATGTCATCGAATATTTGTGCGGCCGAAAGAAGTATGCCATCGGATATTATGAAGAACCCGGTGTGAATTCGTCTTTTGTGCCGGGAGGCGGTTATACCAAAGAAGAAATCATACAGATTATAACCATCCGATATGCGTTATCGTTAAACAGTTATCAGAAATATATTGCCACAACGGTTGCTTCCGATGTGTCGGAGGAAACTTTGGCAGTTGTAATTGAAAACAGTGATGTGTTGCCCGGTGTAAGTGTGGCTCAGGATACCATCCGTAAGTACAACGATCCGGTGTATTTTTCGCAGATTATCGGTTATACCGGTAAAATTTCTACGGAAGAGTATGCAATTTTATCTGAAGAGAATGAAAACTATTCCTTAAATGATTATGTTGGTAAAACCGGCATCGAACAGTCTATGGAGAGTTATTTGCAGGGTGTGAAAGGTTCGGAAACCATTTACGTGGATAATATGGGTAAAATCATTGAAACTGCGGATTATGTGGAACCTATAGCCGGAAATGATATCTATTTAACCATTGACAGAGACCTGCAGATTGCGGTCTATAATATTCTGGAACAGAAAATTGCCGGTATTTTGGTCAATAAAATCAGGAATACCAAGGTAAGTCCCGAAGATGAAGCATCCAAGGATATGTATATTCCTATTGATGATGTATATTTTGCGCTTTTTAACAATAATGTCATTGATACCTCTCGTTTTTCCAAAAGTTATGCCAGTGAAACGGAAAAAGAAGTATATGAAAAATTTCTTACCAAGAAAGATAATGTTTCGGCAGAACTGTATGATGAACTAATGGTTAGCGCAACTCCCTATAATCAATTATCCAGGGAATATCAAAACTATGAAAGTTATATTGTTACGTTGCTTATGTCGGAAAATCACGGTGTTCTGATTCGTGATGAAATTGACAGAACGGATGCTACATATCTTGCATGGACAAGAGATGAAACCATTAGTTTAAAAGAATATTTGAATTATGCAATTTCTATGAATTGGGTAGATACCACCAAACTTGATTTGGAGGTACAGTATTCCGATTCGGATGAAATTTATGCGGGTGTGGTAGATTATATTATTGATTCGCTGCAGAATAATTCCGAATTTAACAAAAAACTATACAAATATATGATTGCCAATAATAATATTTCCGGTAAACAGATTTGTATTATTCTTTGGGATCAGGATTTGATTAATGTAGATGAATCCAAAATAACGGGACTGAAAAGCGGGCGGATTTCGGCATACAATTTTATCATTGATTGTATTTCGAATCTGGAAATTACTCCGGCGCAATTGGCATTGGACCCCTGTTCTGGCTCATGTGTCATTACGGATGTCAATACCGGAGATGTAAAAGCTCTTGTTTCGTATCCGGGATATGATAATAACCGTCTTGCAAATTCAGCCGATTCCGAATATCTGGCACGATTAAACAGTGATTTATCAAGACCTCTTTGGAATTATGCCACACAGAATAAAAGTGCTCCGGGTTCCACACTGAAAATGTGTATGTCCGTTGCGGCAGTGGAAGAAAATGTGGTTACCCTAAATGAAGATATCAAATGTGAAGGCAGTTTTGATAAGTTAACAGGTACCATTCACCGATGCTGGATTTATCCTGGAGCCCACGGAAGACTTGATATTACGGAAGCGATTGCAAATTCCTGCAACTGTTATTTTTATGAAGTCGGATATCGTATGTCTCAGGATGAGGACGGTTATAATGCAACCGTCGGTATTGAAACACTTTCCAGATATACGGATATGTTTGGTTTAAGTGAGCCTTCCGGCGTGGAAATTTCAGAGGCAAGTCCTCAGGTTTCTGATGCATTTCCGGTACCTTCCGCAATCGGACAGGGTACACATGCCTATACAACAGTAGGTTTAGCAAGATATGTCACTGCAGTGGCAAACAGCGGTACGGTTTATAATCTTACCCTGATTGACAAAGTTACCGACACAAACGGAAACCTGCAGTTTGATAATAGCGCAGAAATAAGAAACGAAATTGAATTGGATGACGATGTCTGGGATGCAATACATGCCGGTATGCGTCAGGTGGTTCAGAAAAAAGCATATTTTTCTACGGTTGCCGTGGATGTTGCCGGTAAGACCGGTACTGCACAGGAAACGGCTTCCCGTGCCGACCATGCACTTTTTGTAGGATATGCTCCTTATGAAGATCCGGAGATTGCCATAGCAATCCGTGTTTTGAACGGATATACTTCGGATTATGCTGCGCAAATCACCAAGGATGTAGTTATGTATTACTACGGGCTTGCAGAAGAAGAAGAGATTATTACAGGTACGGCAGATCAGCCTTTAACCGCTACAACAACAGGAGACTAGAAGAACAGGAGGAGCCGATATGAAAAATGCGGTCAGGATAAAAAATACTTCCGGCGGAATGACGGTTTATTTAAATAATGAACTTGATTTCGAGGAACTTTTATCTGAAATTGCCCGAAAGTTCGGTGAATCCGCGAAGTTTTTCGGAAATGTACAGACTGTGCTTTCTTTGGAAGGGCGAGAACTCTCGGAAGAGGAAGAGTCGCGTATTGTTGATGTGATTACCGCAGAAACACAACTGGATATTGTTTATCTGTTAGACAGGCATCAGGCTAAACCGGAAGAAGTAACAGAAGAACCGGTAATTGAGGAAGCGGTACCGGCAGAACCGGTATCTAAGGAAGAAAGGGTAGTCTTTTATAAAAGATGCATTGAATCCGGAGAAATTTTAAAAGCAGACAAAGATATGGTTGTTTTCGGTAATGTTTCGGAGGGTGCCGTGCTAATGTCCACCAACAGTATATATGTATTCGGAGGCCTGTATGGTGAGGCATATGCCGGTATAGATAACGGAAACGATTATGTTATTGCAGCTATGGATTTTATGCCGGAAAAAGTTGGTATCGGCAGATTGGAGTACCACGGTAAAAAGATTTCAAAGTGGAAAAAAAGAACCGCTTTTGATTCCAAGATTGCATATATAAAAGATAAAAAAATTAATACGGAACAAATCACCAAAGAATTACTGAATAGTCTTGTTTAGACATATCAGATGACAAATATTTCTTAATACGTTCGCTTTTTTATAAAAAGCAGAATATGGAGGATTGTATGAGTGAAGTAATTGTCGTTACATCGGGTAAAGGCGGGGTTGGTAAGACCACAACCTCTGCAAATGTCGGTACAGGTCTTGCTTCTTTGGGTAAAAAAGTTGTTTTGATTGATACGGATATCGGTTTGAGAAATTTAGACGTTGTTATGGGACTTGAAAATCGTATCGTATATAATCTTGTAGATGTTGTAGAAGGGAATTGCCGTATTAAGCAGGCTTTGATTAAAGATAAGCGATATCCGTCTCTTTATTTAATGCCTTCCGCGCAAACACGCGATAAATCGTCCGTAAATCCCGGACAAATGAAAAAGATGATCGCAGCCTTGAAAGAACAATATGATTATGTGATTCTTGATTGTCCTGCAGGAATTGAACAAGGATTTCAGAATGCAATTGCAGCCGCAGACAGAGCCATTGTGGTTACAACACCGGAAGTATCAGCCATTCGGGATGCTGACCGCATTATCGGGCTTTTGGAAGCAAATGATTTTAATAAAATTGATTTGGTGGTCAATCGTGTCCGTAATGATTTGATTAAACGCGGAGATATGATGTCAATCAATGACGTGGTGGATATTTTATCCATTCCGCTTCTTGGTTTTGTGCCGGATGATGAGAATGTGGTAATTGCCACAAATCAGGGAGAACCTTTGGTAGGCTCCAATACATATGCCGGAATTGCATATATGAATATTACCAAACGAGTGACGGGCTTGGAAGTGCCGCTAATGGAATTTCCCAAAACGGTTACTTTTTGGACCAGAGTTTCTGAAATTTTCAAAAAGAAACAGGAGGTGTAATC
>X409_Impala__coassemble_628_pt1 | contig 12399 bp, 9 predicted proteins | sample X409_Impala__metabat2_low_PE_002 | metagenome-assembled genome bin X409_Impala
GTATATATTTTCATAAAAATAAGAGAAAATATTACATTTTTAGACGAAATACGATTTTATAAAAGAATTTTAGAAAAATTGAATGAATCAGAAGAATAATTTTTATAAGGAAAAGTAAAAAACAATTAACAAATATTTTAAGGTGTGGTATCATAAATTTATATGGCTTATAAGCGGAGGTTGCATAGATGGCAGAGAACAAATATGTTGCATATGTATCAACGTATACAAAGAAGAATAAAAACGGCATCACCATTTATGATGTGGATGTAGAGAAAGGTACCATGCAGGAGAAAGGGAATGTGGAGATTACCAATTCTTCTTATTTAACCTGTTCGCACAACGGCAAATATTTGTATTCCATTACGGATATGGGTGTGAAAGGATATCGTATTCTTACGGACGGTATGCTGGAAGAAATCAATTATGCGTCCATTAACGGTATGCGCGGTTGTTATTTGTCCACGGATTATGATGATAAATTTTTGTTTGTGGCAGGTTATCATGACGGTAAAATTACTGTTTTAAGATTGGCGGAAGACGGCAGTATCGGTGAAATTACGGAAGAAATATATATGGTTGGCATGGGTGATGTGATGGAACGAAGTTTCCAGCCGCACGTAAACTGTGTAAAAATGTCAAGGGACAACCGTTATCTTCTGGCGGCAGACAGCGGAATGGACCATGTCAATGTTTATGAATTAAACCAAACCACAGGGAAATTAAAGCAGATTGATATTATTCGCAGCGATGTGGGAAGCGGACCGAAACATATGGTATTCTCCAAGGACGGTCGTTTTTTGTATATTGTCCATGAAATTAAAAATTACATTGATGTGTATGAGTATAAATTCGTGGAAAAGTACCCTGAATTTGAAAAAATCCAAACCATATCCTGCGTAAATCAGTATCATGCGGGAAGAACCGTTACCAGCATGGTAAAATTAACCTTGGACGGAAGACACTTAATCAGTTCCAATGCCGGAGACAACAGTGTGGTTGTGTTTGATCTGGATCCTTCCACCGGATTGCTTACCAAGAATTTCTGTTTGCCCATCAGCGGAACTTATCCCAAGGATGCGGCAATGTTCCCGGATTTAAAGCATTTGGTAAGTCTAAATCACGAATCCAATACCATGACCTTTTTTATGGCAGATTTGGACAAACATATCATTGCCATGAGCAGTAAGGAAATTAAGATTGAAAAACCGAACTGTATTATTTTTTATAAGTTGTAGGAGCGGTTAAAATGTATAAAATTCTTAAAACAGAAGGCAATGCGAAGCGTGCAGAACTGCAAACCGTGCACGGAACCATTCAGACTCCGGTTTTTATGAATGTAGGTACCGTGGCTGCAATCAAAGGTGCGGTTTCTACCGCTGACCTGGAAGAAATCGGCACCCAGGTACAGTTATCCAATACCTATCATCTTCATGTAAGACCCGGAGATGAAGTGGTAAAAGATTTGGGCGGTCTTCATAAATTTATGTCCTGGAATAAACCGATTTTAACGGACTCCGGCGGATTTCAGGTGTTTTCTTTATCAGGACTCCGTAAAATTAAGGAAGAAGGCGTATATTTCCAGTCCCATATAGACGGAAAAAAAATTTTTATGGGGCCGGAAGAGAGTATGCAGATTCAGTCCAATCTGGCCTCCACCATTGCGATGGCTTTTGATGAGTGTCCTTCCAGCCGCGCAGACCGAAAGTATGTGCAGGATTCCGTAGACCGGACCACAAGATGGCTGCAGCGTTGTAAGGATAAAATGACTGAATTAAACAACAGAGAGGATACCATTAATAAGAACCAGTTGTTATTCGGTATTAATCAAGGTGCAATTTTTCATGATATCCGTATTGAACATGCCAAACGAATCAGCGAGTTTGAGTTAGACGGTTATGCCCTTGGCGGACTGGCCGTGGGTGAAAGTCATGAAGAGATGTATGATGTGTTGGACCACACGGTGCCGTATTTGCCCAAAGATAAGCCTACCTATCTGATGGGTGTGGGAACACCGGCGAATATTTTGGAAGCAGTGGAGAGAGGCGTTGATTTCTTTGATTGTGTATACCCTACAAGAAACGGCAGACATGCCCATTTGTATACCAATCAGGGTAAAATTAATCTTTTGAATGCCAAGTATGAAAGAGACAGCCGCCCTATTGAAGAAGGATGTATGTGTCCTACCTGTCAAAGATATTCCAGAGCCTATGTGCGTCACCTTTTGAAAGCGAAAGAAATGCTTGGCATGCGTATGTGCGTGATTCATAATCTTTATTTTTATAATAAGATGATGGAAGAAATCAGGGATGCATTGGATGCAGGAGAATTTAAGGCATATAAAGCACGAAAACTTGCAGGAATGGAGCAGGGCGAAAAGTAAAAAATGTGAAAAAGTGTTGAACTTATAAAAAGTGCTTGATAACAAAAGAAAAATTGTGTATTCTAGTTAAGATTGCATTGTAAAAATATGGATATAATATCGTTATCTTTTTGATGCGAAAATATATTGAGTTGGAGGTAAACTATGAATTTGTTATTAACAGGTGAAACCGTAGCAACAGATGCGGCAGCAGCAGGCGGATTCGGAGGCAGTATTTGGGTAACCGTAATCTATATTGCTGTTTTTATTGGTATCTTTTATTTTATGCTGATTAAGCCTCAGCAGAAGGAAAAGAAGAAATTCAATGCTATGATGTCATCTATGGAAGTAGGCGATATTGTTGTTACTACAAGCGGATTTTATGGTGTATTAATTGACATTACCGAAGAAGATGTTATTGTGGAATTCGGTAACAACAAGAATTGCAGAATTCCTATGAAAAAGGCTGCAATTGCACAGATTGAAAAGGCAAATGCCGATAATTAAGAAATAGCAGGGGCGTTTTAATACGCCCTTTTTGCTTTTTACGGAGTACAAAAGAAAATGAGAATGAAAAAGGGGGTCCTTGCGGTAGTTATATCAGCGGTGGTTCTTCTGGGGCTGACCGGAGTGTATTTTGGTCTGGCCGGGTATTACTCGGAGCGTTTTTGTTACGGTATATGGATTAACGGTATCTATTGCACGGGTAAAACCGTGGAAGAGGTTAATCTTGAACTGATTCAAACAGAAACCTATGATACAATTACTGTGATTGACCGACATAATTCCGGTTATGAAATTAGTTTGGAAGAAATTGAATACAGTATGGACTATACCGATACGTTGTCTGAAATAAAAGCAGAACAGGATTCCATGAGATGGATTCAATATTACGGCATAGAACAAAATTTTTTCATTATGCCTAAAGTGTCTTTTTCGGAAGAAAAGTTGAATGATTTACTTTATCGTGCGGATTTTATGAACACGGAAGTGTTGGCAGTAGGGAATCGTGCGGAAATTGTGCTGGAAGAAGACGGATATCATTTGCATGACCATACCGTGAATCAGATTGTGCCTGCGCAGGTATGTAAGTCTGTAGCCAAAGCATTGCATGAATTGGAACAGGAAGTATATATTGCAAATGAAAAAGGCTGTTATGTTACAATGGCCAGAACACAGGAATTGCTGGATACCTATAGATTGTGGAATGATATTTTTGCATTTCAGAGTTTTGAACTTACATATGTTTTGGGTGACAGAGAAGAAAAAATTGATGCTGCCGTGGTATCGCAGTGGATTGCAGTGGATGAAAATACGGGAGCGTTTTTGCGCGATGAAAACGGAAAACTGTTTTTGGACCCTAAAAAAGTTTTGGAATATGTGACATGGCTGGGAGAACAATACGATACTGTGGGAAAACCCAGGGAATTTATGTCCACCAGGGGTGACTTGGTTAAAATTGAAAAAAGTACCTATGGAAATGATATTGATGAGGAAAAAGAATGTGAACTCCTGATTTCAGACTTTACGGAAGGCAGGAGCGGTATTATACGTGAGCCGGTATATGCTCAAAAGGCATGGAGCCAGGGGGAAGATGATATTGGCGGAACCTATATAGAAGTGGATATGACGGAACAAATGTTGTATTATTATGTTGATTCCGAAATTGTTTTGGAAACTCCGGTTGTGACGGGAAATATGCGTCGCGGCTGGGATACACCGGCAGTCGTATGCTCCATATACGGCAAGGCACGAAACAGGATTCTGCGCGGAGCGACATATGCAACGTTTGTATATTATTGGATGCCTGTATACGGTAATATCGGTTTACACGATGCGACCTGGCGGCGGAAATTCGGTGATGACGTGTATATGACGGACGGTTCCCATGGTTGTGTAAATATGCCGAAAGATAAGGCGGCAGAATTATATAATATGGTGGAAATGGGAACGCCGGTAGTGTTGTTTTATTAATTTTCAAATTTAATATCGAAATGATTGTTATTTATTTGTCATTTTTATGATTTTTATGGTTGACGAATAATGTTCATAATTGTAAAATGGAGTTTGGTGATTACCAACCTTAAGGAGGAAAGAAAAATGGCTAGAGTATATAATTTCTCGGCAGGTCCGGCTGTATTACCGGAAGAAGTGTTAAAAGAAGCGGCAGAGGAGATGCTTGATTACAAAGGAACCGGTATGTCGGTTATGGAAATGAGCCATCGTTCCAAAGCTTACGATACAATCATTAAGGAAGCAGAAGCGGACTTAAGAGAATTAATGAATATTCCTGATAATTATAAGGTATTGTTTTTACAGGGTGGCGCACATCTTCAGTTTGCTATGATCCCCATGAACCTTATGAAGAATAAGGTTGCCGATTACATTGTAACCGGTATGTGGGCAAAGAAGGCACACAAGGAAGCGCAGAAGTTCGGTACTGCAAACAAGATTGCAACTTCAGAAGACGATAACTTCTCATACATACCCGATTGTTCAGATCTTCCTATTTCTGAAGATGCTGACTACGTTTATATTTGTGAAAACAACACCATTTACGGTACAAAGTTCAAAACTTTACCGAATACAAAGGGTAAAACACTTGTTTCTGACGTTTCAAGTTGTTTCTTATCTGAACCCATGGATGTGTCTAAGTACGGCATTATCTACGGCGGTGCACAGAAGAATATCGGACCCGCAGGTGTTGTAATCGTAATCATCCGTGAAGATTTGATTACGGAAGATGTTCTGGAAGGAACACCTACCATGTTACAGTACAAGATTCATGCAGATGCAGAATCTCTTTACAATACACCGCCGGCATATGGTATTTATATGTGCGGTAAGGTATTTAAGTGGTTAAAGAAGCAGGGCGGCCTTGAGGCTATGAAGGAATACAACGAGAAGAAGGCTAAAATTCTTTACGATTATCTTGATGAAAGCAAGATGTTCAAAGGTACCGTTCGAAAGGAAGACCGTTCTCTTATGAATGTTCCTTTTGTGACAGGTGATGCTGATTTGGATGCTAAGTTTGTAAAAGAAGCAACAGAAGCAGGATTTACCAACTTAAAGGGACACAGAAGCGTTGGCGGTATGCGTGCAAGTATCTACAATGCTATGCCTATTGAAGGTGTTGAGAAATTGGTTGAATTTATGAAGAAGTTTGAAGAGGAGAATGCGTAATGTTTAAATATCATTGCTTAAATCCCATTGCCCAGGTAGGCTTGGATAATTTTGATTCAAATTACGAAAAAACATATGAAATCGCAGAAGCAGAAGGTGTCCTTGTAAGAAGTGCATCTATGCATGAAATGGATTTTTCTGATAATTTACTTGCAGTAGCAAGAGCAGGTGCCGGTGTTAACAATATTCCGTTGGATAAATGCGCTGAAAAAGGTATTGTTGTATTTAACACACCCGGTGCTAACGCAAACGGTGTTAAAGAATTAGTGCTTTGCGGTATGTTGCTTGCATCCAGAGACGTTGTTGGCGGTATCGAATGGGTAAAGGCAAATGCTTCCGATGAAAACATTGCCAAAGCCGCTGAAAAAGAAAAGAAACTTTTTGCAGGTACCGAAATCGAAGGCAAGAAGATTGGTGTAATCGGTCTCGGCGCTATCGGTGTTAAGGTTGCAAACGCAGCACAGACACTTGGTATGGAAGTATACGGCTATGACCCTTATGTTTCCGTAAACGCAGCATGGAGTTTGAGCCGTGGTGTTAAGCATGTATTTGCAGTAGAAGAAATCTATCAGGAATGTGATTATATTACCATTCATGTACCTGCTTTGGATTCTACAAAGGGTATGATTAATGCAGAAACCATCGGCATGATGAAGGACGGCGTAATCATCCTTAACTTCGCAAGAGATGTGCTTGTGAATGAAAATGATATGTTGGATGCATTAAAGAGCGGTAAGGTTCGTAAGTATGTATCCGATTTCCCGAACCCTACAACAGCAGGTCAGCCCGGTTGCATCGTTATTCCTCATCTTGGTGCATCTACAGAAGAATCAGAAGATAACTGTGCAAAGATGGCTGTTAAGCAGATGATTGAATACCTTGAAAACGGTAACATTGTTAACAGCGTTAACTATCCTGCATGTGATATGGGTGTATGTACCAAGGCAGGCCGTGTAGCAATTTTCCACAAGAACATTGCAAACATGATTACCAAGTTCACTGCTTGTTTCGGTGATGAAGGAATCAATATCGTGGAAATGACCAATAAGTCCAGAGGTGACTATGCATATACCATGATGGATATTGAAAGTCCTGCAACAGAAGAAATCATTAAGAAACTTTCTGAAATTGACGGTGTATTCCGTGTAAGAAAGGTAAAATAAGAAAAGTATTTGATTTTTCTTTTGTATTCATAAAAATGAGGATATATTAAAAAAGTAATAATGCACATTAAAAGCCCCTTGATAATGTTTATCAAGGGGTTTATAATGTTTAATGGGTATTTGTTGCCTAAAAAAATTGAAGTAATGTTGTATTGTTACATATGAGGAGTGATAAAAATTGTTAAAAATTTTGTTTGATGAGTATTGTAAGCATAAAAAACTCATATTGTTGTATGTGAGTCTTTGTGTTTTTGCATCTTTTTTTTGCGGACCGTTTTTGAATGACTTTATTCCCGGTTCCGCAACTGTGGTAGCGACGGCGGATCCTGCTACGGTTACTTTGTCAGAAGGAGAAACGTTGTCTACGTTAACACAGAAGATTCTGGGAAATTCCATATCCTCTATTGCGGGTGGATATGCCAGTGTGGTGGCAATTTCCTGTGAACCTTTTTCTGCACTTTTATTTCTGGGTATTATCGAAACGGTAAACCGTTGGTGCGGATATCCTCTTGAAATGATGTCTACGCCGGCAGGAAACCCTATTGTATTGCTTGTGATTGCTATCTTCTGGGCAGCAAGTAAATTGATGAAGTCAAACGAAACAACACAGGTATTTGGTATGGTTACGTTGGGTGAACTTGAAAAATACCTTGGTCTGGTATTTATTTTGGTTTTGGGTGTATTAAATGTCACCGGCATTTCTACCGGCGTAATGAATGCCGTGATTTCCGCAGCATCTCCGGAGGCTGTGGCAGCCCCGGCGGCAACTACATGGATTACGGTAATTTCCATTGCGTGGTCCGTGATTTTAAGTATTGTTTCCGTGGCGGTTTATTTTATTATGAAAACCGTGATGTCAGGGATTGATGTTTTGCAGTTATCATTATCATTTATTCCCGGCTCTGCATTTTTCTTTGAAACTGCCAAGACGTTGTTTGCAGTCTTTTTGATTACGGTAAATGTAATTTTCCCTCCTTTGGGAATTGCATTGAATATTATTATTTTTATCATCGGATGTATTTTATTTAAAACCTGTTATCATGCGGTGCAGTATTTTAGAAATATTTATTTCAGACCCTTGGTGAAACGTATCAAAGGATTCGACCCGCAGATTTCGCTGGTTTCCAAAAAACTTCCCAAACGCATCAGAAAGTACTGTGAAGCGGAAGGGATTCAGATGCAACTTGCGATTCCCGTGTATCCTTTAAAATACATCGGAGAAGAAAAAGTGCGTAAATATCACAAAATGTGGTTGATTACGGACGGAGAGAATAATTATTGTATGTGTAAACGTGCCGGCAAGAAGAAAGTGCGTAAAATCAGCATTAATCCTACGTTTGAGCAACCGGTTTATATAAAAAAAGGTCTTTGGAGTTATGAAATTTTTTCTTTCCTTCCCGGAGAAGAGAATAAAAACAAAAGATTTCCGAAGAAGGCATTTTCGTTTGCGTTCAGTATGGAATATTTATACAAAATTGACGATATTATTCGATTGACGGATTGTGAAAATTATAACCTGATTCAACAGGCGAACAAGTTAACCAAGAAGCAACAGCGTGAAGAAAAACGTCTTCAACGTAAAGAGGCCATTTTACGGAGACTTGACAACCTCAAGAATCGAATTGGTCAAAACGAAGACAAGCAGGGGTACTAAATGAGACTGTTTCGGCGACTGAAAACCAAATACGGCATTGAGCATCCTTTTTACGTGTTAAGTATGTTGGCATGTTTGGTTTTTTGTGTGCTGATTACGGGATATACATTGGTAAATTATAATTCCGGTTTTGACGGCGGAAATGCAATTACGCAGGAAGTAACGCCGGAAGAATTCCGTATGTTCGGAGAAGAAGTATTTGATACGGTAATCGGTTCCTACTCGCAGGTGGTGGCAATCGGAATTGAATCTTTGCTTGCGGTAATTGTGCACGGATTTCTTGCGTTGTTAAACGCTTTTATCGGTATGCCGCTTTCCATAGAAACTACGATGTTTTCCGTGCCTGAAATTTTAATTGCTACGGTTGCGGTATACAGTATCGGTAAATTATTACAATGTTTCCGGTGTACACGCTCGTTTACAATGCTTACTTATGGTGAGTTTGAACGAATTTTCGGTTATCTGATGATGGTTATGATTACCTGCGGAACGGTTACAAAATTGATTTATATTTGTGAAAAATATAAATCTGTTGTGAATGCAATCTTTTACGGAATGAAAACAGAGTGGGCGATTTCCGTTTTCGTATTTTTGGTAGGTCTGTGTACTGCTTTTATAGGGATGATGATTTTTTATATTACGAAAACACTTGTTTTGGGATTGCAGATTATGCAATTGTCTATTTCATTTTTTCCGTTTACTTCATTTGTATTTGAGGTATTGCGAAGCGGTTTGACCATAATAATGGCGGTATTTAATTTGTTATTTCCGCGTATGGGATTTTCTTTTAACTGCGCAATTTGTGTGGTCGGAATTATATTTTTATCACAGACAAGCAGCAGTGTGGAGTATTTCCGTGTAATGTATCTGGAGTCTTTGCTGGTTTCTTATTATCGTTTTAAGGGACAGATTGCCCAATTATATAAAGATGTTCCGAGAGAAATACATAAGAGATGTCAGAATTCCAAGGGAATGATTTTGCCTGTATTTTCTATGGAACAATTTTCGATTGGGAATTTTGATGTGACGGGACACGAAAAATTATGGATGGAAATTACAGCGGAAGGACTTGTTTTTTATCGTAAGAAGAAGTTTTCACGTAAAGTAGAATCTGTTTCCGTCTTAAAAGAAGAGAAAAAATGGTATTTTAAAGAGAATTGGAAATGTCTTGAACTTTTCGATTTGAATGGGCCGGAAGAGAATATTATCCGCTTGTTTCAGAAACCGGAGCGAAAAATTGCATTTGCAATCAGCCGTGAGTACGAGGGAATTTTTAAAGAGATCACGGATGGAATCGGAGCGACGGATTATAATGCATTGAAAGCAAAACTTACGGAAGAACGCCGTAGTTATATAGAGAAAGAAAATAAGGCATTTTATGCCGTAACACAATAAAAAGAAGAGCCACAGGAGGATAAAAAATGGCAGTTTTAAAACCGTTTCAGGCAATCAGACCGAAGAAAGGATTGGAAGAGCAGATGGCAGCCCTTCCCTACGACGTATATAACAGGGCAGAAGCCAAGGTAGTTGTAGAGAAGAATCCCTTATCGTTCCTTGCAATTGACAGAGCGGAAACACAGTTTTCCGATGACGTGGATACTTATGCGGATTGCGTATATGATAAGGCAAAAGAAATGCTTTGGGATCGTGTTGCCAAGGGCGAATACATTCAGGAAGCAGAGAAGTGCTATTATGTTTATGAACTTGTAATGGACGGACGTTCACAGGTGGGTATCGTTGCATGCGCGAGTATCGATGACTATCAGAATAATATTATTAAAAAGCATGAAAATACCCGTGCTGACAAGGAAGTTGACCGTATTCGTCACGTCTCAACCTGTGAAGCACAGACCGGACCTATTTTCCTTGCATACCGTTCTAACAGTGTAATCAATGAAGTGGTTGCAAATAAGCGTGCAGAGGCGCCTTTATACGATTTCGTTGCAGATGACGGCATTGCACATAAGGTTTGGGTAATCAACGAAACTGACAGTCTTGCAAAGATTGAGAATGCTTTTGCTGAAATGAATGAAATTTACATTGCGGACGGACATCATCGTTGTGCATCTGCAGTAAAGGTGGGATTGAAGTTAAGAGAAGAGAATCCTTCCTATGACGGAACGGAAGAATTTAACTTCTTCTTATCTGTTTTATTCCCGGATGATCAGTTGATGATTATGGATTACAACCGTGTGGTAAAAGATTTAAACGGTAACAGTGAGGAAGAATTCATTTCCAAATTGGAAGAAATCTATGACGTGGCTCCTATCGGTAATCAGGCGCAGTATCCTTCCAAGAAGGGCGAAATCAGTATGTATATGTTTGGAGAATGGTATCGCTTAAGTGTTAAGAAGGAATTTACCAGCAATGATCCCATTGACGGTTTGGATGTATCTATTTTACAGAATAACGTTTTAGGACCTATTTTAGGCATTGAAGATCCTAAGACGGATAAGAGAATTGATTTTGTCGGCGGAATCAGAGGCTTGAAAGAATTGGAACGCCGCGTGGCAGAAGATTGTAAGGTTGCATTTGCAATGTATCCCACATCTATCAATGAATTGTTTGATGTGGCGGATGCAGGTCTTCTTATGCCTCCTAAATCAACCTGGTTTGAACCGAAATTAAGAAGCGGTATCTTTATTCACAGCATTCGTACAGAGGCGTAATGCTTGATACAAAAATGAATTACGGTATCGTTTTCGACATATGATATGAAAGTAAAATACAGTTTCGATGAATTGTATAGATAAGCCACAGAAAGGAAAGTACAATATGACTAAAAAACAATATGCCAAAATGGACTGGGAAGCAATTGAATCTATCGTATATTCCGACAATGCACATCCTTATGAGGTTTTAACACCGCAAAAAAGCGGCAAGGACACCTTAATACAGGCATTTCTTCCTTTTGCGGAAAGCGCAGAAGTTGTTTTTGACGGAAAAGAAGAGCATTATGCAATGGAACTTGTAGATGAGGACGGTTTTTATGCTGTTTTTGTACCCGGAACAGGAAAAAAGTCATATTGTTTTCATATCAAAACCAAAGAGGGAGAAACAGTTATTGTTAAAAATCCTTATGATTTTGCGCCTGTGATTCCTAAGGATGGTTTTGAAGATTTTGTTTCCGGAAACAGTACGGACGCATACAGGATTTTAGGTGCTCATACAATGACTTTGGAGGGCGTTGACGGTGTTAATTTTGCCGTTTGGGCGCCCAATGCATTGCGTGTCAGTGTAATCGGTGAATGGAATCGCTGGGACGGACGTGTAAATCCTATGCAGAAACTGGATGAATATGGTGTATTTACGCTCTTTATTCCGGATGTAAAAGCAGGAGATGCTTATCGTTTTGAATTAAAAGTAAAAGGCAATGAAATTCTTTTAAAAGAGGATCCCTATGCAATGGTTTTAAACGGACAGGGATATGCGGTTGTATGTGAAAGTTTAAATTTTGAATGGAGTGATTCTTCCTTTGTTAAAATGGACGGAAAGAAACTTGCGGGACAGCCGGTACAGATGAATCAGGTTTCGTTAAAAGAAATCGTTACAGAAGCATCAAACGGTAAAAAGAAAATTAACACCGTGGTAAAAGAAGCGGTTGCTAAACTTTCATCCTGGGGATGTACCCATGTGGAATTGTCACCGGTTATGGCGTCTTCCAAGGTGAATCCTAACGCATATCAGACACTGTTTTATTATGCAACAGATTGTGCTTTTGAGGATATTTACACTATTAAAACTTTTGTAAATGAATGTCATAAAGCAGGAATTGCAGTTCTTATGGATTGGTCAGTGGCATACTTTGCTAAGGATTCCAACGGGCTTGAGTGGTTTGACGGAAGCCGTTTATATGAACATGCGGATTTGCGTCAGGGGTATCAACCTGTTTATGATGCTAATGTTTTCCGTTATCAGTGTCCGGAAGTGAAGAGTTTCCTCACTTCAAATGCATATTATTGGATGAAAAAATGTCATTTTGACGGTATCTGTTTGAATGATTTAGCATCTGTTTTATATCTGGATTACGGTAGAAG
>X409_Impala__coassemble_655_pt1 | contig 11777 bp, 9 predicted proteins | sample X409_Impala__metabat2_low_PE_002 | metagenome-assembled genome bin X409_Impala
ATATAATCCGGATCCGGTTCCTGCGCTAAAAGGGAAGAAACCATCATATTAATCTCTTCAATGCTTCTGGGGTACTTAATCAAAAGCACTTCAAATTCGCCGTCGTCCAAGGCGATTTCATTGACCGGTAAAATTTTCATACCGCCGATGGACGCCGAATTCGATACCATTCCGTAGATAAAATCATCCTTAATCATCCGGTCATCCGTAATGACGCTCAGATTATAAGGCTTCAGTGCCGCCGGATTAAAACTGCGGATTGCTTCTCCCACATACGCCATATGTCCAAGTACATTTTTGACCTTTTGGTCTGTTTCGTAAGAAACTTCCGTTAAAATACCAAAAGCCGATACATATACAAAATAATCATCATTAAACTTACCGATATCACATGCAAAAGGTGCTCCGTACACTGCCGCCTTCGCAGCCTTAAGGGGCGAGGACGGAATGCCAAGACTGTTTGCAAAGTCATTGGTACTTCCCGCCGGAATGTAACCGATGGGAATGTCGCATCCGGATTCCAGCAACCCTTTTACTACTTCATCCAAAGTACCGTCACCGCCGCTGCAAATAATCTTATCGAACCGGTTGCCGTTCTCTGCCACGTATTCCATCGCATCCAATGCAGCCTGGGTTGGGCGTATGGTAACTTCGTATCCTTCTTTGACGCACATATCTATCACATCGGATAATTTTCCTTTGATTCTCCCCGTTCCCGACTTGGGATTATATATAAATAAAAGTTTCTTCATTTCCATATATTGCCTCCTGCACAATCTATCTTATCGACAAATTATGCCCAAAAAGTGAAAAAGAACACTTAACGCGTTCTTTTTCACATATGCTTTATTCTTCGCCGCTTAAGTACTTTTCGATACTTTCCAATGCTTCTTTCTCATCCGCACCGTCTATCAAAACAGTTACATCTTCGCCGGAATTTAAGCCAAGGCTCATCATACCCATAATACTTTTGGCATTTACCTTCTTGTTATCAATCTGAAGATAAACCGTGCTGTCATACTGGCTTGCTACCTGAACCAGCACTGCTACCGGTCTCGCTTCCAGACCGCCGGACAATTTGATCTTAATATCCTTCTGAATCATGTCCAATCCTCCTTATCTTTACACATGACCACCACTTTGTCCCCCAACAAAGCATTTGCCTCATCACAATAGTTTATCTGCTATCTCCCCTAATTTTCTTAATCTGTGGTTTACCCCTGACTTACCAATGGGCGGAGAAAGATAACTGCCCAATTCTCCTAACGTGGCATCCGGATACTGCAGTCTCACTTCGGCCATCTCCCGTAATGGTGCCGGAAGACTATCCAGTCCCTTCCTGTCCCGAATCCGTTCAATTTCCTCAATCTGTTTATTGGCTGCATTCACCGCCTTAATCAGATTGGCTGTTTCGCAATTCACTTTACGGTTGGTATGGTTTCCGATTTCTTTCAGAATTCGCGTATTCTCCAGATTCATCAAACTGATATGTGCTTCCATGACATTCAAAAGTTCCACGATGGATGCACCTTCTTTGATATAAACCACATAATACTTTTTACGGCGTACCGTTTTGGCCTCTACGCCAAAATCCGCAATCACACGAAGCAATTGATTTGCCATTTCTTCATTTGCGCAAAGATATTCCAAATGATATCCCTTCTGCGGATCGCTCATGGAACCTGCGCACAGAAAACATCCTCGTAAGAATGCCCTTTTACAGCAGGCCGACTTTAACAGAACATCCGATACATCACTTTGTTTTCGCATACTCTGTGTCTCGTCATCCCACATTTTTACGGCTTTTAAAACAGTTTCCGCAAGGGTCTCATCTTCTAAAACACCCTCAAACATACGACCTGCATTTTCTGTCGAAATGACTGGTTTTAACACGCCATTTTCTATATTAAATGTTTTTTTCAACAATGTAAAGTATTTTCTTACAATTGTTTCATGTTCCGACGACACAATTAGTTGTTTTCGCCCGTCTTTTGTAATTCCGATTCGCCCATAGGAAAACAGAATCACTGCCAGTTCCGCAATGCGACAATGCCTTGCCTGACCGATTTGTTTTTCCAATTCGTCCTTTACGTCCTGTGAAAATGACATTTTTTCACCTCTGTCATGCGTCTCTGTGAGACACGGTTAATCCGTAATTTCCCTGATCTTTTAACTGTTCATATAACTTGTTTGCCAAGGTTACACTTCTGTGTTTTCCGCCGGTACAACCAATTCCGACAATCAACTGGTTTTTTCCTTCTTTAATATAATTTGGAATCAGGAAGGAAATCATATCTGTTAATTTCTGTAAAAATTCTCCCGCTTCCGGAAAACTCATTACATAATCCCTTACTTCCCTGTCGTTTCCGGTTTTCGGCTTTAACTCGTCAATATAAAACGGATTCGGAAGGAATCTTACATCGAACAACAAATCCACATCCGCCGGAATACCGTGTTTAAAACCAAAAGAAACAATATTTACCATCAAACTGTTATAATCTTTATTACTGATAAAAATACGGTCTAATTCTTCTTTTAATTCCCTTGTTAAAAGATGTGATGTATCAATAATATAATCCGCATCTGCCTTCATCTTTTCAAGAATTTGGCGTTCTCTTGCAATACCGTCTGCCACACGACCGCCCATAGCCAAAGGATGCATTCGTCTGGTTTCCTTATAGCGTTTCATAAGGGTTGCATCACTGGCCTCCATAAAAAGAATCTCATAAGGAAATCCTTTCGCTTTCAAATGTTCCAGCGCTGTCATAACATCATCAAATGATTGGTCTGCTCTGACATCAATACCCAAAACTACCTTGGTAATTTCCTGACTGGGCTCCAGAATCAGTTCCACAAATTTGTCAATCAAAGGGACAGGAAGATTATCAACACAATAATAGCCCATATCTTCCATCATTTTCTGCGCTGTTAGTTTTCCCGCACCGCTCATACCCGTAACGATTACAAATCTCATTCGAATTCTCCTTTACTTATGCTTTCCGATTCGTGTATCTCTTTCTTTACCGCTCCCGGCCTTTGCACTGACTATCCGCGCAACTAAAAATCGCCGAGATAAATAACTTCCCGTTCCAATTCCACACCAAATTGCTCATATACCTTTTGCTGCACGGTTTCAATCACAGCCTGCACATCTTTGGCAGATGCTTTTCCTTTGTTGATTACAAAACCGTTATGCTTCTCAGAAACACAGGCGTCACCAATCGCATACCCGCCAAGTCCGGCATCTCCAATTAATTTACCGGCAAAATACCCTTCCGGTCTTTTAAACGTGCTCCCCGCACTTGGATACTCCAAGGGTTGTTTCTCACGTCGGCATACTGCCAATTCCTGCATTTTTGCAAGAATTTCTTCTTTTTCTCCCGGCTGTAATATCATCTCTGTTTCCAGCACAATATATTCCGGCTTGTTCTTTAATGCACTGGTACGATAACCGAATGCCATTTCTTCTCCGGTATATTCTTTTACACTTCCGTCTCTGCACAGAAAACGTACTTTTGATACCACATCTTTCATTTCACCGCCGTAAGCACCGGCATTCATAATAACGCCGCCGCCGACACTACCGGGGATTCCTGCCGCAAATTCCAGCCCTGTCAGCCCATTCTGCTGTGCCGCCTTGGCAATCATTGCCATCGAGGCTCCCGCACAGGCTGTAACCACATTATGATTTACTTTTACCGTTTCAAATGTATCCGCCAACTGAAGGACTACACCGCGGAATCCCTTGTCCCCTACCAAAAGATTGCTTCCTTTTCCGATGACATAATAAGGAATGCCGCGCTCTGCCAGATAAAGCACTAATTTTATGAGTTGTTCCTCTTCCGATATTTTGATAAAAACATCCGCCGCACCGCCGATACGAAACGTTGTATGTTTACTCATAGGTTCTTCATAAAAAATCTCCGCTGTAGGAAGCAGTTCTTTTAATTGGTTATAAAATACTGTATTCACATTTACCTCTTCCCGGTTGAATTTCATAAAAAAACATATTGGTTGACTGCGAACGAATCAACTTCTTTTTCATTTTACGCAGTTTGTACCTTCTTTATGACACTTTGTCCTACTGCAAAAGGAAGGTGGAAATAAATTCCACCTTTCCGGTTTATCGCTTATTCCAAAACCAATTTTGCCGCGCCGTAAATACCCGCATCGTTTCCGAGCGTTGCCAACGCAAACTTGGTATCACGACTTCCATGGAATACATTGGGCGTATAATTCTTCACAATATAATCCAAAAGCACAGGACCTGCCTTACTTACGCCACCACCGATTACGAATACATCAGGGTTTACAACACATGCGATCATTGCACATGCCTTACCAAGACATTCACCGAATTCTTCTGCTACTTCAATTGCAAGGGCATCGCCTTCTTTTACTGCGTCAAATACAGACTTGGCTGAAATTGCACATCCGCGAAGGGAACTGGGCATATCATCCTTAGCAAGTCTGATATTCGCAAGTCTTGCGATACCGGTTGCAGATACGTACTGCTCCAGGCACCCCTTCTTACCGCAACCGCAAACCTCGGTTTCAGTTTCATTTACACAAATATGTCCGATTTCACCGCCGGAACCTGTAGCACCCGCAAGCACCTTACCTTCAATAATAATACCGCCGCCTACGCCGGTTCCTAAAGTAACCGCTACCATATTAGAATACCCCTGGCCGCCGCCTTTCCACATTTCGCCCAAAGCCGCAACGTTCGCATCGTTACCGGACTTAACAGGAAGACCAACCAACTCGCTTAAGGTTTCACTTACGTTGAATACGCCCCAGCCTAAGTTTGCCGCCTTATGGATAACGCCCTGTGAATCCACGGGACCGGGAACACCGATACCAACGCCGATTACGTCAGCCTTATCAATGCTCTTTTCATCCATTTTGGCAAGAATACTGTTTGCAATATCGGGTAAAATCTGCGAACCGCCATTTTCTGTTACGGTTACGATTTCCCACTTATCAATTACGGTACCTTCTGCATCAAAAAGACCCATTTTAACGGTAGTACCGCCTAAATCAACACCAAAAATAAATTTACTCATTCTTCTTTTCTCCTGTTTTATAAAATATATGACTTCCGCCACGTTATTCATTTTTTTATCATTTTATCAGGTAGCGTTTCTCATAACATATTCATCACGCTTTATTCATCATCTTCGTCTTCACGTTTCTTAGCCAGTGAATTCTGTACACGCTGGTACAATTCCTGTGCCGCATTGTATCCCATCTTCTTCTGACGATGATTAACCGCTGCCGACTCACAAATTACCGCAAGGTTACGGCCGGGACGAATGGGGATGTTATGACAAACAACCTTTTTACCAAGGTATTCGGTATATTCTTCCTCCAAACCAAGTCTGTCGTACTCCGTATCCTTATTCCAGTCAGCCAATTTAATAACAAGGTCAATATTCTGTGTATCCCTTACGCTGGATACACCGTACAAAGTTTTAACATCAACAATACCAACACCACGGATTTCAATAAAATGCTTGGTAATATCCGGTGCCGTACCGATAATGGTATCATCACTGACTTTACGAATCTCTACCACATCATCGGTAACCAGACGGTGACCACGCTTTACAAGTTCCAAAGCGGCCTCACTTTTACCGATACCGCTCTCACCTACAATCAATACACCTTCACCGTAAACGTCGACCAAAACGCCGTGTACGGAAATACAAGGTGCCAACTTAACATTCAGCCAACGAATAATTTCTGCCATAAAAGCAGATGTTGTCTTCTTTGTTTTAAAAAGAGGAACGTTATTTTCAATGGCTTTTTGCAAAAACAACTCATCCGGTTCCAATTCTCTGCAAAATACGATACAGGGAATGGGATAACTTAAAAGTTTGGTATAGATTTCTTCTTTGCGTTCTTCCGACAAAGACATCATATACTTATATTCCACGAAACCGATAATCTGTAATCGGGTCGCTTCATAATGTTCAAAGAAACCTGCAATCTGCAACGCGGGACGATTAATGTCCGGCTGTTTGATTTTAATTCCCTTAATGTCAATTTCCGGAGTCAGGGACTCCAACTTCATTTTTTCTACAATTTTTGCCAAACTGATACTGGGCATACTGATATGTCCTCCCCTACATTATTTTATCAAAAGCATATCATTTCATAAACTGATTTTATCATAGTTGTATTTTTAATTCAACTATGGGAGTATTGCATTTTTTATTGTTGCAAACCGTCCGCTAAACAGTTTTTCTCTATTATTTTCCTTCTTTTGCCGAAAAGAAAGCAACGATTCCTTCTGCAATGTGAAGCGGCAAACCGGCACGTTCCGAAATCATATTTGCATCAGCCCGTTTTAATTCATCTATAGAAGCAAAACTCTTCATCAGGGCTTTGCGCCTTGCAGGACCGACACCGGGTATCTCATCCAGCACGGAATGTACCTGCGCCTGGGAGCGCAACGAACGATGATATTCAATGGCAAAGCGATGCGCCTCATCCTGGATTCTGGTAATCAAATGAAATCCTTCCGACCGGATATCAATCGGTATCTCCACATTATTGTAATATAAACCTCTGGTTCTGTGATTGTCATCTTTTACCATACCGCACACCGGTATATGAAGTTTCAATTCGTCCAAAACCTGTTTTGCAATGTTTACCTGACCTTTACCGCCGTCCATAAGCAGCAAATCCGGAAATCTTGTAAAACTGCCATATTCCCTGTCTGTATTTTCCCTCTCTTCCAGGCCGTGCACAAATCGTCTGGTGAGCACTTCTTTCATACAGGCATAATCATCCGGTCCCGATACGGATTTAATACGGAACTTACGGTAATCACTGCGCTTCGGTTTTCCCTTTTCGTAAACCACCATGGAACCTACATTGGCAAAACCGCTGATATTGGAAATATCAAACGCTTCCATTCGTTCAATATGCTGCAATCCCAAAAGTTCTTCGATTTCTTTTACGGCACCTGTGGTACGTAATTCCTCACGTTTAATCCGTTCCGTATCACGGCTTAAAACAAGTTCCGCGTTCTGCCGGGCCAATTCCAACATCTTTTCTTTTTGCCCTTTCCGGGGTACACGGATGTATACGCGGTTCTCACTTTTTTTCGACAGCCATTCTTCAATCAATGCACTTTCTTCGATTTCTTCCTGCAAAAAAATTTCCCGGGGAATAAAAGGAGTCCCTGCATAAAACTGTTTTATAAATGTTTGAAGAATTTCACTGTCCGCATCATGCAAAGCCTGTTTCATATAGAAATGTTCCCTGCCGATTAATTTGCCTTCCCGCACAAAAAAGACCTGAATAATTACATCCCGCTCATTTCTTGCCAAAGCAATATAATCCTTGTTCTCACCTTCGCTGTCCGTAATCTTCTGTTTCTGGGCAACACTTTTTACACTGTATAAAAGTTCTTTCAAACGCCCTGCTTCTTCAAATTCCAAAGCCTCGGAAGCAGCATACATTTTCTCTTCCAATTCTTTTAAAATCGGTGCGTAATTTCCGTTTAAGAATTCCAACGCCCTGTTTACCTGCTCACGATATTCGTTTTCCGAAACAAGTCCCTGACACGGAGCATAACACTGTTTAATATGATAATTTAAGCACGGTCGTCCTTTCTCCGTATCTTGCGGCAAACTACGGTTACAGGTACGCAGTTTATACAATTTATTCATTAACTCAATTGTATCTTTTACTGCAGCCGCACTGGTATACGGTCCGAAATATTTGCTTCGGTCCTTCTTCATCTGTCGCGCAAACAGAATGCGCGGATACGGTTCCGAAATCGTCACTTTGATATAAGGATAGGTCTTATCGTCCTTCAGCATGGTATTATATTTCGGAGAGTGTTCCTTAATAAGATTGTTCTCAAGCACAAGCGCTTCCAATTCCGAATCCGTAACTATGTATTCAAATCTGGCTATCAGCGAAACCATCTTTTGGATTTTGGGCGTCTTTTTTGTACTTGCGCGAAAATAAGACCGCACTCTGTTTTTCAGACTTACGGCCTTACCTACATAAATAATTGCATCCTTGGAATCATGCATAATATACACTCCCGGTTTCCCCGGGAGTTTTTTTAATTCTTCCTCAAAATCAAATTGCTCCATGCATACCTCGTCAATGTTCCGATCCGGGAATACAACAATATCTTTGGTTTTACTTATATAATCTGTTTTTTAATTCACTGGCAAAATCTTTTTCTTGATCACTCAATATAACACTTTCATCATCATTTTGAGCAGACAAAGACGAATCACTATCATCAGAAGATTCATCATCAGATTCTTCCGTTTCTCCGGTAACATTTTGGTCTGTAACATCGGTCACTTCATCCGTAACAGAAGATTCGTTTACTTCATCTTCTTTGACAACTTCATTCTCCTCTGCATCCGCTTCCGTTTTTTCCGCCGTTACCGTTTCGCTCATTTCCTTCGCCACACGCTCTTTTCGCATTGTCTCCGCTTTCGGTTCCGGAACCGGGATTCCTTTTTCTTTGCAGTAAATTTCCATAAACTCTTTTCCGGTAATGGTTTCCTTCTGAATCAGATAGTCAGCCAGTTTATCCATAATTTCACGGTTTTCTTTTAAAAGACTCATTGCCTCATCATAACTGTCTTTCAAAATCTTCATGACTTCTTCATCCACTGCCGCTGCGGTTTCATCCGCACAGTTCATTACCACGCGACCATCCAAATATCTGCTCTCCACAGTTTCCAAGCCAATCAATCCGAACTTCTTGCTCATACCGTATTGCGTAACCATGGAACGCGCAATGGATGTGGCTTTTTCAATATCATTGGATGCACCGGTTGTAACAGAATCGAATACCAACTCTTCCGCCGCACGACCGGCCAAAAGTCCCACCAACATATCTTTTAACTCTGCTTCAGAATTTAAGTACTTCTCTTCCTCTGGCACGTGCATTACATAGCCTAAAGCACCCATAGTTCTTGGCACGATTGTAATCTTCTGCACCGGCTCGGAATTCTTCTGCAATGCACTCACCAACGCATGCCCTACTTCATGATAAGATACAATCTTTCTTTCCTGTTCGCTTAAAATACGGTCTTTCTTCTCTTTACCCACCAATACAATTTCTACCGCATTGAAAAGGTCCTTTTGACTGACAAATTCTCTTCCCTGCTTAACAGCGTTAATTGCTGCCTCATTAATCATATTTGCCAAATCCGAACCAACCGCACCGCTGGTTGCCAATGCAATTTCTTCCAAATCTACGGTTTCATCCATTAATACATCTTTTGCATGTACTTTTAAAATTTCCACACGGCCTTTTAAGTCCGGCTTCTCTACAATAATTCTTCTGTCAAAACGGCCGGGACGCAATAATGCCTTATCCAAAATCTCAGGACGATTGGTTGCGGCAAGAATAATAATACCCTTCTTTCCGTCAAATCCGTCCATCTCCGCAAGCAACTGATTCAAAGTCTGTTCGCGCTCTTCGTTGCCTCCGCCATATTTGGAATCTCGGCTGCGTCCGATTGCATCAATCTCATCAATAAAAACAATGCAGGGGGCATTTTTTTCTGCTTCCTGGAATAAATCTCTTACCCTGGATGCACCGACACCAACGTATAATTCCACAAAATCTGAACCTGTCAGCGAGAAGAAAGGTACCTTTGCCTCGCCGGCTACAGCCTTGGCAAGCAATGTTTTACCGGTACCGGGAGGTCCCACCAATAATGCTCCCTTGGGCAAACGTGCACCGATTTTAACATAACGGTCCGGATTATGAAGAAAATCTACCACTTCCTGTAAAGATTCAATGGCTTCATCTTCTCCTGCCACATCTTTAAATGTAATACCTGTTTCTTTTTGTACATAAACCTTTGCGTTGTTTTTGCCCACGTTCATAAAGCCGCCCATACCGCCGCCTTTGGACATTTTACGGAACAATACAACCGTCAATACAATCATCAAACCGATCGGCAACGCCGTCGTCAAAAGAAAGTACCAGATTTCTCCGGAATTATCAGGAATTTCACCGCTTACTTTGATATTATTTTCCAATAATCTTGCAGTGAGCGTTTCGTCTTCTTCCACTTTGCCGGTATATAAATATTTTGCAGCCGATGCAAAAAAAGGATTCACGGCACTGCCGTCCTCCTTGGCAGGTACAATCGTAATGCGGTCACTGCCGATTACAACCTCTGAAACTTCGCCGGCTTCAATCATTCTCACAAATTCGCTATATTCAATTACATTCATATCCTGCGGTATCATGGCACGGACCATGACAAAAACAAAAAATGCAATAATACTTCCTATAAAAAGCAATGTCCAAAAACCACCGGGTCTTTGGCTGTTGTTATTTTGACCGTTATTGTTATTTCCGTGCCCGTTATTGCGATTATCGTTACGGTTATCCGGTTCTTCCGGCATACGGTTTCTTTGATTATTGTTTTCGTAATTGTTTTTTTCCATCTTCGTCGTTTTACACCTGTTCTTCTTTTTAAATCTAATAAATCATTATATATTATAGTGTTCCCCATACGATAAATCAATATAATTAATTGTGAAAAAACTGTATCGAAGAATTTTATGGTTCAAAAAAATGTTCCTGATAAAATTCATCATCCTCCCACAATCCGATACGGTTTTGCATTGCTTTCTTCATTGCATCATATAATATATTATAATATTTGCTATTGGGCTCAATTTTGATTGCCCGGGCGTATCCGTCTTTCACCATCTGATATTGAAAAAGATAGTTTATATCTTCACAATCTTCATTGAGCCATACATAAGCCAACAATCTGTCGTACAAATCATATCGTTCCGAATCAAACGTTAAATAGATAATCGTACCTGCTTTTAAATGTTCTTCCGTATATGCCGCAGCAGCCTCGCCGAATATCGAATTCACACTTTCATCCGGATTTACACTTTCAGGCGCATCTATTCCAATCATACGAATCGGTTGCTCAATCCCGTCCCGAAACACGACAATGGTATCTCCGTCGGTCACCCGCAGAATCCTCACAGATTCAACGTTTGTATTTCCATTATCTTTAAGCGCAAAATAACCGTTAACGGATAAAAACAAAAGGATAAATAGTGCAAATATCGGAAAAATCCATTTCTTTTTCAGATAATATTTATTATTCCTGTTCCGTTTTATTCTTATATCATTGTCATATGTTGTTTGATAATATTTTTTTCTGTTATTCTTCATATCATAATTATACCATTATATTTCTATTTGTCACGATTCTCCGATTCCTGTTTTTTTCGTCAAAAACATAAATGATATGATTAAAATTTTTTCCGCAAATCAAATATTATATTTATAAAGCAAATCCGTACTTAGAATAATATTATATTTCATAAAAAGAAAAAACGATTAAATGATATACACTTAATCGTTTTCTAAGAGGCGCCAACCAGATTTGAACTGGTGATCAGGGTGTTGCAGACCCACGCCTTACCGCTTGGCTATGGCGCCATACCATATTGCTAAAACTATTATATGCAAAGATAACAGTTTTAATGACTCCGACGGGAATCGAACCCGTGTTACCGCCGTGAAAGGGCGATGTCTTAACCGCTTGACCACGGAGCCAGTTTGCTAAACGGTTTCCCGCCTAAACTCCCCAAGCAGGACTCGAACCTGCGACACTTCGGTTAACAGCCGAATGCTCTACCGACTGAGCTATTGAGGAAAACTTCTTTTTCATATCTCTTGAAAGTTCTCTCAAACCTTCAAAACCGAACACAGATACTTCTTACCACCAAGCGATTCCTTCCAC
>X409_Impala__coassemble_666_pt1 | contig 11531 bp, 10 predicted proteins | sample X409_Impala__metabat2_low_PE_002 | metagenome-assembled genome bin X409_Impala
TTTTACATAAATGGAGGCAAAAATTCAAGATGCTTTTTGCATTTTTAGGACAAAACCGCCATTTTTTTCTTTATTTTATTAAATTCGACACAAAAAGACACAAATTACCAGTTTTTATCGTGCAAAATTACTCTGCTTGCCATTCTAGGATGCTTTCTATATAATATCAGGAGAAGCATGATAGTTGATTATTACGATTCTCTTCTTATGTAATTTATTATTTTATAAAAGATATCTTTTATATGGTTTGATATTTATAAAAATCAAAGGAGCATTCATATGTTACGAAGCGATTTTCATATGCACAGTAATTTTTCGGGAGATTCTAAGGCAGTTTTGGGACACATGGTTCACGGCGCAGTTGCCAAAGGACTAAATACCATTTGCTTTACGGACCATAATGACCCTTTCTTTCCTTATCGCGAAGGCGAAGAAGGTATGTTTGACCTTGATACGGACCGTTATTTGAAAAGTCTGTTACAAACCGCAGAATTATATAGGGATAAAATTGATATTCGGCACGGCGTGGAAATCGGCATCCAAACCCACATATATAAGGAATTATCAGAATATATCCGCAAATATCCTTTTGACTTTGTAATCGGTTCCTCACATCTTTGTCTCGGTACGGATCCTTACTACCCTGCCTTTTGGGAAGGACGCAGTTTAAAAGACGGATTAACTGTTTATCTGGAGGACATTCGTCAGAATGTTCATAACTTTACGGACTATGATGTTTACGGGCATTTAGACTACATCGTCAGATATGCCCCCGGTAAAAACAAAGACTTCCGCTTTATGGATTATGCCGACATTCTGGAGGACATTTTAAAAACCATTATTGACAAAGGTAAAGGAATTGAAGTAAACTCTGCAGGTTTTCGACAGGGTCTTGGTGCTCCCAATCCCTGTGCCGACATATTAAAACTTTATCGCTCTTTAGGCGGCGAAATACTCACCACAGGCAGTGACGCCCACAAACCCGAAGATATTGCTGCCGACTTTGTTCAAACAGAAGCATTGATTCAAAACTGCGGATTTAAATATTATACGGTATTTCAAAACCGCAAACCCGAATTTATAAAAATTGAGTAATCGGTTTTTTCAGCCCTATCCGGCAAGGTTTTATCCGGATAGGGTTCTTTGTTTATTCAGAACTTTTCTTGGCTGTTTTTTGTCCGTTTTATTCTGTCTGCATTTTATTTCTCATACCTGCGTATTTTTATCATAAAAATAGTAACAAGAACCTTCCGAGGATTTTATATGCTTTTTTGTAAATTATCCAAAAAACTCGGTCCTATCGTAACCGGTACTGCCATTTTAACCCTTGCATCCCTCATCACACGTCTTATCGGCTTTTTTTACAGAATGTTTCTGTCATCCAATTTCGGCGAAGAAGGTATGGGCATTTATCAGTTAACGTCTCCTGTCCTTGCTCTCACTTACGCATTCTGTATTTCCGGTTTTCAAACCGCAATTTCAAAATATGTCGCTGCCAAGGAAGGTCTGGGTCAACACCGTTCTGCAGCATATACTTTATTTCTGGGACTCTTCTTTTCATTACTGCTAAGTATCCCTTGCACTTTTTTTGTCTATATCAATGCAGATTATATCGGCGAAGTTCTTTTATCGGAAATACGAACCGCGCCTTTGATTCGCCTAATTGCTTTATCTATTCCGCTCAGTTGCATACACTCCTGCCTAAACGGATATTTTCTGGGCCGTAAACAAGCCTCCGTCTCTGCTTCTGCACAACTGTTTGAACAGATTGTAAGAGTCACAAGCGTTTTTTTAATTTGTAATATAATGACCGCAAACGGCCAAACACCTCCCCTATGCATTGCTGCCGCCGGCCTGCTTATCGGCGAAGGTGCATCTACCCTGCTATCGGTCACTCTGTTTGCAATTTCAGCACGCAATACCGGCTCAAACTCCCGCATTCCCTTCCGGAAAGAAGTACCCCAACTCACTGTAAGCATTATAAAAATGGCTGCAATTATAAATATCAACCGCATTATTGTGAATTTCTTTGCAAGCGCAGAAACCATTATGCTTCCGCAAAGCCTTGAAAAATATGGTCTTGCCACCTCAGAAGCACTTTCTTTGTATGGTGTTTTGTGCGGTATGGTTCTTCCTTTATTATTGTTTCCCAATGCCCTGACCGGTTCCGTTTCCGTTATGTTGCTTCCCACCATCTCCGAAGCGGACGAAAAGAATCAGACCGAGCGAATTCGAAGTATCGCCAATAAAACCTTTTTCTTCTGCTTTGGTCTGGGCGTAATATGTATGTTTTTCTTTTTACTCGCCGGACATTTTCTCGGACAAATAATGTTTCACAGTGAAACAGCCGGAGAATATATTGTGAAATTAAGTTTCATCTGTCCTTTATTATACTTATCTTCCGCCTTAAACAGCATACTGAACGGAAAAGGTAAAACCTTACAGTGTCTTCTTACTCAGGTACTCGGATTGACAATCCGTATTATTTTTCTTCTTTTTCTCATTCCGGTTTACGGAATCAGCGCCTATATAGCGGGACTGATTGCAAGTCAGTTTATAAGTACGGTTCTCTGCCTGTTCTTTTTAAAAAAATATATTTAGTTTTGTTCGCAATGCAGGTTAAGGTTACATCGCGTCTTCAAATTCCTTTATGCTTTTAACCTGCATTGCAAGTTTAAACCATCGAAGAATTGTTTCCATATCTTCTGTTTCCTCAATTTTATTTTTCAGTTCAGCAGAAACACTTCCGATATTCATAAGCAAATCCATAATACCGTCTATTCTTCCCCATCTGACGCCCCTGTTTTGACAGTCAACAAATGCTTTACGCATATCCATATTCTTTACCTCGTTCTCTTTCTTATTATTTATCAAGTCAATATGTACCAGTTCCTGAATGAGTTCCGTAGTTTCCTCACACAAATTATGATAACTTTCATCATATTCTACGCGTTTCTTTAATTCCATTTCCTGTTCGGCATACCGTAATACCTCAAACAAATTCTTCAACTCTGTCTGAAACATATCAAAGTCCTTGTAATCGTGATAATCAAACAAATTCAACTGATAATTACTTATTAAACCGCGAACCACAATATCTTCACCCAAATCCAACAAATCATACAGGCACCTTGCTCCATCCCAAGGATTCTCTCCATAATAGACCACTATAGATATCACAGGAATAAACATTTCCTTTTTGGATATCTCCGAAAGATACTCATCGCCCTGCAAATCCTTATTACGATCGTGTATCACCTTCTTCCTACGCCACTGCCGTTCATATGCCATTGCTTCTGCCAACATATTTCGAAAGACCATCCGATAATCCACATAAGTCTGATTCTCAATAAAAATCAATCTCAGATACTTTCCGTTCCAATATTTTGCCAAATCCACAAGAATCTTCTTGTTTCTTTTTCCTCTTGTAAAAACATACTCACTGTCTGCATCCGATAATTCCTCTGGTTTAATCACCTGCTGTCCACCGTACAAAACCCCATTGCAAAAATCCGCAAATCTGTTTTCATCACTGAAATAAACACCGGTACGATAATCTAACTTACCCATCCTTTTCCCCTCTCATTTTTTATCACTTTCGAGGGATATGTTCAGACTGTACCAGATATGTTCATAGAATTGTTTCTTAGATATTCCTCGCGAAATGTATAGTGATTGTATCACGATAAAAAAGACTTGTAAATAGGACTTAAAATGAGCAAAAGTAAAAGTGCACAAATACAAGATATTGTGCACTTTCTCTTATTTATTCCAATGTACATTACACTATTTTGTTGTATCATTTTATTGACATACATTTGTTTATATTTCATTTTTCTATAACTTACATAACAAAAAACCGTACCCCCTAAAGTGATACGGCTTTTCATTATATGTAGTTATTATGTGAAAGGAATTTACTTTCTCGGATGCGCATTGTCATACACTTCACGTAAGTGATTGTGATTCAAATTCGCATAAATCTGTGTGGTGGAAATATCGGAATGTCCAAGCATTTCCTGTACACTCTTCAAGTCCGCACCATTCTCTACAAGATGCGCTGCAAAGGAATGTCTCAAAGTATGCGGTGTGATATCTGCCACAATACCGGCCTTCTTTGCATAATACTTAATAATCTTCCAAAATCCCTGACGGCTCATCTGTTCGCCGGAACAATTGGCAAACAATACATCCGACTCTTTGTTCTCTACCATTGCATCCCTGGTTCCGTTAATATAATGAATCAACGCCTGTTTTGCCTTGGTTCCGAAGGGAATAACTCTCTCTTTATGTGCATCTCTGCATACGATAAATCCCATGGTAAGATTTACATCGGTTGTTTTTAACGAAATCAATTCGGTTACACGAATACCGGTTGCATATAACAACTCCAGCATTGCCTTATCACGAATCTGTTTCGGATTGTCTCCGGAAGGCTGCTCCAGAAGTTTGGTGATATCCTTCTCTGAAAGAATTTCAGGAACTCTTTTCTCAATCTTCGGTGCTTTTAAGGCCACGGTTACATCTTCCCTGACAATATTTTCATTCACAAGATATTGCCAAAATGCTTTCATGGAGGCGATGGTTCGCGATACGGTAGCCGCCGCAAAATTCTCTTTCTCCATATATGTAACAAACCCCTGTACATCAGATGCAGATACCTTATTTGCATCCAAAATACCTTTTCCGCGGAGATAATGATTCAACTTGTTTAAATCTCTTTTATAGGATAATTCTGTATTTGTCGATGTCTTTTTAATATTATGCATATAGGAAATAAATGCATCTATCCGTTGTTCCATCAAACCAAATATCCTTCTCTCAAAGTACTTATGTCAATCATTGACTACGCAAGTACCATTATATTAAACTTTTCCAAGAAAAGCAATTAGAATTTTACACTTTTTTCACAGAATCCCCATAAAATAAGGCATTTTTACAACATCTCGTCTTTTTTGACCGAACCAATCAATATCTTGTGATTATTTACATAAAAATTTTTAAAAATATTTTTAGAAAAAACGGATTTACATAACACTCTAAGAGAATTCCTATTATGACAACTGCATACGGCACTATTATTTTTATAAAAGAAATCTCTTTATGTTCCATATTTTTTACTTTTTGACTCATCTGGTTAACATCCGTTTTAGCCCCCTTACTGCGATTCAAAAATAAAAATAACCGATAATATGCATAGCCGTAAAACAGGTAATGCGGAAATATGCTTACCACAAATAATACACTCCCTAAAATCCCCTTTGCCATAATAAATTCCGTTATAAAAAAGCCAACAAATCCACCGGCCAATACCAAGCCGCCCGCCAGAAAATACTTTCCCTTCCCGGATATACAAAGTATTGCAATTAAAATAAGCAGGGAAAGGCGTTTTTCGAGTACATAAAATAACAAATCTCCGTATTGGATTTCAGAGTATTTTAAATTCATCAAAATATTATCTAACCAGAACAGTCTTCCGTCATCTTCCGGAGTTTTCATTGCAAAAGCAAGAATCATTCCGATTACAAATCCAAATAACAGCAATATATAAATGATGCCGTTTGGTTGGAAATAACGTTCTAAATTTTTTATCTTCAAAAAAGCATACCTCTTAAACAACTTTATAAAAGGTATGCTTGTTTTATTTGATTTATCACCAAAACGCTATTTACATTTATTTTTTATTATAAATACTTATTTTTGTATGCCATAATTGCTGCCACAGTCTTGGAATCCATAATTTCACCCGCATAAATCATACGCTCCAATTCAGCAACTTCATATGGAATCACATTAATAAATTCATCCTCATCCAACTCCTGCTCTCCGCCTTTACCGGATACATGGGCCACATAAATTGATATTTTTTCATTGCAAAATGCAACTGTGGTATTTACCACAATTAAAAATTCAAGTTGATCGGTGGTATAACCTGTCTCTTCCTTTAACTCACGCATAGCTGCATCATAATGTGGTTCATCCACGGTATCTACACCTCCCGCCGGAATTTCAATGGTATAACGGTCCAAAGCGTTCCGGTATTGCTTTACCATAAGTATTCTTCCGTCCTCAAGCACCGGAACCACAGCCGCTGCACCTTTATGCGCTATAAAATCCCACACTGCCACATTTCCGTTGGATATCTGTACCGTATCATGATAATAGTCTAAAATGTGTCCTTTTGCCACCAATTCTCTTTTAATTCGCTTAATATCTTCCACAATATTCTCTCCCTTTTCCTACTTTTTTCATATCAATTATAGTTAGTTGTATTTTAACACAAATTAATTTTGGTTTCAAATAGGAATTATTTATTTTGTAAATAATAAAAAACGAGCAGGTTTCCCTACTCGTTTCCTCTTTTATGCTTCTAATAACTTTTCTACGCTTACCAATTTTACACAAAGAACAAAAAGATTGGTCGCCATTGCCATCTCTTCCGGTGTAGGGAAAGAAGGCGCAATACGTATATTGCAGTCTTTGGGATCTTTTCCGTACGGATAAGTTGCTCCGGCACCGGTTAATACCACGCCGGCCTCTTTACATTTTGCAACAATTGCTTTCGCACATCCGTCCATAGAATCGAAGGAAATAAAATATCCGCCATAAGGCTTCGTCCAGGTACCAATACCAAGTCCGCCGAGTTCTTTTTCCAGAACATCCAAAACAGCTTCAAATTTCGGTCTGATAATATCTGCATGCTTCTTCATATGCTCTTCTAAAGTAGTTACCTGATTAAAGAAACGGGCATGACGCAACTGGTTAATTTTATCGTGTCCAATGGTCTGGATGGTCATCTGACTTTCAATAAAATGAATATTTTCAAGGGAAGATGCCACTGCCGAGATACCCGAACCCGGAAAACTAATCTTTGAGGTGGAAGCAAAGATATAAACCATATTAGGGTTTCCTGCTTTCTCACACTCTTCTAAAATATTTAAAATTTCATCCTGTTTATCTTCATATAAATGATGGATACCATATGCATTATCCCAATAAATTCTAAAATCTTCCGCTGCAGGCTTTAAATTAGCAAATCTCTTAACCACTTCATCAGAATAAGAAATACCGGTAGGATTCGAATACTTCGGAACGCACCAAATACCTTTGACCGTAGGATCGTTATTTACATATTTTTCAACCAAATCCATATCAGGACCATCATCATAAAGCGGAATATTAATCATCTCAATATCAAAATATTCCGTTATCTTAAAATGTCTGTCATATCCGGGAACGGGACACAAGAACTTCACTTTATCTAACTTAGCCCAAGGTGTTGAACCGTTTACACCCTTTGTCATAGAACGTGACACGGTATCATACATAATATTCAAACTGGAGTTACCACAAACAACTACATTATCCTTCTGAACGCCCATCATAGCCGCCATAAGTCGTCTGCACTCTCCGATACCATCCAAGTCACCATAATTACGGGTGTCATTTCCGAGAACCGTCTTCATATCAGAATTACTGTTGATTACATCAAGCATAGGCATAGACAATTCAAGTTGTGAAACGCCGGGTTTTCCTCTTGACATATCCAATTTCAATCCTTTGCCTTTCGCATCTTCATATTCTGCTAAAAGTTGTTCTCTCAATGCTAAAAGTTCTTCTCTGCTTAATTCCTGATATTTTTTCATATTCGCTCCATCATGCCGATTATGCAATCGCTTTTTTATTTTTATTCCATAGTATAATACTACAAAAGCACGTGATGCACAAGGTAAAATTGATATTTTTTTATCATTCAATTAATAATGTAAAACCTATCATTTTATATCTTCAAGAAAACAAAAAACCTCTTACGGCACAAACCGTAAGAGGCTTTAAATTATTTTGCGTAATCAATTACACGAGATTCTCTGATAACATTAACCTTAATCTGTCCGGGATAAGCCAACTCGGCTTCAATCTGTTTGGAGATATCACGGGCTAACAATACCATATCATCATCTGTAACCTGTTCGGGAACTACCATTACACGAACTTCTCTACCTGCCTGAATAGCAAATGACTTGTCTACGCCTTTAAAATTGTTGGTTATTTCTTCTAATTGTTTTAAACGTGATGTATATGTTTCAAGGGTTTCTCTTCGTGCACCGGGTCTTGCAGCTGAAATAGCATCTGCAGCCTGTACAATACAAGAGATTAATGATGTGGGTTCTACATCGCCGTGATGTGATTCAACGGCATTAATAACAGTAGCAGATTCTTTATATTTTTTACACAAATCTGCACCTAATTGGATATGGGAACCTTCCATTTCCTGGTCAACGGATTTACCGATATCATGTAATAAACCGGCTCTTTTCGCCATTCTGACATCCAATCCCATTTCAGCAGCCAAAAGACCTGAAAGTTGTGCAACTTCAATGGAATGCTTTAATGCATTCTGACCATAACTGGTTCTAAAGCGCATCTTACCAAGAAGTCTGACAAGTTCAGGATGAACACCATGCACACCAACATCAAGGCACGCTGACTCACCTTCTTCTTTAATCAATGTTTCAACTTCTTTTCTGGCTTTTTCAACCGTCTCTTCAATTCTTGCAGGATGAATACGTCCATCTACAATTAATTTCTCAAGAGCAATTCTCGCCACTTCTCTACGAATCGGATCAAAACCGGAAAGAACAACCGCTTCCGGAGTATCATCAATAATTAACTCTACACCGGTCATTGTTTCTAACGTACGGATATTTCTACCCTCACGTCCGATAATTCTACCCTTCATTTCATCACTGGGAAGTTGAACAACCGAAATAGCAACTTCAGATACATGGTCTGCTGCACATTTCTGAATGGCATTAACCACATATTCCTTTGCTTTCTTATCCGCTTCCTCTTTCGCTCTGCTTTCCATTTCTTTAATCAGCACAGCGGTTTCATGTTTTACATCTTCTTCAACAATTTTTAACAAGTAATCTTTTGCTTGTTCAGAGGTCAAACCTGAAATTCGTTCCAGTTCCTGTACTCGTTGCTCGTTTAACTTTGAAATAATTTCTTTCTGCTTCGCTAATTCTTCTTCCTTTGCAGCAAGTGCATTTTCCTTCTTCTCGATGGAATCCAACTTCTTATCAACGCTTTCTTCCTTCTGCTGAATTCTGCGTTCAGAGCGTTGCACTTCGGCACGGCGTTCTTTTACTTCTTTATCAAGTTCATTCTTTGCCTTAATAGACTCTTCCTTGATTTCAAGTAAACCTTCACGCTTCTTTGCCTCAGCGGTTTTTAAAGCTTCATCGATAATTTCTCTGGCTTTCTCTTCTGCATTACCAATCTGTTTTGCAACTTTCTTTTTGTGAACTGAAAGTGCAATCAACGCAGAAACCACAGCGGAAACAATGACTGCAATAAGAACAGCGATCAACATAACCAGTAAACTAACTTCGGGCATGTACAGGATCACCTCCTTATTTAATTTTCATTGTACAATTATCTAATAGGACCAAAAGCCCTAATATGCGATATTACAACATATCTAGTTTAATCTTTTTCCGATATTATGTCAAGTAATAATTGCCTATTTCCACTGTTCTGTTACAGATTTTTCCATTCAAAATCTTTCATACAAAGAATAATATCGTTCACTTCAAAACCTTTTCGGAATAAATATGCTTTTGTCTTTTCACGCTCCGTACAATCTGCCTCACGGTCACTGTATTTTCTCTTGCGCAGAAATTTACGGATGCACACTAACTCTTCCCGCTCTTCTTCCAAATCGGTCAATTCGTTTATAATATTGCTAATGTTATCTTTCGCAATTCCTTTCCGCTGCAAATCCAACACGATTTGTTTCCGGCTCTTACGATTCCTGTATGTTCTGTAATATGCTTCTACATAACGTGTATCATCCAAATAATGAAATCCGTATAAATAATCAACCGCTTCATTAATTACCTGCAACGGGTAACCATCATTCTGTAACTTACTCCGTATTTCATATTCGGTATAATCTCTGCTTTGTAACAGTTTCATACAACGTGCCTTGGCTCTGTGAGGCAATATTTCCTTTAAAAGAATATTTATCTGTTGCTCTGAGAAATCTCCGCCTTCTTCAATCGCATAACGTTTCAAATCATTTTTATATAATACAACCGGCATAATATCTTCAAATACAATCCGACATTTTGTTTTAGAACATTCCTCTATTTTTATCACTCTCATATATCACCTTATAAAACAAGCAGGGACACATATTCTGTGTCCCCACCGTCACAACCTTTTTACGGTTCATTTTTGTGCTGCTTAATACAATAACGTCACATTACTCTTCTTTGGCAGTTTTGGAAGTCTTCTTTTCTTTCTTTCCGTCCATTTCGGATGCAGTTCCTTCCAAACCGTAGTGAGCTCTGACCTTCTGTTCCACTTCAGCACAAACATCAGGATTCTCAATCAGGAACGTTTTCGCATTTTCTCTGCCCTGACCGATTTTATTACCTTCATATGCATACCACGCACCACTCTTGTTAATGATTCCTACTTCCGCGGCAAGGTCTAACACATCACCTTCAAAAGAAATACCTTCTCCGAACATAATATCAAATTCAGCCTCTTTGAACGGAGGTGCAATCTTATTCTTCACAATCTTTGCACGGGTACGATTACCTGTAATATCACCGCCCTGTTTTAACTGTTCTACACGTCTGATTTCCATTCTGACGGAAGAATAAAATTTCAATGCGTTACCACCGGTTGTAACCTGCGGATTGCCGTAAAACACACCCACTTTTTCACGTAACTGATTGATAAAAATAACGGTACAATTGGAACGTCCGATTGCGCCTGTAAGTTTTCTCAAAGCCTGCGACATCAATCTTGCCTGTAAACCAACATGGGAATCTCCCATTTCGCCATCCAATTCAGCCTTCGGCACCAAAGCCGCAACAGAGTCAACCACGACAATATCAATTGCCCCGGAACGCACCATGGTTTCCGTAATTTCCAATGCCTGTTCTCCGTTATCCGGCTGAGAAATATACATATTATCCACATCTACGCCAATCGCCTTGGCATAAGCAGGATCCAACGCATGCTCAGCATCAATAAATCCGGCAATTCCGCCACGTTTCTGTACTTCTGCAATCATATGTAAGGTTACCGTGGTTTTACCACTGGATTCCGGTCCGTAAATCTCAACAATTCTTCCTTTGGGAATACCACCTAACCCTAATGCTATATCTAAACTCAAGGAACCGGTAGGAATAGTCTCCACGTTCATCTGAGTGGCAGGATCACCGAGTTTCATAACAGAACCCTTACCAAACTGTCTCTCAATCTGAGATAATGCCGCATCCAATGCTTTCATTTTTTCTTCTCTATCCATTTTCTTCTCCTTTTCCTTGAACATTTGTTCTGTATATACAATAAAACAAATGTTCGATTTTGTCAATTCTTTTTTGTATTTTTTTACAACTCAAATTATACAGTCATATTTGTCCAATAAATCACCCTCAATATGCATCACCGACCTCAATAATTGTAAATTTAAAAGCCAGAATAACTCTACTTTTACCCTTACAATCGTG
>X409_Impala__coassemble_681_pt1 | contig 11129 bp, 9 predicted proteins | sample X409_Impala__metabat2_low_PE_002 | metagenome-assembled genome bin X409_Impala
AAGAACTTTTTTATTTTACCCTTAGTTCACCTTGCGTTTAGATTTTCATTTAAGCGCATCACCGACCTTATACAAATATAAAAAATGGAATAAGTGGCAGAACCGCCGGAACTTTTCCGATGAAATAAGATTATTCAAAAATCTCATACCTTTATAAAAGATTTCTATAATCAGTGTAGCATCTGTCAATAGAATTATCAAGCACAAGACATCGACAAATATCGACATCACATTCTTATATTTCAAACAAAATGAATTCCTTCGGAGTGCTTCAATATATGAATGGCACAATACAAGTCTTCACATACATCATAATAAAGAATAGGTAACAAAAAATGCTACCTATTCCTGCAGTTTTATATCATTTTTATTTCAAATAATCTTCATAATCAGACAAAGTAATGCTTACCCATCCCCAGGTATACTCTGCTGTCTGATAATTATATCCGATTTCCATTCCGTAAGGCGAAAAGAAAATAATATTGGTATCAGCCGAGGAAAGTAATTCTGCAATCTTTGCATCATTTGCATTTACAACACCTACGACATCCGTGCCGTTTTGTGCATCATTTCTTTCTCGGAACATAGCCGCAAAATCTTCGTCAATTTTAAGAATATCCCCGTTATCCATAATTTCACCGTTTACGAGGTCAATATTAATGCCGTAAATATAGTGTTCTTCCCGGTAATCACCATCATACACATTTACATCCAAAAGAATACTCATCTTCTCGCCATCATTATAAGGGATAAAAGAATCAATCAAAAAAGTCACATCGGAAGATGATGCGTAAAAGGGTTTTTGTCCGTCCAAATAACCCCAAAAATCATTTACGGTCATTTCCATAATTTGTTGATTTAAGGTATCTTCGTTCGGAATGGTATCACCACGAAACTGAATATATGCCACATTGGCATTTACTACCGTATTATCCATTACATTGCTGTAGTTGATAAAATGTCTTTCCAGTCCGTAATCATAGCCTGTGTCAATACAATCCACAAAAGGTTCATAGTACTGGCCCGTAAAATCACTCATTGAATAATTATCATGATTGGACCCAAAAGTACTCATATAATCTTTATTTAAAAACAAATCATTGCTTCCGTCATCCGTATCCGAATATACCAATGCCGCATTTGCGTAAGCCTCCCAGTCAAAACCACTGAAATCAAGGCGTCCTAATTCTCTTCCGGATACAACAACCGCGTAAGCATCCGGGACATCCGGTGTGTCAGGTACTGTCACATCAATGTCTGAAACATCAATCTCATACTCTACCTGCGGCACGCTTCCCGTTCCGGTTGAAACCGAGGTGTTAGCAATATTGAATGTCATCATCCCTACAAGCGCTATCACAGCAAACACAATCACAATAATTCCCACAAATAAAATAATACCGATTATCAAAAGCCAAATCCACCAATGACTCTTCTTTTTGGGCTCACAATCGGAATATTGCATATCGGACTGCACTTTCACTCCCTGACCTTGCGACTGATTTGGTCCATATCCCTGTGAACTCTGTCCCTGAGACTGATACGGTCCGTATCCCTGCGCAATCTGTCCCTGAGGCTGCTGATATTGTCCATATTCCTGCGCAATCTGTCCCTGAGGTTGATATTGCCCATATCCCTGTGATTGTTGTCCGCCGGGCTGATATCTGCCATAGTCCTGACGAACACTCCCGGTACCTTTCGTTTCTTCCGAACTTTTTTCCTGCTTTTTTTCTCCCGTAGTGGACATTCCGCAATTTACGCAAGTTCCCGGTGCGGTAATTCCTCCGCAATACGGACAAAAAACATACTCATTATAATTTCCCATTTTTTACACCTTTTTTATTACTTTAAAAACGCCATCTCCGTCATATATTCCAAAATACACTTACGCATTAAAGTCAATGCCGCTGCGGTTGCATTTTCACGAATCTTCTCACGATTACCGTTAAAATGGTATTCTTTCACGGTAATTTTGCCTTTTACACTACAGGCAATATATACAAGTCCAACCGGTTTCTTAGCCGTACCGCCGTCCGGACCGGCCAGACCGGTTACCGATACGCATACGTCCGCTTTGGAAACCGTTTCAACACCTTTGACCATTTCCTTCGCCACTTCTTCACTGACTGCAGTATGTTTCTCAAGTGTTCTTTTCTTAACCCCGAGTATTTTCTTTTTTGCCTTGTTAGAATACGTAATATGTCCCATTTTAAACACTTCGGAAACACCGGGTACATTAATGAGACGCGCCGAAATCATACCGCCTGTACAGGACTCTACCGTAGATACGGTTAATTTATTTGCCACCAGCAAATCAACAACCGCATTTTCAAGCGCAACATCATCCTCAGTGGTATAAATATATTCGGCAAGTCTGGTTTTTAACTGTTTTACAACAGGTTTAATCAACTTATTGGCAGCCTTTGTGTCCGCAGCCTTAGCAGTTACACGCAAATGGACTTCCCCCGTTTTGGCATAAGGCGCAATGGTGGGATTATCCTGACAATCCAGCATATCCTGAATCATATCCGCCACTTTACTTTCCCCGATACCGCAGAGTTTTACCGTAGTGGAAACAATTACCTCGGGATTTTTCTTTTTCAAATAATCCGTCACATACTCTTCAAACATCGGTTTCATTTCCTTCGGCGGTCCGGGCAATAAAATTGCACACTTCTCACCGCTTTCCACGATTAATCCGGGAGCCGTTCCGTTATTGTTATACATAACGATTGCACCTTCCGGAACCAAAGCCTGCTTCCAGTTGTTCTCCGTAATTTCCATACCACGGTTATCAAAATAGGACTGAATCATCTCGCGTGCTTTGGAATCTTCCACAAGTTTCTTCTTCATGGCTTTTGCAACCACTTCTTTGGTCAAATCATCATCGGTAGGTCCCAAACCACCCGTTAAAATCAAAATATCCGAACGCTTCAGTCCCGCTTTTACTACTTCCTGCAATCTCTCTTCATTGTCACCCACAACAGTCTGATAAAAACAGGACAACCCGCAGGATGCACACTGCTCCGCAAGATATGCGGCGTTGGTATTTACTATATTTCCAAGTAAAAGTTCCGTTCCCACTGAAATTAATTCAACAACCATTCTTTTATCCATCCTTTTCAAGTTTCTTTTATAAGTATATAACAACTTGATTGTACATTTGTCTGAAATTCCGATGTTCTTTTATTTTTCATCCTTTAACACATGTCGATTCTTAATCAGACAATCAATCAGCGAATATACGGTAAGGAATAAGACAATCCATCCCAATATTACACTGATCCAATAAAAAATATCCAATCCCGGAATCATAAAACCGATCATTATCATCTGCATTGTGGTTTTTACCTTACCCCACATATTGGCAGCAATGACAACGCCTTTGTCCGATGCAACCAGTCTGAATCCGCTGATGATAAAATCTCTTGCAATAATAATTAATACAAGAAATACATTAATACGTCCCAAAGCCAGCAAACAAATCAAAGCACTGCAGACAAGAAGTTTATCCGCCAGAGGATCCATAAATTTGCCGAAATTAGAAATCATATTATATTTTCTTGCAATGTATCCGTCAAAAAAGTCCGTTACCGATGCAACGATAAAGACACCTAATGCACACCAGTTTAATACAAGTTGCGACAAGATACCGTTTTCCACCAAACCGGACAATCCCGGAATCTGCGATGCCATAATCAAAACAATAAATACAGGAACCAGAATCACCCGCATCAAAGTAATTTTATTCGCTAAATTCATCTTCCAATTCTCCAATCAAATCATATTCATTCGAACCTGTAATACGGACATATGCAAAATCTCCCGACATCAGTTCTTTCGCCGTATTGATAAAAAGATATCCGTCTACCCCGGGGGCATCCATATAAGTCCGGGCAATGTACGCATCTTCACCTGCAATCCTGCCCTCTATCATGGCAAGCACGGTTTTTCCGAGCATGGATTCCGCTTTTTCAAAGGCAATCGCCTGCTGAAGTTCCATAATCTCTCCACGGCGTACTTCCTTGCATTCTTCCTCAATCTGCCCTTCCATAAGCGCTGCAGGCGTATCTTCTTCCTTGGAATATGTAAACACTCCCAAACGGTCAAATTCCATAGCATCCACAAAATCCATTACTTCCTCGTGATCTTCTTCCGTTTCTCCCGGAAAACCGCTGATTAGTGTGGTCCGCAGACAAATATCAGGAATACGTGCCCTTAATTTACCAATGATATGTTCCAGTTCCGCCCGGCTTGTCCGCCGACCCATTTTCTTTAAAATACGGTCGGAAGCATGCTGTACCGGTATGTCTAAGTAATTACATACCTTATCATTCTTCGCAATGGCATCTATTAACGCATCATCAATTTCTTCCGGGTAACAATACAAAATCCGAATCCATTTTAGTCCTCTGATTGCGGATAATTCAGATAAAAGTTCCGGCAATTTCTTTTTGCCGTAAAGGTCTGTACCGTAAATTGTGGTCTCCTGCGCAACCAGAATCAATTCTTTTACGCCGACTTCATCTACCAACTGTTTTGCCTGTTCAATCAACTCATCCATAGGTACGGAACGATAGGTTCCCCGAACCTTTGGAATCACACAATAAGTACAATGCTTGTCACAGCCTTCGGCAATTTTTAAGTAAGCATAATGGCCTCCGGTAGTAACTAATCTTTTATTCAGTTTCGGCAAAGGTTTATTGATATCCGGCAATCTGTTTACAGCCTTTCCTTCTAAAACACTTTCCAAAGCCTCTGCAATATCCTCAATTGCCTGCGTACCCATAATCACGTCAACTTCGGGGATTTCTTCCTGAATTTCTTCTTGATATCGCTGTGCCAGACAACCGGTAACAATCAGTGCTTTGATACGACCTTCCTTCTTCAAATCAGCCATGGCAAGAATTTCATTCACACTTTCCTGCTTTGCATCATGAATAAAGCAGCAAGTATTTACAACCACTGCCTCCGCCTGTGTTTCATCATCTGTAATTTCGTAACCCTTCTGTGATAAGTAACCCAACATGGTTTCGGTGTCCACCAGATTTTTATCACATCCCAGAGATATAAAAAGTATCTTCATATCACAATTCCTAAAATCATTTTCATCGCATGGGGAATTTATATTTCATTTTTACCCCTAAACAGCACAGTATATGCCGTAGATTTCAAAAATGTGCCCCCAAAAAGGGCACATTTTTCTCTCATTATTCTTCGTCGCCGACGATTTTTAACTTCGCTTCACTCAATTCTTCCACAGCAATAGAAAGGGCTTTCTTGCCGTCAGCCTTTACAAGCGGTTCATCTCCATCAATAATCTCGCGTGCTCTCTTTGATGTAGCCATAACAATAGAATAACGGCTGTTTACGACAGGTGCTTCGCCCTGTTCAACCTCTTTGTTTACTACATCCATTAAATCTGAATAAGACGGGTGTAACATATTTTTACTCTCCTTCCGAAAAACATTTCAGTTCTTCATTTAAATTTGCTATTAATTTGGAAACCCTGTCAGGGGTACTGTGTGATGATTGGATTACATTATGCGTATATTTCACGCATGCTTCCAAGTCATCATTCACAATAATATTATCATATAAAGCCATACTGTCCGCTTCTTCCGCGGCTCTGCGCATACGCTTATTGATTACTTCTTCCGTTTCGGTTCCTCTGCCTGCAAGACGTTCTTTTAACACTTTGGCAGAAGGTGGTGTCACAAACAACAACAATGTCTCGGGAAACTTTTTCTTAATTTGCAAAGCCCCCTGCACTTCAATCTCCAGAATCACATCCTTACCATTGGCGAGTTGTTCTTCCACATATGCCTTCGGCGTACCGTAAAAATTATCACAATACTGTGCATACTCCAACAATCCGTCACGTTCGATGGTGCTTGTAAATTCCTCTTTGGTGACAAAGAAATACGATTTACCGTGTTCTTCACCGGGTCTTGGCAGACGGGTGGTCATGGATATGCTCAACGCATAATTATCATATTCTTCCAAAAGACGTTTTACCAAAGTCCCTTTTCCGGAACCCGAAAAACCGGATAAAACCACTAAAATACCTTTGTTTGTCATACCATTTACTCCTGCGTATCGTAATGAATTCAATTTATAACCGCATTCTTCCCTAAAGACACATTCCCCAATGATAAAAATACTTATTCAATATTCTGAATCTGCTCACGGATTTTTTCGATTTCAGTCTTTAATTCAATCGCAACATTAGAAATCTCAAGATCATTGGATTTGGACAAAGTCGTATTCGCTTCACGATTCATTTCCTGGGCAATAAAATCCAATTTACGTCCGACACTTCCGCCCTGCATAAGCGTATCTTTGGTTGTTTCAATATGACTGCGCAAGCGTACCAGTTCCTCATCCACACAGGATTTATCCGCAAAAATGGTAACTTCCGTCAAAATACGTGCTTCATCTACATTACTTTCAAGAAGTTCCTTCACCTTTTCTTCCAAACGCTGTTTATATTCCTGTACAATGGCCGGAGAACGCTCTGCAATGAAATCCACATACTTTAACATACCGTCCAGTTTGGAAATCATATCGTTGCGGAGATTCTCACCTTCTCTGATTCTGGTTTCCACAAAACCTTCCGCCGCTTTACGGATTGCTTTTTCAAGCATGTTCCAAAGTTCTTCCTCATCAATATCCACGTCTTCCATAGAGAACACTTCCGGATAACGGGAAAGTGTTGATACACGGATATCATCATCCAAACCGAATTCTTCCGACATCTGACGAAGATATTTTAAATATTCAGCCGCTAAATCACGATTGTATTTGATGCTGACATTCTGTTCCGTCAAATCCTCATACGTAATAAATACATCCACTTTACCTCTCTGGATATATTCCTTCAGCACATTGCGGATTGCAGCCTCAAAAAAATTCAGTTTCTTGGGCATTTTAATATTCAAATCAAGATATCTGTGATTTACCGACTTGATTTCCACCGTACATTTACGGTTTCCTTCCGCAACCTCAAATCTGCCGAAGCCTGTCATACTTTTAACCATTTAACTATACTCCATTCTAATATACCATTCTTATTCTGCCGCACAACCTTCCCCTCAACAGTATCTTTATATACACCAAAAGATACCGGACGGCATACTCTTCTTTATTATACTTCATCAATTTGCCATCGTCAATGTAAACCTTTGCAGATTTGTTTCAATCATCATGGAAAAATTCGTATAATACACAACAAAGCCGGGGTCTCCGCCGCCCGGACGCTTCACGTGTTTTTTACGGATATAATCCACTTCTGCTTTCTCCTGCGCACTGTTTTTGGAATACACCGCCGCGAGGCAGGCTGCCGCCTCAAACACTTCATCCGGCATATCCCACTCCGTTGCCGGATTTGCATTGCGTGATTTTACAATCACATGGGAACCGGGTACGCCTTTGGCATGAAACCACCAGTCATTTCCGTTGGCCATTTTGAAAGTAACTTCTTCATTCTGGAGATTATTTTTACCCACATAGATGTCATATTCATCATACATCACGTAATGCAATGGTTTATTGACAATTTTTTTATTCTTTTTGTCGTAACTTTTTCTTATAAATCCACGTTCGGCAAGTTCTGCCTGAATCTGTTGTAAATCCGCCTTGGTGGAAGCAAGATTTAAAAAAGTCTGGACAGATTCCAAGTAGGCAATCTCCGCTTCATTTTCCGCAGTCTGCGTTATCAATGCCTCTTCCGTACGCTTCATTTTACCGTATTTATCAAAGAAGCGGATTGCGTTCTCTTTTATGCTTAATGTATCATCCAACGGAATCATAATTTCCTCGTTGGTATAATAATTAAGAACTTTTGCTTCTTTCAAACCGTCTTCCAACTGATAACCGTAGGCATTTAGCAACTCACCGTAAATTTTATACTTTTCACGTTCACCTGCGTCTTTTAACTGCTTTTGCTGCAGATCAAGTTTTTTATAATCTCTTTCCAAAATTGTCTGCACGGTTTTACGCAAATGAAGGGACTTCTGGCGCATCACATCTTCTTTATTTTTGGATGCATAAAACTCAAATAAAAGTTGCGATATACTGTCATAAAAACGCTTCTGCTCCGCAGGGTAAGAAAGAATATCCGTTACCGCATACTCTTTTACTTTTCCATTTTCAAGAATCATACAAGGGGTATATTTACGTTCTTTTATAACTTCCTTTATCTCATCAAAAGCATTGTATAAACGCTTCAACGACGGCTCTTCCAAATCTCCTGCCATAATACGGTCATCCACATTCGCGTTATTACAAATTTCCCGCGCCATAAAGGGTGAAATACCGGTATAAGACTGATAAATCATCTTAAACGGCGCCTGTCTGCTTTCCTTTGCCATTCCTGCAAATTCTTCATAATCCGTAGTCAGGGCATCCTTCTTTTCCACCGTAACCGGTATAAAATATTCCCTTTGCGGTAAAACCTCCCTGACGGAACTCATAACAGCGGATACATGTTTCAAACTGTCCAAAATAATATTTTGGTCATCGCACAAAATCAAATTACTGTATTTTCCCATCAACTCAAAACAAAGGACACGGATACAGGTATCCCCCATTTCATCCAAATGTTCCACTTTTATCCGAATGACACGTTCCAATCCCGGCTGTACTACCTCTACTACCCTGCCACCTTGCAAATACTTACGAAGCACCATACAAAAATTCGGCGCAGTCAATGGTGCCGGCTTATTCTCATCGGTAAGATAAATCAACGGCAGGGATGCCGATGCGGAAATAAAAAGACGGTATTGACCGCTTAAACTCTTGATGGTAAGCAGAACCTCATCCTTTTCCGGTTGTGAAATTTTGGTAATGCGTCCACCCACTAATTTTTCCGACAATTCGTGGACCATACATGCAATTGTAATTCCGTCAAATGCCATACCTTTCTCCTATAACATAACAAAAGCGTTGCATCACAATCAATGCAACGCCTTTATTCTCTTTTACTTAATAACCAATTAACCAGTCATACATTTCCTGATATTTTGCTGCCGATACTTCCCATGAGAAGTCTGCAGCCATAGCACGGTCAACCATCTTATTCCATTCACGCTTCTTATCATAATAAATCTTCTCGGCATATCGAATGGTATTTAACATTTCATGTGCATTGTAATTTACAAAACTGAAACCTGTACCGGTACCTTCATACTCGTTATAAGGTTCTACCGTATCTTTCAAACCACCGGTTTCACGTACAATGGGTAATGTACCGTAGCGGAGTGCCATTAACTGGCTCAAACCGCAGGGTTCAAATAAGGAAGGCATCAGGAAAGCATCGCATGCCGCATAAATCTTATGAGACATCGCCTCTGAATAATAAATGTTTGCAGATACCTTATTGTTGTACTTCCAGTCAAAGTGACGGAACATATTTTCATACTGTTCTTCACCGGTACCCAGAACCACAATCTGTACCGCATCCTGACACAACTCGTCCATCATATAGGCAATCAAATCAAAGCCCTTCTGGTCTGTCAGACGAGAAACGATACCAATCATCATGATCTTATCGTTTTCTTCCAAGCCAAGTTCTTTCTGAAGCAGTCTCTTATTCTTAATCTTCTCTTTACGGAAGTTCTTTGCATCATAATTTACTTCGATATACTTATCGTTTTCGGGATTGTAATCCGTATAATCGATACCGTTAACAATACCACGCAAATCACGCTCTCTTGCACGCATCAATCCGTCAAGACTCTCACCGTAAAAAGGAGTCATAATTTCTTTTGCATAGGTTTCACTTACGGTAGTAATGGCATCCGCATAAACCAAACCGCCTTTTAAAAGGTTTGCATTCTTGTATGCTTCCAACTTATCCGGTGTAAAGAAATAATCGGGGAGTCCGGTCATATCTTTAATGGTTTTCACGTCCCACTTACCTTGGAATTTCAAGTTATGAATTGTCATAATTGATTTGATTCCATGGAAAAATTCATTGCCCTGGAAACGTTCTTTTAAGTATACGGGAATCAAACCGGTCTGCCAGTCGTGACAGTGAATAACATCAGGTCTGAACCCTAACAAGGGCATTGCAGACAATGCTGCTTTGGAGAAGAATGCAAACTTTTCGATATCTTCCAATACATTGCTGCTGTAAGGGCGGAAACCGCCGAATTTGGATTCGTTATCAATGAAATAGTAAATTACGCCGTCCACTTCCGCTTCCAGAATGCCAACATATTCACTTTTCCAGTTAAAATCCATGTAAAAGGATGTTTTGTATACCATTTTATCTCTCAATTCCTGAGGAATGCAGGTATATTTCGGTATCATGACACGCACATCAAAATAGCGCTTGTCCACACATTTGGGAAGAGATCCGACAACGTCAGCCAATCCTCCGGTTTTGATAAATGGAACTCCTTCTGAAGCCACAAACAAGATGTTTTTCATCACTTCGTCCTCCGCAATTTTCCTTTTGGTTTCCTTAAATTCCCTTTTCTTTTCTGTAATCGTTTTTTGCAACAAAACTTTTACATTATCATTTGTTATTATACATCATTTCTCTGACGAATGAAAGACATATTTTCCCAAAATCTAACGATATTGCAAACGAATTTTATCTGCAATTAAAGCAACAAATTCAGAATTGGTAGGTTTCCCTTTTCCGGTGTTGATTGTATAACCGAACATCGCATCCAACGTTTCCATTTTACCGCGGCTCCAAGCCACTTCTATGGCATGACGGATGGCACGCTCCACACGGCTTGGTGTCGTCTGGAATTTTTTTGCAATCGTCGGATATAAAATCTTTGTAATCGAATTCAACATCTCCGTATCATTTACGGAAATCATAATTGCTTCCCGCAGATACTGATATCCTTTGATATGTGCCGGAACTCCGATTTCATGAATAATATCGGTCACATCTTTTTCCAAATCATGTTCTTCTATTTTTTCGGACGCATCCTGATAAGCTTTTACCGTAGCAGGACCCGTTTTTCCTCCGGGTACCGTTATCATAATTTGAAATTCTTTTTCTTCATGAAGTAAATCCGACAACATTTTAAACATTTTGTCATTATCTTGCGTAGTCATTAAATTCAACTGTTCCATGATTTCCTCCATATTCTCTTTTTTTCGGGGGG
>X409_Impala__coassemble_691_pt1 | contig 10961 bp, 10 predicted proteins | sample X409_Impala__metabat2_low_PE_002 | metagenome-assembled genome bin X409_Impala
GTGTTCACTGTCTACCGGCAAAATTGCCACATTTTTCTCTTTTGCCAAGGGCATAATAATATGACCTGCAGTGACCAGTGTTTCTTTGTTCGCCAGCGCAATGGTTTTACCCGCTTCAATTGCCGCAATAGTAGGTCTGATACCTATCATTCCCACAATTGCGGTCACTAATACTTCGCAATCTTTATGGGTGGAAATCTCAAGCAAACCGTTCATACCGCTTAATACTTCTACATCCAAATCCGCAATCCGGCTTTTTAAGTCTGCCGCTGCTTCTTCGGTCCACATCACGGCAACGGAAGGTTTAAATTCACGAACCTGTTCTTCCATCAATTTTACATTGGTGCCTGCCGCCAGTGCAACCACCTGCAAATCCGGATTCTCGCGTACTATTTCAAGGGTCTGAGTACCGATGGACCCGGTAGAACCCAAAACTACTATCTTCTTCATCTTTTTTATGCATCCAATTTTAAAAATTGAATCTGCCTTTCATTTTAGTTAAACTGCATCATTAACATGACAAGGAAAAATACCATGGGCGCCGTAAAAATAACACTGTCAAAACGGTCTAAAATGCCGCCGTGCCCCGGAATAAGTTTTCCGTAATCTTTTACTTCATAATTTCGCTTAATCGCAGAAGCCGTCAAATCTCCGCACTGGGATACTACGGAGCCCACACAACAGATAATGGAAAATACCGCAATCACGCCGTAAGAAGAATCGGTACAAGCCACATAAAGCCATCCGAACAAACCGCCGGCCAGTGATGCTCCCGCAACACCTCCGATCGCACCTTCCACAGATTTTTTCGGACTTAACTTCGGTGTGAGTTTATGCTTGCCCAAAAGCATTCCCACTATGTAAGCACAGGTATCGCAAACCCACGAACTGATAAATACCAGCCACATCAGATAGATACCGTTAGGCAGTTCTCTTATATAATAGATAAACGAAAGCGTCAAAGCAACATAGATTAAGCCAAACGCCGCATGGGTAATCTGGGTAATATTGTGTCTTGGAAAGGTAAAAATATACACCATAAACATAGACACAATGCTTAATACAAAAATAAACAATACCAATACGGTAAAATAATTAAATGTTCCCTGTGTTCTGAAAAGCCATTCTCCAAACTTTTCACGAAAGGGCAATAAATCATCTGTTGCCAAAAGCAACAAATAATACAAAATAATCCCTGCCAAACCTATTTTTTCAAATCCGGACATTTTATCGGGATTGGGACGCACCTTGGTTGCTTTGGTAAATTCTATATATCCGATACAGGATATTACGCCCAAAAACAACGCCATCAATGGTCCGCCGGCAAATCCGAATAACAGAATCACCGCCAAAATTACTACCGAACTCCAAAATCTTGCTTTAAACATACGCTCTCTCCGCCAATACTTTATTTTGCATTACCAAATCTTCTGTCTCTTACATTATATGCTTCAATCGCTTTGACCAATTCATCACGGTTAAAATCAGGCCAGGGCACATTTGTAAAATAAAACTCCGTATATGCCAACTGCCATAAAAGAAAGTTAGATATTCTCTGTTCTCCGCTGGTACGGATTAATAAATCAGGATCGGGCACACCTTCCGTATCCAAATGGTCGGATACATATTGCTCCGTAATTTCTTCCGGTGCCACTTTGCCCTCTTTTACATCCTTTGCCATTCCCTGCATCATACGGATCATTTCATCTCTTCCGCCGTAATTAATGGCAATTTGAATAAAAAGTCCCGTATTATTGCGTGAGTCCTCTTCCAATTCGGCTATGGTCTGCTGGATATCCTCGGCAAGACCCGTTTTATCGCCGATAACACGGAATTTTACATTATTCTTTGCCGCCTTCTTAAAACCGGTCAGGAGATATTTACGAAGCAAATCCATCAATGCACTTACTTCTTCTTCACTTCGCTTCCAGTTTTCCGTCGAAAAAGCATACACCGTAAAATACTGAATGCCCATTTCTCCGGCTATGTATATCATATCTTCTACATTTTTGGCACCTTGAACGTGTCCCATTTTACGGGGAAGCCCTTTGCTTTTCGCCCATCTTCCGTTACCGTCCAAAATAATTGCCACATGCTTGGGAATGTTCATTTTTTACTCCGTTCCGAACGCATCGGTTTTTTTATCAAAACTCCGAAACGTTTCCATACATCATTATAAAACACTTTTATAAACAACCAAGAAGAATCACAAAAAATACATACTTTTTCATGATTCTTCCTTCATTTGCTCTGATTATACGGTAAGTACTTCCTTGGATTTTTCTTCTACCAAATCGCCGATGTTCTTAACATACTTATCTGTCAATTTCTGCAATTCATCTTCCATTGATTTGATTTCATCTTCGGAAATTTCAGTCTTCGCAAGTTTCTTTAATGCATCATTACCGTCACGTCTGATATTACGTACCGCAACTTTAGCATCTTCACCTTTCTTACGAACGTCTTTTACGATATCCTTACGTCTTTCCTCTGTTAATTCAGGGAATACAAGACGAATTACGGAGCCGTCATTACTGGGTGTAATTCCGATGTCAGATGCAAGAATTGCCTTCTCAATTGCTTTAATCAAACTCTTTTCCCAGGGTGCAATCTGAATGATTCTTGCTTCGGGAACGGTAATATTACCAACCTGCTGTAAGGGAGTCATTACTCCGTAGTAATCCACTGCCAGTTTGTCCAAAACATGGGGATTTGCTCTTCCGGCTCTGATCGTCATAAAATCAGCCACAAGATGGTCATACGTTTTGCTCATTTTTTCGTCATATACTTTAATTTTTTCGTTCATTGTCATATCCTCCCGATACTGTTGTTTTATATTGTTGATACCTTATTCGTTTCAAATTTCATTTCATAAACCGGTATAATATTTTAAACGGTTACCTTGGTTCCCGTAAATTTACCGTTTACGGTATTTACGATACTGTTTTCTTCGTTCAAGCCGAATACCCACATAGGCATTTTGTTATCTCTTGCAAGAATGGATGCCGTCATATCCACCACCTGTAAATTATTGGCAATTACTTCGTGGATGGATACTTCATCATACTTCTTTGCTGCAGGATTCTTCGCAGGATCATCATCATATACGCCGTCGATGGACTTAGCCAGTAAAATCACCTCCGCATCCACTTCAATGGCACGAAGCACAACACCCGTATCCGTACTGAAATAAGGATGACCGGTACCGCCTGCAAAGAACACTACCATACCTTTTTCAAAATACTTGTTGGCTCTGTCTTTGGAGAATAACTTGGTAAAAGAACCGCACTCAAAAGGAGTCAAAATATTAGTCATCATACCTACGGAACGGAAAATTTCCGACACATAAATACAATTCATAATCGTAGCCAGCATACCAATCTGGTCTGCCTTGGTGCGGTCAATGTTTTCACTGGTTCTACCTCTCCAGAAATTACCGCCGCCGATTACAATCCCAACCTGGATTCCATCGTCCACCAGTTGTTTCACCTGAAGGGCAACCTTTCTTACGGTTTCTTCATCAAAGCCGGTCTTTTTTTCCCCCGCAAGGGCCTCACCGCTTAATTTTAAAAGAATTCGCTTCATATGTAGCCTCCTAAAATTTATTCAAGTCCTTCAAAGAATGAAGTAGGATTCACATCTGCATAACACTGTGAACACATACCTTCCACTGCTGCACCGTTGTTAATCTGTACGGATTTGGATTTAATGTTACCTTTAATAATTGCGGAAGAATCCAAAATTACGGGACCGCGCACATCAATGTCTCCTTTTACCGCTCCGGCAATTACCGCACTTCTTGCACTGACATTACCGATTACAACGGAATTCGGTCCGATTTTAACACTGTTATCACATTCAATATCACCTGTAATCTTGGCCGCCTGGGCAAAAATTTCCACTGCCTTGGAATTACCCTGAATACTGCCGGATACATTTAACTTTCCGCCGATTTCAATATTTCCGAGAACGGTACCTCTCAAATCAAGTCCGCCTGCGGTTGCAATATCACCGGTAATCATCATTCCTGCGGGAATAATACCTACTTCCGCATTTTCATCTGTCATTGAAACAAATACTTCTTCCTGAACTTCAGGAACTGCCGTCATCTCTTCCTGTGTCATCTCCATCACTTCCTCAATCTCTTCAATTTCTTCTACTTCACCAAAGTTTTCCTCTTCAACCGAATCAACATCCGCTTCAAACTGTGACATATCATCCGCGCTGTCAGTGTTTTGTTCAATCAACTCATTGAATTCTTCCTCAGAAATATCCAGGCCTTCCAATGCTGCTTCCAGTTCCTCAGCCAAGGCATCCTCTTCTTCCGGAAGGTTCTCTGTGGCATCTGCATATCCGGCAGCCAAGGTTGCCATTACATCCTCATTCACACCGGCAAAACCTTCTGCTTCCGCCCGTAAAATCTCATCCACTTCCGAAGGCTCATACACTGCCTCTTCAGCAATATAATGCTCATATTCTTCCGACTCATCCACACCGGAAACCTGAAACTCATCCTGCATCTCAGCCAGTTCTTTCTTTAATCGTTCCTCTTCTTCCATCAATTCCTTCTCTGTAGTATCCTCTGTCAGTTCATTGACCGCCTGCGCAAGGTCTTCTTTTAAATCACTGAAAAAACCCATTGTACTTCCTCCGCTTCTTCTATTCTTCACTCTCTTCGCTTCTCACCACATGACAAACCGGCGTTGTTCCGTCGGTAATGGGTAAAAATACGGTATTTTCGTCCGCCTGCAAACTTTCAATGATGCCCGGCAACGCCTGTACCGTAGTATATTTGTCCGATGCATCATGCATTAATACAACAGATGCATTGGTCTGTCCGACGCCACTTAACACGTTATTGGTAATGGCCGTGGACGAAAGTCTGTAGGAACTGGCATCCTTGCTGGTTACGTTCCAATCAAAGTAAACCAGACCTTCCTCTTCCAAAACATCAAAACACGCATCCTTATCGAACTGAATGATACCGTTGGAACTTCCTCCGGGAAACCGGTAAAATTCACATCGATATCCCGTAATCTCATACAAATAATCCGATAAAAGGTTAATATCCTGACGAAAAGCCTCCGGACTTTCATAAATTTGGCTGTACTGATGCGTATAGGAATGTAACGCCAGCGTATGCCCTTCATCCAAAATACGCTGATACTCTGCCTCATATCCGTCTTTCGCCAGTACAAAAAAAGTTGCCTTTACATCATATTCTTTTAAAATATCCAAAATTTCATTGGTATACGTACTGGGACCGTCATCAAACGTAAGATATACCAGTTTCTTACCTTCGTACATCTGCGCATCCGGTATGACTGCTTTAATATCTTCATCCAGCACCTGCACGGGACTTAAAACCTGCTCTACCACCGCAGCAGCGTTGGCATCCTCCATCTGAACGGACAATTCCCAAAGTTTTTCTTCCGTTTCGCCCAACGTTTGGTTGATTTTATGCACCTGTACCAGTAAAACCGCACATAAAATATTGGGAACCAATAACAATACCACCAACGAAACAATGAGAAAACGTTTGATTCTTTTCACTCTTTTTCTACGGTATTCCAAATTACTTCTGCCGTCTGTCTGTTGTTCCATCTGCTTCCCTCTGTTTGTTCCTTTCTGCTGTGAACCTGTCCAAAACACACAGAAAACCTATGTTATAACAAATTCTTATCCATTTTACCACAAATCAAACATTTAAAAAACCCTTATTTCCTGTTTTTTATGAAAAACATTATGGTTTTTCCCCGGAATGCATACTCACTGATACCACATTTATTATTATCAATCCATTTATTAAAACTACTTTAAAGTTTCGCTGTTGTTCAATACCATTGTGCTGTAAAGGAATAAAACATCCTGATCCTCAAATTCAATGTAATTTCCCAATACGCCGCTGTAAATATAACGAATATCCACGAGGGTAATCTTCGCATATTCTTCGACAAGCAAAGGTGCAATACTGCTTCCGAACGAATCCCTGAAAATAATCAGTTCCGCCTCGGTATCCGCCGAAGGATTTTCAATGGTAATCAACGAAAGCGGACCTGAAAGATATACTTCATACAAATCCTCTCCTGTTGCTTTTTCCATATCATAAATATCCGTTTCACGATTGTTGGTATAATCATATACGATACAATTTTCCAGTATATCATTATTCAGATAATATAAGGTCTCTCCTTCAACCGGTAATGCCAACTGTCCGTGATATACACCGTAAAAGGGTTCTTCCAAGCGGCAAAGTTCATATTCTGCCGCCAGTTTCTTCCCCATACCTTGCGCTATCACGTCCGCAACATCCTGTAATGCTTCCTGACGCCAATGCGTATCCGTCTGATAAAAGTCCTCCAACTCCATTACATCAAACAAATTGATATATTGCATGCCTTCCATTCCTGCGCAAAAATCTTCCTCCAGCAAGGCATAATCCATAGACAAATATCCGTTCTCTTCCGCCAGGAAATATCCCTTATCGGGGATAATCCCGTAATACACCCTGCAATCCGTATCGTTTAAATACCGGTCTGCCACACCTTGAAATACCTTGGTTGCATATTGAATCGCTTCCGGGTTATAAGGATATTCCATTTTTCCGATATATCCGTCTGCCAGATATAAATCATTATTATCCTTCTGCGCAAAAACATAGAAAGCCACGCCGCTCTTTAACCCGCGCAAAGCATCTCTTGCCGGAAACTGATCCTGGGTATACGTTTCAAATTCAGACATAAATTTACCGTTCATCACCGTATTCCATGTTAACTCCGGAAACTGCTTCAAATATCGACGTTCCGAAACAGAATATGCATCACTGCCGTGAAACCAGCACAGACAACTGACACCAAACAAAAACAGCGTCATTGTGATTATAATGATATTATTTTTATACTTTTCCATAGTGTTCTTCACTTCCTTATTCACCCGAAACGGAAGGCGGACATATACTGTCACAACCGTCTCTTAAACATTAAAATCTGAAATACAAAAACGGATTAAACGAGCCATCTACCAGATATGCGGTAATAACAAACATCAAAAGCAATAACACCAAAGGTTCCGCTACAACCATTATCTTACGTACGTACTCTTTTTTCATAGCATTTTGTAATTGCACTTTTAACAAGGGCGTAGCCCCAATCAAGGAAAATACCAAAACAAGAGCATAATTTCTCAAATAATATATGGTTTCCGCAGAAATAACGGGAGCCCCCGTCATACCAAACATTCCGCCGATATATTCCAATGCTTCGCTCATATCCGCAGCATTAAAAATCACAAAACTAAACAACACAACCGGAATCAGATATATATGAGACAGTATCTTATGTTTTTCAAGTACTTTTAAAAACCATAGTTTCTCAAACACAAGAAGAACCGCAAAATAAAGCCCCCATATAATAAAATTCCATGCCGCGCCATGCCAGAATCCCGTCAGCATCCATACGATAAAAATATTCAGAAACCAGCGCCATTTCGGTACTCTGTTCCCGCCCAAAGGGATGTATACATAATCCCGGAACCAACTGCCCAGGGAAATATGCCAGCGGCGCCAAAATTCCGTCACGCTGCCCGAAATAAAGGGATAATTGAAATTCTCCATAAAGTGAAAACCGAATATTTTGCCCAACCCAATCGCCATATCACTGTATCCCGAAAAATCAAAATAGATGTGAAGCGAAAATGCAACGGCATACATCCAGAAAAAGACCACCGATTGCTCTGAAGATGCCTTGAAAACATCGCACAGTTCTCCCAGTCGATTGGCAAGCAATACTTTTTTACTTAAGCCAAGAACAAAACGTCTGATGCCCGCAGCCAAATCTTCAGCATGTGTGTTGCGTTGCGTCAACTCCGGCGCAATATCCTTATAACGCACAATCGGCCCCGCAATCAACTGCGGAAACATGGCAATATAGGTTGCCAGATTAATCGGATTCTTCTGCACTTTTTCACCGCGATAAATATCCGCGGTATAACTTAAAATCTGGAAGGTATAAAAACTGATTCCCACCGGCAGGGCAATCCGAAGCAAAGGCACGGTTGTTCCGAAGACACGGTTAAAATTCTCTATAAAAAAGTCCATATACTTAAAGTAAACAAGACATCCCACTTGCAGCAATACCGACACAATCATAACCGCCTTGGCAGTTTTACAATGCCGAAAAGCCTCAATCAAGAGGCCGGATACATATCCAACCAGGATTGAGGCTATCATAACAATCACAATTTTCGGTTCACCCCAGGCATAGAAAAACAAACTGGCAATCAAAAGCACGGTATTTTTCAAGCATTTGGGCGAAATAAAATAAAGAAGTAAAACTACCGGTAAAAAATAATATAAAAACGGTATGCCGGAAAATAACATTTTACACCTCTGCCAGGTTCTCTTCTGCTACGAGAACCGCATTCTCTCCATAAAGTTCTGTTACGTGAGTCTTAAAACTATTAATGGCATCAACATTACCGAAGGCATAAACCACATATTCTCCGTGAACGGTATAGATTACCAAAGTATCCGGGAAACCGCACATCCACTGTGTTCCCAGGACGTTTTCTTTTAATGCGGTTGTAAACGCATCCGCATTTGTTGCATCCGTTAAGTGAAGTGCAGCACCGGTAAAGGTATTTAAATTCATGCCGTGCAAAAGGGATGCCCCTTCATCAATATCATCTGCCAAATCAGCAGGCACATAAAGCATTGCTGCCAAATCTTCCGTCTTGGTAATATCAAAAGCACCGGGAGCCCCGTCTACCATAGTGGTATAATCGCCACCCATTGCAGGGAATTTCTCTTCTTCCCCAAATGCATTCCATACATCGGTTAAAATCGTCAACGAATCTGTATCCACAACCACCTCTGCCGAATTGTTTTCTGCAGGTGCCTGCACATCGTCCTTACCGCAACCGAATAACGCAACAGACATTGTTACCATTAATAATGCTACTAGCAATTTTTTCATATTATCTCCTTACATTTTTTGTATTTTTTAATTGTTTCATACTATTAGACTTTATATTCATATAAAAAGTTTCATGCATCTTCTTTTTTATCATAAAAATAAGGATTTGACAAGCCACGCTTACTCGCAAGTCGCTTCGCGACAAAAAACACAAGCGCTTACTTGCAAGATGCTTCGCATCTTACTTCGTATACGTTACAAGCCACGCTTACTCGCAAGTCGCTTCGCGACTTACTTCGTAAGCGGCTGTCGCCGCATATAAGAAAAATAAAAGGCCTGAACGAGAGTAAACTCTCGTCAGACCTCTATTTTTCTTATGCGTGGCTTGTAACCAATGCTTAATTCCCTGCCATCTGCTTAGCAACTTCTGCTGCGAAGTCTTCTTCTTTCTTTTCCATACCTTCACCGGTTTCGAAACGAACGAACTTAGCAACCTTTAAGTCAGCAGAAACGCTCTTTAAGTACTGAGCAACAGTCTGCTTTCCGTCTTCTGCTTTTACATAAGTCTGATCCATTAAGCAGATTTCTTTTACCTGCTTAGAAATACGACCTTCTACAAGTCCGCTGAAAATCTTGTCAGCGATATATTCTGCCTTACCATCCATAGCAAGCTGTGCCAATGTAGCAGCAGCTTCCTTTGAAAGGAAGTTGAATAAGAAGTTCATATTGCTCTTCTTTTCTTCGTAAATAGCCTTATCTTCATCGCTCCAAAGGTTATCATTCATAGCCTTTTCAATTAACTTATTCAAGATGGGCTTAGGAAGAGATGCAGGATCATTCAATGCACTGTCAATTGTGATTTCTCTCAATTTAGCCAATTCATCTGCTGAGATATCATCTCTGCTTGCGTACTGGGGATTCATTGCTGCAATCTGCATTGCAATGTTAGTAAGTGCTTCTTCTGTTGCATCTGTCTTAGTTCCTTCTGCACCAACGATAACGCCGATACGTCCGCCGCCGTGGATATAACCAACAACGATAGGTGCTTCTACCTTTTCAAATCTTCTGATGCTTAATTTTTCACCGATGGTAGCAACCTTCTCAACCAATGCATCATTTACAGTCTTGGAAGAATCGTCTACCCATGTGGCTGCAAGAAGTTCTTCTACGTTTGCAACGTCAGATGAAACTACCTGTTCTGCAATCTTCTCAACAAAAGTCTGGAAAGTTTCATTCTTAGCAACGAAGTCTGTTTCAGAGTTCACTTCTACAACAACTGCCTTGCCTTCTGCCTTCGCGATACGGCAGATACCTTCTGCTGCGATACGGCTTGCTTTCTTTTCAGCCTTCATTGCACCGCTTTTACGTAATGCTTCGATAGCTGCTTCCATATTACCATCGCACTCTGTAAGTGCCTTTTTACAATCCATCATACCTGCGCCTGACATTTCACGCAGTTCTTTTACCATACTAGCTGTAATAGCTGCCATTTTAAAATCCTCCTTATTATTGAATCAGATTATTCAGCATCTGCTGCAACTTCTTCTGCTGCTTCTTCCACTATGTCTTCTGCAACTTCATCAGTCATAACTTCACCCTGGTTTGCTTCGATGATAGCATCTGCCATCTTAGCCACGATTAACTTAACCGCACGGATTGCATCGTCGTTACCGGGAATTACATAATCCAATTCTTCGGGATCACAGTTTGTATCTGCGATACCAAGTAAAGTAATACCAAGTGTATGAGCTTCCTGAACACAAATCTTTTCCTTCTTAGGGTCTACTACGAAGATTGCATCGGGAATTCTTGTCATGTTCTTAATACCGCCAAGGTTCTTCTCTAACTTATCCCATTCTTTCTTTAAGTTAGCAACTTCCTTCTTGGGTAAAACATCGAATGTACCGTCTTCAGCCATTCTTTCGATTTCTTTAAGTCTTTCAATTCTTGTACGGATGGTCTTGAAGTTAGTAAGCATACCACCTAACCATCTTTCATTTACATAGTACATACCGCAACGTTCAGCTTCTGTCTTAACAGCATCCTGAG
>X409_Impala__coassemble_697_pt1 | contig 10832 bp, 9 predicted proteins | sample X409_Impala__metabat2_low_PE_002 | metagenome-assembled genome bin X409_Impala
CCTTTATCTCCATTTTTTATTATATAATAGTCACAATCCGTTACATTATATCAAAAAGATTGTTGTTTTTAAAGATAAAAGACAAAATCTGCAATTTTGCTTTACACTGCTTGGAATTTTTAATATACTAAATTCAATCTTATTTTACAGAAAGAGGGGAAGAAATGAATAACAATAATTCTAATATTGTCTCTGTCATTGTGACTATTTTCTTTATATTCATGTTTACCTCTCCCTGCTGGTCCGTGATTTTTGAGATGATCGCCGCATCATCCGACAATCCTTTCGATTATGCCCGCATTACCGATGTGGAATATCAGGCAGTCGTTGTGGACGAACCCGGCAGTGAGGGCATGGTTTTAGTCACGGAACAAATCACCTTTGACATTCATGCAGCATCCAGAGATAACGGGTTCTGGGAATTATGGCGTGACCTTCCGGAAGATACCGTAGACGGTGTTCCCGTATACTATGAGGTAAATTCCGTAACACAGATTTTAGATGACGGAACCGAAATCGTATGGGAAGAAAGTCCGGTTCTTTACTGGGATGATTATGATTACATAAGTCCTGAATTAGGCCCCGGCAAATGGTTCCACAGCGAAGGTCCTTACAATGATTACGACCAGTTTGAATGTTTAATGTTCTATATTGATGACGTATATCGTGACGAAATGACCTTTGAGATCGAATATGAAATTCATAATGCAGCATTACGTTACAATGACTGTTCCAATTTATATTTAACCATGTATTCCGGCGAAACCTGTAAATACCTGGATTCCTATAAAGCGGAAATTCTGATTCCCGATAAAGATATGCCCGCAGACGGCAATTACACTTTTGATGCATACGGTACAAACCGCTACACACTTCCCGTTACGGAATCCGCAACGGCAAATCCCGGATACCATACATTCTCCGTTGATTTGGATAAAAGTGATTTGAAATTTAAGTCTTTCAACGAATTCATCGAGTTTGAAATTGTATCTTACGGCGAAGACAGACATGTATTCACGGAATATGCCCCCGATAATATGTGGTCCGACACTGATTATCTGGAAGAATGGAGAGATGCTTACAATGCATATCTCAATGAAAAGCCTCGCGATACTATGTTAAAACTTGTGATATTGGGACTTTCCCTGATTGCTTCGGCTCTTGTGATTATCTGTTCAATGTCTTCGAAGAAACTGGTAAAGCGGAAATTTAATTTCTATGAACCTTCCGTGGACATCCAGTTATATCGTGATATTCCAAGCGACTTGGATCCCAAGTTTGCCGCAGCACTTGTTTTTGCAAGACACAAACCTCCCAAGGATGATTCCGGTGTTTACTCCGCAATTCTTTTGAGTCTTGCCCGCAAGAAATACATTGAATTAAGACAACTTTCCGGCGACAGCGTTGAAATCATCATTAAAAAGCGCCCGAACAATACACCTGCCGGACAGATGCAAATGGCTACAGGTTCCACGAATCAGTTAAATGTTGCCGACGGCATATATTACGAACCGCTTACACAGACGGAAGAATATTACTATAATTTATTGATTCGTCATGCAACCGGAGATTCCATTCTGATGAGCACCTTCCAGTATCGTGTATCCAAAGACTATTCAAACACCGATACCTTTGTAAGGAATATGGACCGCTCAGTTGTAAATATCGGTATCAAAGAAGGCTATTTGCAGAAAGCAGACTATACACAACCCAGAAAACAAATCAAGAAGATTTCCACTTTCTTCTGGGTTTGCGGCATTCTTGCAATCATTCTGTTGAACCTGATTTCGTTTAACACACGAATCGGTCTTGCATTCGGCGCTTACTTTATAATCGGTATTGTCTGTATCGTTTGTGCGATTTATATTCGTATCAAAGCAAGAAAATATATCTTACTTACACAGTTAGGTGTGGAAGAATATGAAAAGTGGCGCGGTTTATATGACTTCTTAAACAGTGATACCTTAATCAAGGAACGTACCTTTGTAGAATTACCTATTTGGGAAAAATACCTGGTATACGCAACTGCTTTCGGATTATCCGAAAAGATTGTAAAAGCAATCAGTATCAACTGTCCCGAAGCAATGCGAAGTGAAATGCTCAGCAATCCCTGCTACGTTTCCCGAAGTTTCCATCACTCTTCCGGACATTCTTTCCGTTCCGCAACACGTTCTGCATCCCATGCAGCCCGCTCCGGCGGTGGCGGTTATGGCGGCGGTGGCGGCTTCGGCGGAGGCGGTTACGGCGGCGGTCGTGGCGGCGGTGGAGGTGGCGGCGGTCACTAAAAAACCGTTTCTCATTGAATCGTCATAAAATACAACACATAAAAAATGCTATGGTTTACCTTTCGTAGACCATAGCATTTTCATTTTATCACTGTTCTATCAATCTCACCCAAATGATTTTATCGGGTTCTGTAAAACATCTCATCCTGTAAATATTGCCATGACGCCTATACTACCCTTGCGCCGCAATAGGGACATGTTCTGCTGCCGTCCAATACACCCAGGCAGTGAGGACATTTCTGCGGATACCTGTCCTTCTCTTCATCCGTCAGTTCATTGCTGTCGAATAAAATCGGTGCGGTTCTCACATCATCATCCGCCATATTAAACAGTTCTTCTTCCTTAAATCCAAACATTCCGCCAATCATATTACCGGGGAACATCTGTAATTTATTATTGTAAATGGTAACCGCATCGTTATAAAACTGTCTTGCAAAAGTAACCTTATCTTCTGTTTCCGCAAGTTCTTCCTGCAATTTTAAAAAGTTTTCGTTGGCTTTTAATTCCGGATAACTTTCAGAAACCACAAATAAGGATTTCAATGTTGCACTGAGTTGTTTGTTTACCGCAATTTTATCTTTTGCATCATGAGCGCTTAAATAACCGCTTCTTGCCGCAGCCACATTTTCAAGAATTCGCTTTTCATGTGTAGCAAATCTTTTTACGGTTTCCACTAAATTCGGCAGAAGGTCGAAACGTCTCTGTAATTGTGCATCAATCTGCGCAAACGAATTTTTTACACTGTTTCTGGCTTTTACCAGACCGTTATATGTAATCACTACAAATACTGCCACCGCAACAATAACCAGCAAAAGCACTACTGCCACCGCAACACCGATTATCAATCCTGTTCCCATAATGAATCCTCCTCTTATAAAATTAATGGAATTATATCATTAGTTTGTTATTTTCGCAATATTCGACATCAGGAGCCTCAGCGTACAAATCCGCAAATACTTCACGACATCGTCTTATACCGCATATCAACTTTTTACAAAAATATCTTTCACCTGCAAATCTTCAAAGTAAATACCCAGTTCACGGGCGATTTCTTCTTTGGAAAAGGTCTTGTAGATGGTCTTGGATATATATTTTTCCGCCATTTTTATAATCCCTCTGTAATCTTTGATATCATCGGGGAAATAAATACCTCCCGCGTTTTGATTTTTTAACATCCAAACGACTGCTGCCAACGCCGACATGGCCACCGGCGTGATGGTAGGTGTCTGCCAATAGGAATCTCTTTTATTCTTGTATAAAAAAGACGGTTCAATGCGGTTGCCGACCCACACCGGGTCAAATTTCTCACCCAGCAAAAGAATACCCACATACTCCGTACCTTCAGCAATATGCTCCCGGTATGCCACCTGGAAATTCTCGGGATATACATACCCGTGAATCACATGCGGCTCCGGTCCGTCCTCATGGTCCTGAGGTTTATCCGGATCCGGATTGGGGTAATTATTCACTTTAGCCCCCTTAAAATAACGGTCCGCAAACGGACAGGGCTGATAAAGAAACAGCACCGTAGGCCGGTAAACAACCTTGTCATCTTCTTTGACTTCCAAATTCTTTGCAATGGATACCGTTTCTTCATGGGGCACCAAATAGGCTTCGAATTTTCCGTTCGGATAAAACGTGGCGCATCTGCTGTCTGCAGCAATTCTTTTAAATTCCAGATACCCCTTATCATATTTTACGTAGTTACAGTCCTCTTCATAATCGATCTTTTCATGCGTACCGATATTTATGGTGGCTTCGCTTAACATCTCGAACCAGAAAGATTCCATACACCATGTACTGTACAGAAGATTCTCCCGATAATCGCCCTTCATCTCCTGCAAATCCACATCATTGACATGAATCTGGCGTACACCGAGATACCGGGCCGCTTCGTTAAACTTTCCATCTTTTATCAATGATTTTAAGATTTTATCCTTTTTAAACTGTGTATTCGCCACATATTCAATGGCCGCTTTTACAAAATGAGACACCAGACCGGGATTGTTCCCGTGATGCAACACAATGGGATATTGATTCACATTCGCAGTTGCCGCAAGTTTTTGTCGTAATCCGTGCTTCAAATCATTTTCGTTAAAAATGCTGTACCAATGGTCCGGCCAGTCCGCCTCTCCGGTATTCACATACATAATATTACGTAAGGCGCACCACTCGCAAATATCCCTGGTTCCCACCATATCTGCAAAATCAATCAGCAAATCCCCTTCCGACAAATAGGGTTCAAACACCGTACCGAAATTATCCCTGGTCACTTCACTGACGATAAAATTCGGCGCAATACCGCCCATAGATACAAAGTCATCAAACTCATCCGGATTGCCGGTTATGACGTAATATTTATTTTCATTAAAATGAATCTCCTTGGGCAGTTTCTCATAAAAACTTTTTCCCACTGCACCGAAGCCAAACTGGACAATCCGCCCGTTATATTTAATCACCCTGTCTCTCCAATCTTTTCTGCACCGTTTCACGCCAAATCCGTTTCTGCAACCGATACGATACCGCTTAATCTACATCAATCGGTAGCGGCTTTCGCACCCGTACTTTCTTCGGTTCCGCAAAACCTTTCTGCAGATAAATCTCTATTTTTTTCTTTTGATACGGATATAAAATCTTCTTCAAATCAACGGATAAACGCTCCCCGATTACCACGATTTTACGGATTCCGTTGTTGATAAAATAATCTGCCGACGGCATATCCTGAGGATAAATATCCCAACTGTTATCAAACACCGTTACATCAATGCGATGTCTGTGCAACCGGTTGCTGTCCAGCAAAAACGCCGGTCTTGCGTCATCTTTTAACTCTATCTTTTGCAATTCTTCAGCCCCCGCAATCAGCCCCATGCCAACCGACTGATTGTCTACCGTAGTTCTGGCACCGGGTTGCTCAATGGTTCCGTTAAAAGCAGGAATCGGCCGATACCCTTCTTTCACAAGGGCAATCCCTACCTCAACACTTTCCGCACCGGGCAAATCCACAATCAAAGCCGCGTCTCCGAACTGTTCCTCCGGAAAATCCAGAACCGGCACTTCAAACAATGTAAAATTATATTCCTTGGAATGCTCGTGGATTCCCACAAAAGGTACCGGACGCACCCATTCAATCCATTTTTTACCCAAAGGGGCCCATATACGATACAATTCTTTATCTGTCATCTTCCGTTCCCCTTTCTATCATCACCGGTGTGTCTGCCGCGCCCGAATCAATGCGGGCCGATTTGCTGATTCTCGCATAATATCCTGCATGTTTGCCGTCTACGGTATAACAACCGAGACAGACGTTATATTTTTCTCCGTTCTCACCTTCCAAAGGTTCCGCAAAGAAACGTTTTTGGGCCAAAAACTTTTTCGGATGCCTTTTTACATCCTTCATGATCTCTTTGTACTCGTTACCGATGCAGGCTTCTTTAATGGAAATGCCGTCACCCACTCGACCGCAGGCCGGCTTGTAAATATAACCTTCCTTGTCTTTGGCGTCCTTTACTTCCAACGTTTCCGGAAGTAATTCCCTCCAGGTCGCCATACTGATTCCCGCCTGCTCCAAGGCGTCCCACGTAAAAGGAAAACGCTTGGTCTGCGCATACATTGCAACAGGATGATTACAGGTAGGCACCGTAGCACCGTAGTAATCTTTGTAGTACTTCCTCTTCATTTCAATCATCCACTCCAACGGCGTATAACGATATACCATATCCAGTTCCCCTTCGTTGCCGTCAAGAATGCTGTATGCCTTGCCGTTTTCGAATTTGACATGGTCTGCTGCTCCGTAAATTACTTCGAATCCTTTTTCTTTTAATCTGTCACCCAAAAACTGCATTACCTGTCTGTCATCACTGTAAGAAGTACAATGTACCAACATAATTCTGCCGCCGGCTTTTACCTTACCGCAAATTGCATTTACAAGGTTTTCACCGAAATTCATACACCAATACTTGTCCTGCTGTCCGATTGCTTCCAATGCCATCCGGGGCATAAAAGAGCCTTCTGCATAGCCGCCGGGCACATCGCTGTTTACTTCGCTGACTGCCCATTTTCCGCCCGCAAGCGGATGAAAATCATATCTCTTCAGACGAACATGTTTGTCCGGTTCATAATTGGTCAGCTTATGTATTTCCCGACGGATTCTTTTGGGCAATGCCAAAGGTTTTGCCAGTTCCTGATGAAGATTAATATACTCTTCCGCCGCCTTGGTTTCCCGGTCTAATGCTTCAATGTACTGCACCAGTTCCTTATGTTCCTCCTGTGAAATTGCCAGCGCATAAGGTGCCACGGTATTGTGGTCCAAATACTGAGGGTCCCACTTATAGCAGTCAAACATAAGATTTAATCTGTAGTCTTCGTATTTTTCTTTTGGGATGGGAATTAATTTCATATAAAATGCCTCTCAACTTGCTTTTATACTTCTATGTTTTTAGGTTTTATCTGTATTAAATCTAACATATTTACTTTTATAAATGCACATAAAAAAGTATACCACAGCCAAGCCGACTGCGGTATACTTTTACGTTGATAATTTTATGAATATTTTATTCTTCTGCTTCTTCGATATCTTCTTCTGCCTCAACATCTTCTGTTTCGATATCTTCTTCTGTTTCAAGGTCTTCCTCAACCTCTTCAAACTCAACATCACTTACATCCTTACCATCTGTGGTAACACCTGTAATTTCATCTCTTTTCGCACAGTATGAGCACAAACGTGTACGGTTTGATGCAATCGCCTGCTCAACGGTACCGTAAGTTAAGGTATCACTCTGGTTCAAAGAAGAGCAATCGTCATGTGTATGATATACCTTACCGAAGGGGCTCCAGTATACATCATCGCTGATTGCTTCCATAGCAGCCTGCTGTTCTTCTGCAGAAACAGGGTTATAATCGATACTGCATGCACCACCGATTAAGAGAGCAATCACTGCAACAACAGTTGCGATTACCTTAGTCTTCTTGTCCGCTTCCTTATTGGTTAACGCAAGAATTACAAAAGGAATGAAACATACCGCACAAACAATAAGTCCCATATTATTCCACAACCAGAATAATGTTTTATTCTTTTCACTTGCAGGCTTAATGTGGTTCGCCTTCTTCCAGAACTGTGAACCTACGATAACGCAAATTAAGTCTAAAACAAGGAAGGCAATCATCTGCCACAAACTGGGCATAAAGTTTAAGTTCACCTTACCAATCAATACCAAATAAGCTAACACTTCAAATGCAAGTGCCACTACCCACAAAATAATTGCACCTACACGGAAACCTGTTGCATTTCCCACCGGTGCTGCCGCTTTTTTCTTACGTGAACCTGCTTTGACTTCCTTGCCGCTGTCAGCATCCACGATTTTCTTTTTCTTTGGTTCTGCCATTTTTAATTCCTCCTAAAATGTGTTTACAACAACTGCTTTTATTATACTTACAATTGGCATATAAAACAAGAGATTTGACGAATTTTGTCGTTTACCTTGACTTATAAAACCAATTGACCGATAATTATTTTATCGGCAAAAAACTATTTTTCATAAGAGGAGAATTACAAAATGGATTTAATGAAACTTGCGGGAACTTTATTAAGTTCTGACAGCGTAGACGGTGTCAGCGAACGTACCGGTACTTCCGGTTCGGACGTATCCAAAGTATTGGCAAAAGCATTGCCTGTTTTACTGGACGGAGCAAACGACCAAAAAAAAAAAAAAAAGACAAGCAAGGGTTTTGCATCGGCACTTTCGGATCACGCCAAAGATGATACCAGTGATTTATCCGGTTTTTTAGGCAACGTGGATATGGAAGACGGTGCCAAAATTCTCGGTCACCTTTTAGGCTCGAAAGAAGAAGAGAAAGTAAACGAAATTGCAGAGGATTCCGGTTTGGATGCTGCCGTGGTTCTTGAAATTCTCTCTGCTGCCTCACCTTTACTTTTAAGCCTTTTGGGACAGCAGACCGAAGAAGAAGATAAAAAAGAAGCCATCGGCGATTTGGTTGATGTTTTATTGGAAAATGTTGATGTCGGAAGCATCGTAACCAATCTTTTAACAAGCAAAGATTCCAAGAAAGAATCTAAAAAAGCCGCTTCCACCAAGAAGACAACTACAAAGAAAACTTCTTCCGGAAGCACGGCAAAGAAGAGTACGGCGAAGAAATCATCCGGCAGCACAACCAAGAAGTCTTCTTCAAGCACTTCCAAGAAGACAACTACCAAAAAAGCAGCGTCTGCAAAATCTACCGCAAAAACTGCAACCAAGAAAAAAGCAGCAACCAAAAAGAAGGCTGCGTCCGATAACAGCGCAGGTGATTTGGTTGGCGGTATTTTAAAAAGCCTTTTAAAATAATCAATTTGTTACATATAAAAAGTCCCGGTATTTTCACACCGGGACTTTTGCATTATTCGTATATTCTATTTCGCTTCTGTTTTTACAAATAAATCCGTCATTGCCTGAAGGTCCTCTTCGCTTCCGGCATTCATCATAACGCAACCAAAGAAGTCATCACTTTGGATAAACAACGTTCTCATGTATTTCCATTCACCGGTCGTCGGATAAAAACCTTTCACATCCACTCCTGCGACGGGCACCTCTCCTATACTTTCCTGAGAACATCTCGTCACCTCAACCTGCTCACAATATGTCTCAAAAGAACTATACATACCATCCTCAAATTCCTGTATCATAAGTTCTTCATTTCCTCTTACCATGACTCCCGGAGTATATTCCGCATCTCTTCGATACATTGCCAACTCGAATCCTCCGTTCGGCATTTTCACCTTGGCAACCGCAACATTATGTCCCCACTTCAAAAGTTTATTTAATGTTTCCTTATCATACGCCTTTCCTTCGTTTGCCTGTAATTCTTCCACAGACGCATACTGACAAGACGCGTCACCTTCAAAACGGAATCCTAAGGCTTCATTTGTATAAACATTTTCCTCTACACTTCCTAACAAATAATCCACTTCATATTGTACTTCCGGCACTGCTTCAATAATCACTGCATCTTCTGCGGCACCAAACCAATCAAAAAACGTCTGGTTTTCCTCATACCCCACAGAATTTATAGCCATTACGGTTGCACAATAACCATCTTTATGTATGAACATTACTGTCTGATAGATGATTTGGTCACCGGTGGGAATAGCAGAATTAATGCACGTTTCTTCCTGACCTTTAAACATTATGGTATCAACCGCAACTTCCGCATTCCCTGACATGGCAGTATATTGTGTCGTCAAACTTTGAACATAATCATCCAAATATTGATCATACTCTTCCTGCGAAGAAAGATCAGTTTTCCGAATCATAACAGTAAGTGTTCTGCTCATCCCTTTAGCAGTCAAAACCTGAATATCAAGAGGAGATTTGTCCAACGCCGTTTTAATGGATGCATCATCCCACGATATGGATTCAATTCCTTCCGAAGACTGCTGCCATGAGGCATGTAAAGTGTAATACGCCTCCATCAACTCTTCTTCACTCGCAATGTCCCAATTATTGTCCAATGCACAATAAAAATCAAAATAATCATTGATATACGTACGGCCTTCCATTCTCCCGATTGAAAAATCCGATGCTTCCGCAGAATTGCTTTGCGCATTGTCCTGGGGGTTTTCAGAGCCTGCTATCGAAGTGATATCTTCTGCAAGATCACTGGCGGAATATCCCTGGGATACATCTCCCTGATTTCCGCATGCCGTCATACATAACGTAGCCATACATAATACACCGGTCAAAAAAACTGCCGTTACTTTTTTCATTCTTCTCTCCTCCATATTGGAAAAATCAGAATATCGCCTGTTTTATAAAAACAATCGATATTGTTTTGTTTGGTATTTGTATGCTACTAATACTATCATAGTTTTTTTATAGTGTCAACACGGATTTCATGCATTGTAACAATTCTTCCGTCCTTAGGCATTCTTTAGGTTCAAATAATCCTCTTTTATATAACTGAATTGGTTTACGTCAACGATACCTTTTCCGTTCCACATCGCGCCCTGTCGAATCAGTCCTTCTCTGCTCATTCCGTTTTTTAACAGAACTCTTTCCGAAGGCTTATTTTCCGGCATTACATGTGCCTGTATACGGTTTACTTCAATCTCTTCAAAGAGATATCGTATCAAAATACCGGCAACCTCCGTGGCAATTCCTTGGTTCCAATAGTCCTCATTAATGGAATATCCGATATTAACCATTTCCACCATCTTGTCTATTCCAAACAGTTCTGCCACTCCTATCACACGTTCCGGATATTCTTTCAGACAAATGGCAAAATAAAGTGCCTCCCGTGCTTCATATTCTTTCAAACTGTTCTGTATAAATTTTTCCACGGACTCTTTCGTTTTTTTTATCACTCCGGGTCTGTATTTATAAATCTTTTCGTTGCTGTATAACAGAAATAAATCTTCCAAATCTTCCATTCGAATCTGCCGTAACAGAATTCTTTCGGATTCTAAAATCACCTCTTGCGTAAACATTCTTTTTGACCGCATCGTTTTTCTCCCTGTTCACTGTACTTTTCTTTTATATATGTAATATGTATCCT
>X409_Impala__coassemble_705_pt1 | contig 10735 bp, 7 predicted proteins | sample X409_Impala__metabat2_low_PE_002 | metagenome-assembled genome bin X409_Impala
TAATTTTTCCGTTTTACTTTGTTTAGGTTTCTTTCTCTGAATTATTCTCTTTGCAGTGTGATTACTGTAATAATCGTTCGCAATGCAACTCATAAGCACTTCGTGCTTATTTCGTCACGTGCATTCGCACTATCAATCCAAAATCTGTGCCACAAATTTATGCAAGCATAATTTGTGCCCCATCTTTTGTCTTGGCATTGCTCACTGCTTCTTGAACTTTCAGGGTTGGATTGCTGTTTATTTGTCAAGGTGCGATGTCGTCGAATTTTGTTCTTTATTCGCGACAGCTTTGTTAGAATAACACTTATAAAATAAATTGTCAACAACTTTTTCAAAAATATTTTTAGTTTTTTTAGAACGATTTTTGTCGATAATAAAACTGCCCAAATATTCCGGTAAACTACATCAATTCTTATACATTATTTCCTATATACATAGCATCACCAAAAGAAAAGAATCGATATTTCTCTTTGATTGCCTCTTCATATGCCGCCAAAACATTCTCACGGCCTGCCAATGCAGATACCAACATAATCAATGTAGATTCCGGTAAATGGAAGTTGGTAATCAGTGCATCCAAAATTTTAAACTGATATCCCGGATAAATGAAAATCTCTGTGTTATTACAGCATTCTTTTAATCTGCCGTTTTCATCCGCCGCGCTCTCAACGGTTCGGCAGCTTGTGGTTCCGACACAAATCACTCTGCCGCCTCTGTCTTTGCAGGCATTGATTTTATCTGCAGCCTCTTTGGTAATTTCATAATATTCCGAATGCATATGATGGGCTAAAATATTATCTTCCTTTACCGGACGGAAGGTTCCAAGGCCTACATGTAATGTTACATATGCCACATCCACTCCCTTAGCCGCAATCTGTTCTAACAGCTCATTAGTAAAATGCAAGCCTGCGGTAGGTGCTGCGGCAGAACCTGCAAATTTTGCATAAACAGTCTGATAACGGTTTTTATCTTCAAGCTTATGCGTAATATACGGTGGCAGGGGCATTTCACCTAAAGTATCCAGAATTTCTTCCCAGATTCCTTCATATTCAAAATGTACCAGGCGTTTCCCCTCTTCTGCCAATCCCACAATCTCACATTTCAGTTGTCCGTCACCGAAAGAGAACCGCATTCCCGGACGGGCTTTTTTACCGGGTTTTACCAAAGTCTCCCACACGTCGTTTTCTTTTCTTTTTAAAAGAAGAAATTCCACAACCGCGCCGGTTTCTTCCTTCACGCCAAAGAGACGGGCTGGAATTACCTTCGTATTATTAAGCACCAGGCAATCGCCGGGATTCAAATAATCCACAATATCCTTAAAAATATGATGCTCGTACTTGCCGTCGTTCTTATTTAATGTAAGAAGTCTTGACGAACTTCTGTCAGGCAGCGGGTCCTGCGCAATGAGTTCTTCGGGCAAATCGAAATAAAAGTCTGATTTGGTCAGTTGTGTCATGGTCGTTTCCTTCTTTAATATATATAGTAAAAATGTTTCCTGTTAAAATGCTTTATCATTCTAGCATTGAGAGAATAAAAAAACAAGCCCTCGACAGAATGTCAGGGGCTTATCTACTACATATTTATTTTTTCTTTTTAGGCGGATAACTATGATATGTAATAATAACTATAGAATCTGCAGGATAACGCTTTCCACCGCAAGTTATATCATTACCGCCTATTGTAACATTTGCAACACTCTCTGGTTTCTTTAACAATCCAAGTGTCAAATCATTTAACGGAATACATTTAACATTTGTAAATCCCGCACTCTGCAATGCTGATTCAATTATTTGATAGTTCTTTTTTTCCAACTCACATACAATATCAGGGACACGAACTTTTCCATCATACGGATTATCTTTTTCTTTCATATCCATCAACAAAACATATCCTGAACCCATAGAAACCAACAGCCCGACCAGTGCTATAGAATAAAGTCCCGAATCAGGATCTCCACTTGCACTACCTGCTACAAATCCAATAATTATCAATACCAGGCCAACAATTAGCGAAGTTATAGATACAACAATTTTTGTTTTTCTATTTTGTTCATCAGCACGTCTCTGGTTATCTTGCATTTCAAGTTGTTTTAATTGAACCATTCTATTAGTTTCTGCTTCTTTAACGCTTGCCTCATCAATATGTCGAACCACTTGCTCACGATTATATAAAATTTTCGTTCCACAATACTGGCAAAACAGAATATCTTTTCCATCTTCAATTGAAAGATCTGCATTACATGATTGACATTTTAAACTAATTAGTTCTGCCATATCAAAATCCTCCTACATTAATCAAAATCTATAGGTTGAGACTTTCCGATAGCTATATTAATAACCTCTCCTATAATTCCCAATACTGTAATAATGATATCATCAATTTGACCCGCGCCAACTGCCACATCAGGAATAATATCCAATGGATTAAAATCATATCCCAAAACAACAACCGCAATAACAATACCCAATATAATCTTTCTTAATTTTGTCTTATCCATAATTAAGACCTCCTTTGTAATTTTGTTATAATATAACTTGTATTTTTCGCGAAATGTCATTCCGTTTAAAACGTATTTATGCTTTACGTTTTAACCATATATTACACAAAATCACTCTTAAATGCAATATGCCATACTATATTTACGCATTATAGATTGTCGATATATTTATAATCATAAGATAAAAAAATAACCGCCCCTCTGGAAAAGTCGGCGGTTATTTTTTATAATCTCTAACTAACGCAGAGGGGTCAACTTAGTACCACTCTTTTGTTAAACTTATTCTAGCATATTCCATTTTGCTTTTCAATATATACTTTATGCATTCTTAATAAAACTGATATATCCCCTGTAAGTCTCATATACATCAGCCTTGCTTGTTACTTCGTAAGGTGCGTGCATGTTAAGCACTGCAACACCGCAGTCAATAACGTTCATGCCGTACTTCGCAAGAATGTATGCGATGGTTCCGCCACCGCCCAAGTCAACCTTGCCAAGCTCTGCAAGCTGGAAGGATACTTTATCCTTATCAAAAATACCGCGAAGTTTGCCTAAATATTCTGCGTTGGCATCATTGGAACCGGACTTGCCACGGGCACCTGTGAATTTGCAAAGCACCATACCCTTACCCAAATAAGCCACATTCTTTTTATCAAAGCTTGATGCATAAGAAGGGTCAAATGCTGAGCTTACATCTGAAGATAACATATTAGAATTTGCCAGACATCTGCGCAACTTCAGTTCATTGTATTCTCCACAGAGATTCAATACTTCCGCCATGGTGTTCTCAAAGAACATAGACTGCATACCGGTTGCACCTACACTGCCGATTTCTTCCTTATCTACTAAAATACAGCATGCGGTCTTTTCCAGTTCTTCCGCTGCAAACATTGCGCGGTAAGAAGGGAATGCACACACTCTGTCATCCTGGCCGTATGCCATAATCATACTGCGGTCCAAACCGGCCTCGTATGCCTTGCCTGCAGGAACCACTTCCAATTCTGCAGAAAGGAAATCTTCCTCTTCCATATCATAAAAGTCTTTTAAGATTTTTAAGATGCTCTTCTTAACGGCTTCCTTCTCAGCCTTGTCTTCTTTGTCTTTTTTCTTTTTATCTTCTTCTACATAGGGCTTGCTGCCGATAACAATGTCCAAAGCCTCACCTTCGATTACCTTGGCTGCCTTCTTTTCAAGCTGCTCTGCGGACAAATGAATCAATAAATCTGAGATAAAAAATACAGGGTCACCTTCTTTATCACCCACATTAATTAAAATGGTTGTGCCATCCTTCTTTACTACAACGCCGTGAAGTGCCAAAGGAATGGTTACCCACTGATACTTCTTGATACCGCCGTAATAATGGGTGTCAAGGTACGCAAGGCCACCGTCTTCGTACAAAGGATTCTGCTTAATGTCCATGCGGGGCGAATCGATGTGGGCACCGAGAATGTTGATACCCTCTTCCAAAGGTGCCTTACCAATCTGCATCATAATCAGGGACTTGTTCATATTTACGGTGTAAATCTTATCGCCGGGCTGTAAGGTTTTGCCGTCTTTGATAAGACGCGATAACTCTACGTAGCCTTTTTCTTCGATTTCATTTACGATGTAATCCACACACTCGCGCTCTGTTTTGCACTCGGTCAGAAACTGCATGTAATCTGCATTTAAGGCTTCCAGTTCTTTTAACTGGCGCTTGTTGTAAGTAGTCCATAAGTTTTTGTTTTCCATATTTTAAAATCAGACGTAAATTTACGTCGCTCCTTTCTTTAGGTTTCACTGGTTTATATTATAGCCTAAAATGGGTAAAATTAGCAACGAAAGAATTGATTTTCAACTATATGTTTATAATTATCATCTAAAAACAAAAGAGACAAGTTTCCTTGCCTCTTTTTATCATAAGTATTATTTTCTAAGTTCAATTCCCAAACTTGTCAGTCCGTTCATAATCTTCTTCATTGCCCCTGCAACTTCTTCTTCCTGCAAGGTCTTAGTCTTGTCACGGAATGAAAGTGCGTATGCCATAGACTTGTAGCCTGCCTCAATCTGCTCACCTTCGTAGATGTCGAAGAGTCTGTAGCTTTCAAGGATTTTACCGCCGCGCTGTGCTAACATTTTCTCGATATCACCTGCAAGAATATCTTTCGGCACTACCATACTGATGTCACGGGTCACTGCGGGGAATTTTGCAATGCCTTCATACTTTCTGTCATAAGTTGTAAAAGGAATTACGTTAGGCATGTCAAGTACTGCAACATATACCTTACCCTTTAAATCGTAGTTTGCACAAACCATGGGATGTACTTCGCCTAAGTAACCAAGTACTTCGCCCTTATAAAGGATGCTTGCCTGACGACCGGGATGTAAGAAGGTCTTACCTGCGTTAGGATCGTATTCTACCTTTTCCTTCATACCTACGGATTCGAAGAAGGTTTCAATCACACCCTTCATGGTGAAGAAATCACCTTCGCCGTAAGAACCGAAGGTCATCTGCATTCTTTCTTCAGGAAGTTCAGTCAGAGGTAAACTCTTAGCAATGTAGATATTGCCCTGCTCATACAATTTAACGTCTTTATTTCTTCTGTTATAGTTGGTTGCCAAAGAAGTAAGCATTCCGTTTAAGGAAATTGTTCTCATAATGGAGAAGTCTTCTCCTAAAGGATTTGAAATTGTGATTGCTTCTCTTTCCTTTGCATCTGCAGGGAGTAAAAGTTTATCAAATACCTTGGGACTTTCAAAGGAATAGGTCATACCCTGTGAGAAACCGCAGAACTCTGCAATCTCACGTGCCTTCTGTTCAATACGAAGCTTATAGGATAATTTACCTGCTGTTGCTTCACCCTTAGGAAGAGATACGGGAATCTTATCATAACCGAAGAATCTTGCGATTTCTTCTGCGATATCCGCAAAACCTTCCAAATCCTGGCGGAAAGAAGGAATAATCAACTCATTTGTTGCCTCGTCCAATGTTAATTCAATGTGGGCAAAAATTTCCTTCATTTCTTCTACGGATACATCTGTACCAAGTAATCCATTGATTCTTTCCGGCTCAAAAGCAATTCTTCTTGCAGCGGGTAATTCCACGCTTACGTCAATCATACCGCTTACAACTTCACCACAGCCCAATTCCTGAACCAACTGGCAGGCTCTGTTGATTGCCGCTTCTGCATTGTAAGGATCTACACCCTTTTCAAACTTACCGCTGGCATCGGTTCTAAGGCCAAGTCTTTTAGCAGACTTACGGATGTTAGGACCGTTAAAAGCTGCCGCTTCAAATACAACAGTCTTCACATCATCAGAAATCTTGGAATTTTCGCCACCCATGATACCTGCAATACCGATTGCTCTGTTTGCATCATTAATCATAAGCATTTCAGAATCCAAAGTTCTCATCTGACCGTCTAAAGTCTGGAATTCTTCACCGTCTTTTGCTCTTTTTACAATAATAGTGTTGCCTTCAATTGTTGATAAATCAAAAGCATGCATAGGCTGTCCGTATTCTTCCATTACATAGTTTGTTATGTCAACCAAATTGTTGATAGGACGGATACCGCTTGCTGCCAATCTTCTCTGCATCCACTTGGGTGAAGGTCCGATTTTAATATTGGTACATACCCTTGCACAGTATCTGGGGCAAAGGTCTGTATCTTCTACTTTTACGCTGATATAATCGTTTACGTTTTCGCCGTTTTCTTTTACCACTACTTCGGGTGCGATAAAAGGCTTTCTAAAAGTAGCCGCAGCTTCTCTTGCAATACCAAGCACGCTATAGCAGTCTACACGGTTGGAAGTTACTTCGTATTCAAAAACTGTGTCGCGAAGGCCTAATTCTGCAATGGCATCCGCACCAACCTTAGTATCTTCGGGGAAGATATAGATTCCGTATTCGGGAGCTTCCGGATACATATTTCTGTCACTGCCGAGTTCTTCGATAGAACACATCATACCGTAAGAATCGATTCCGCGAAGTTTACCGTTCTTAATCACAATACCTTCTTCAGGCAAAGGACCGCCGTCATGTCCGCCTGCTACTTTACCGCCGTCGATAACTACGGGCACCTTGTCTCCTACTTTTACATTGGGAGCACCGGTTACAATCTGCAACTTGTCAAATCCCAAATCCACCTGACAGATGATTAACTTGTCTGCATCGGGATGTCTTTCGATGGAAAGAATCTCTCCCACATAAATTTTATCAAGGTTCTTATCTAAACATTCAAAACCTTCTACTTTGGTTCCGCTTAAAGTCATTGCATCGCAGTATTCCTGATCGGTGCACTCTAACTCGGGAACATATGCTTTAATCCACGAAAGGGCTGTATTCATCTTTTTTTCCTCTTTTCTGCGGGGTTTCCGCTGTTACTGATAGAATCTTTTACTCTTTATAATTTTTAAATGCCTTTTATTATCCTTTAAAACTGCTTCAGGAAACGGATATCATTTTCATATAAAAGACGCATATCGTCGATTTCATATTTTAACAGAGCGATACGTTCCAAACCTACACCGAATGCAAAACCGGTATATTCCTTAGGGTCAATGCCGCACATGGTAAGAACTCTGGGGTGTACCATACCGCAGCCAAGAATCTCAATCCAGCCGGAACCTTTACAGAAACGGCAACCGGAACCACCGCACTTAAAGCAGGTAACGTCCATTTCCGCTGAAGGCTCTGTGAAGGGGAAATGGTGAGGTCTGAACTTAACCTTGGTTTCCTCTCCGAACAATTCCTTGGCAAACTCAGCAAGAGTTCCCTTTAAGTCTGCAAATGTTACATTCTTGTCGATTACAAGACCTTCAATCTGATGGAAGGAAGGAGAATGTGTTGCATCCACTTCGTCCGCACGGAATACGCGCCCGGGTGCAATCATACGAATGGGGGGCTTCTGGTTCTCCATTACATGTACCTGAACGGAAGATGTCTGGGTACGAAGGAGAATATCCGAATTGATATAAAAGGTATCCTGCTCATCCTTTGCGGGGTGATCTGCTGGAATATTCAATGCTTCAAAGTTATAATAATCCTTCTCGATTTCGGGACCTTCCACAACTTCATAACCCATACCTACAAAGATACGTTCAACTTCTTCCAATGCGATAGTATTGGGATGTCTGTGACCGATTTCAGGCTTCTTGGCAGGAAGTGTTACGTCGATTACTTCTTCCTTTAATTTTGCCTCCATCAATTCTGCTTCCAAAGCCTTGATTGCCTTATCCAATGCTTCTTCAATCACTGTTCTGGTATCATTTACCATCTGACCAACCTTAGGTCGCTCTTCCGGAGATACGTCCTTCATACCTTTTAAAACTGCTGTTAATTCACCTTTTTTACCGAGATAAGCAACTTTAACTTCGTTTAACTTATCCAGGGTGTCGCCCTGCTTAATCTGCTCCAGAGCCTTGGCTTCAATTGCCTGTAATGTCTCTTTCATTTCTCTTCCTCCATATATTAATTCGTCACTGAATATACTTGCAAATTACTATTTTTATTACGACGATTTGGTTCATTATATTTCAAAAAACTAACTGGCAATATGGATATTTTTATTCCATAAAGAACCGTTTTGAATGCGTCAGTACTTAACGAGCAGAAATGCAATGCACTGCGAGTTTAGTACTGTTACGTATTCAACCGAGCGCGAGCGTGTTCTGTTGGAATATAAAATAATCCATACGCTCATCTTACGAAACACACAATGAAGCAAATCGGACAACAAAAAAGTCCCCTGCAATGATGCAAGGGACGAAAAATCTTTTCCGCGGTACCACCCAATTTTCCAATTAAGGACACTCCATTACAACTTAACGCGTCTTACACGGGCTTCCTTACTCACTGGCGCTTGGGGAAACCGGCTCCGGTGGGAACTTCAATTACTTCCTGAACGTAAGGGGGCTTCCAGCCGACGACCTCCTCTCTCTGCACGAAACAAGTAATCTACTTAACACCTTCACTGCCTTTATTTTTCACTTCTAAATCCATATTTTAATGAATGTTTTGTATTCTGTCAACTTATAAATACGTAAAAATTTACGTATTTCAGGCTTTTTTCTCACCATTATTCCAAAATACATTAATCAAAGCACCCAAAAACAATATATTCATCGCAACAAAGAGCCAAAACATCGTAATAATAACCGTTGTAAGACTTCCATAAATGGAGAACGCCGGAAAAATATTTAAATATAAAGAAAACGCATAAGAAAACAAGGTCCAGGTTACGCCCGTAAACGCCGCACCTCTCCACATTTTATGCGGTTTGGTTCTGCGGTTCGGAACCCAGGCATATAAAAATGCAATGGGAATCGCATAAAAAATCCATTCCACCAAAAAACGCCACTCCACCAGTACCTGATAAATTTGATCGACATGCATCCACAATACCAAACGGTCCATAATAAAACTGCCAAAGATAAACAGGCCCAAAGAAAGAATCATAAGCACCAGTAAAATTACCGTATACAAACAGGCCTCTAAACGCAACAACACAAAATTACGCGTTTCTTTTACCCCGTTAATGGAATTCAATCCCAACGTAATTGCCTGCATTCCTTTGGATGCCGACCAAAGAAGCACCACCGCCGATACGGATAAAATTGCTATATTCTTGTCATACACCTCCGCAACAATTCCCGTCGTAAAAGAATCCAAAGAATCCGGGAGAATCTCCAACAAAACCTTCAGCACTCCCTCCTGCGTCAGTGGTGTATAGGGCACGATGGTAAATAAAAGAACAATAATGGGAATGATGGATAAAAATATGTAAAATGCCGCACTGGAGGCATAAGTTGTCACCTGCGCGGTTTTAAAAGCCCTTGTAAAACGTCTTATTTTGAAAAAAACCAGTTTACACGATTCTTTCATTCCGTTCATCCTTTCGTATTTTATACTTTTATCCCTGAAATCAGTTTGCTTTCTTCAGTTCCAACCCCTGATAAAACAGTTCCAGAATTTCTTCATAAGTCATTCCCTGCAGAGCGGCCTGTCTGGCCCCGTTCTGTGACATACCCACACCATGACCGTAACCTCCTCCAAGCAATGTTATTGTTTCACCGCTGTCTGAAGATGCAAATTCAGGTTCTATGATAAAGTATGCACTGGGAAGCAGATTTGATACAGTTACTGCCGAACCGTCATTACGTATAATCTCCGATTCGCCGTCAGATAATACATAACGGATATTATATTCACCGATTACAAGATACGTATCCTTCGTTGTTTCGATTAAAAGTTCGTCTGCCACGCCGCCGGGCAATCTTTTTATCACTTCTATGTTTGTTATTTTACCGATTTTATCAATCTCTTGGTTTACATAAATATTATCTTCCCGCTCTAACGTAAGAATCAAATCAGGTCTTGCCTCATATCTGGCAATCAACCGCTCTTCTATGACATCTTCCTCTATACGTCCCTGATATGTCCAACGATACCACTGTTCTTCCGCTTCCAAAAAATCGGTGGCATCCGAAGTAATATAGGCACGGAAATTTTCTTCTCTTGCCAATGCTTCCGGCGTATATAAAAGACCGATTCCGGAGTTTGTGCTGATTGCCTCCACAACCTGTGGTTTCGCTACCGCTACCGGCTCAAACATCGCATTTTCATACTTCGCTTTGCTCCCGGCTTTATAAGCAACTTGAGGCATTTGACCATCCTGCCACTCTTCTCCGTTAAAATACTCTTTCCAAACCGTTTCATTGGTGGTAAACCCACAGGAAGTGGAAAAAAAATAGGTAGAAACCGGCAGCCCTTCTCCGGTCAAAAGAATACCCGCCGTTTCTTTTACCGCAAGATTGGTACTTTCCGTCTCCTGAATATTATTATACACCTGATAATCCGTACTGTCATTCATATGTGCGCCATAAGGCAATCCTGGTTCATTCACGACATAGTGATACGCATAACTTCTTGCGCAAACCGCCTGCGCTTTCAATGCTTCTAAGGGGTAAGAAGACGGCATTTCACTGGGAACCACCGTAAGCAAATATTTTTCCATCGGAACAATATTGATAATGCAAAACCCCTCTTCCTCTTTGTAAATCTGCAGGCTGCCATAGTATTCCGGCGTCCCCTGCATACGTTTCAAAGACGGGATGGATATCGTTCCTTCGCTTTTAAAAATCAATGTTTCTCCCGTTTCCAACCGAAAACTGTCCAAATCAATTATTTCCCATGCATTATAATCGGCAAAAACGGTTCCGTCCTCTCCCAATAACTGAAAGTCCTTATCGGAAGAAACC
>X409_Impala__coassemble_707_pt1 | contig 10686 bp, 8 predicted proteins | sample X409_Impala__metabat2_low_PE_002 | metagenome-assembled genome bin X409_Impala
ATATTAAAAAACACACTATTACGGGTAAAAAAAATCTCCAACATAATTCTCTTGTAATAGTTTGGGTATAAGGTCTTTTGGGATTCACATAAATATGTACTTTTTTCCCTATATATTTTTGTTTTAAACGTTCCCACTTGCCTTTGTAAAACCACATGGAAGTGAATTTTTCCAAAGCCAATAATCTGGTTTCCTGATAATTAATATAGGTTTTTATATATATTCCAAATTTTTGAAATCCGCCTCTTTTTCGTCCTTCATAATCAATCCGGTCAATCACACCTTCATAGCATTCTCCAACTGCCAGTTTCCAAAGACCAATGGAAATGTATGCGATGAACACCATCTCAATCAAACATATAAAAAGAAAGCCAATTATACCGCCAATCAAACCATTCATTTTCAATCACCTTTAATTCAAGGGAACAGATTATCTTACCTGTCCATCCCCGTTAATCAAATACTTATAAGATGTCAACTCCTTCAGACCCATAGGACCTCTGGCGTGCAGTTTCTGGGTACTGATACCGATTTCCGCACCGAAACCAAACTCAAATCCGTCCGTAAAACGTGTAGATACATTGGCATATACACAAGCCGCGTCCACGCCCTTCTGGAACTTCGCAATATTCTCAGCATTCTCTGAAACAATACAATCAGAATGTCCTGTATTATGCTCATTAATATGCACAATCGCTTCGTCTACATTTGCAACGGTCTTAATCGAAATAATGTAGTCTAAGTATTCCTTATAAAAATCCTCTTCCGTTGCATCAACGCTGTCTTTTAACACTTCTTTGGCAGCAGCATCACTTCTGATTTCCACGTTGGCAGGCGCTAATTTTTCTGCCAAAAGCGGTAAAAATGCATCCTTTACCTTTTCATGTACAACCAAAGATTCACAAGCATTGCATACGCCGATACGCTGGGTTTTCGCATTATAAATAATATTTAACGCCTTTTCAAAATCCGCATATTCATCCACATAAACATGACAGTTTCCGGTTCCGGTTTCAATCACGGGAATGGTGCTGTTCTCAACTACCGCACGGATTAACCCTGCGCCACCGCGGGGAATCAATACGTCCACATACTCATTTAACTTCATAAAAGCGGTTGTGGTTTCACGGTCTGTCTTTTCAATGAGAAGAATGGCATCTTCCGTTACGCCTGCTTCTTTTAACGCACCACGAATGGTATCCGTAATTGCTTTATTTGAGTTGATAGCATCCTTACCGCCCTTCAAAATCACTGCATTCCCTGTTTTAAAGCATAATGCAAAGGCATCTGCGGTAACATTGGGTCTTGATTCATAAATAATGCCGATGACACCCATAGGCACACGAACCTTACTGATTTCCATACCGTTGGGTCTGGTAGTTGTCTCCAACACTTCACCGATAGGGTCTTCCAAATCAATAATCTGCATGATTCCTTCTGCCATAGCCGCAATACGCTCCGGTGTGAGACGCAATCTGTCAATGAGACCGGGATGCATACCGTTTTCTTCCCCGTTTTTTAAATCAATGGCATTTTCTTTTATGATAAAATCCGTATTTGCAACCAAAGCGTCAGCTACGGCTTTTAATGCATTATTCTTTACTTCTGTTGTTAAAATCTGCACTTCATATTTCGCTGCAGCTGCTTTTTGTCCTAATTCTTTCAGATACATAGGTTTTCTCTCCTTCTCACAAACTATATAAATTAGTTAATCATCTTAAAATAATACTCATCATTATAATTTAAAAATTCTATCTTTGAATTGTTAATTTTCATATATGTTTGAATATTTTCAAGAGATTCATCCAACATTGTTGTGTTCTCAATATCTATAATAAAATCCTTATACAAATCTACCTTTTCTTCCTTATTTTGTTGACGTTTGTCATTAAATTTTTCATCAACAAATGGCGTTAATTTTAATGCAATAAATTGTCCAATTACAGGAAGTGTAACTGCTGGAATTATAGCACTTGCAGTATCAACAGCAATTTGAGTGCCATTTCTATTATTTAGTGCTTTACTTTCTTCAATATAATCTTCCATTTTAGTCTTATATGAAATTATAACATCTTTATATTGCTCGACATGTTCAGAAATCTTATTATATATATTTGCAATATTAATATCAAAATAATTAGATAAATAAATATCAACTATATTAATTAGACAATATACATAAATAGCAGTCCGATATTGTAAAATAGAATTTGAAATTGAAATTATATTTTTCTCAACTTTTTTAATAGCATCATTAATGGAAATACTATTCATAAGTAATTGAATTTGATCATAATACGAGATAATAATTTGTAGCGTTTCATTCTCCATTGTTTTTAAAAGATTTTTTGTTGAACTCAACTCTAAACTATTATCTTTTATATACGTATAATTTTGATAAATATATTCTAAATGTTTTAAATTACCTTTTATTTTACTTCGTTTATCATTCTCAAGAAAATCTTCAATTCTCTTCAATCCTTCTGTTACATCAGTTAATTTATCGTTTATTTCGGACATAAAATATTGTCCCGTCACCATAGAAACAGTATTAAATATTGCTAACGCAATATCCGGGCCAACAGGAACAGACAACTTCGCATCATTTTTCAGCCATTTTGCCTGACCAACTAAATCATTCGTCTTATCACTAAGTTCTGCTCCTATAAATGCACCTTTAATTTGATGAGATTCTGCCAAATGTGTTCCTTTTTCTAAAATAACTTTATAAGTATCTTTGGTTGCTTTTTCAAAAGCAATTTTAGTAACTGATTTATTAATTTTATCAGTTAATATTTGCGGAAAATATTGAAATAAATCCGATATCGGTGCACAAAGATGAGAAGAACATTTTTTATATTCACTAATATCATATCCCTGCATATGAATGCACTCTACATCTGTTGTATTTGATGAAACTATTTCAGTATTACTCATAACCATATTTCTCACTTTATCTTCTGTTACAACAAAATCAACCTGTTTATCCGTCTCTTCCGCAGGAATCTCATCCTTCATCATTGCTTCATAGGATAATGCAATTGTTGTAAGATTCACTCCTTTAGGCACTCTTGCAAGATATTTGTCGTAATATCCTTTGCCATAACCCAGCCGGTTTCCTTTTTTATCAAACATAAGACCGGGCATAAGCATACAATAATTTACAACTTCTATCGGCTTTAACAATGTTTCTTCCGAGATTTCAGGCTCCAACACATGGAAATTTCCTTCTTTCAAATCATCCGTGGATGAAATTTGATAAAAGTCCATCTCATCACCGCAAGTCACAGGACAATAAATCTGTTTTTTATCTTCTGACAAAAGTTCATCTATCAGTTTTAAGGTCTCAACCTCATCCGGCAGGGAAGCATACATTAAGATTACTTCTGCCTTCTGAAACTCATTTAATGCTTTTAGATTGCTTATGATAGCTCTTGACTTATCCAGTCGGTCATTTTCGGATAAACTTTTACGATATAATTTTGCTTCTTTACGAAGTTCCTTTTTTTTAGTGTGAATATCCATAGTAATCCTCATTTTTGCATATTATATCGTGAAAAAGATAACATCCGCTGCCACATCGTTTTACTTTTACTCATAAAATAAATAGCCGTGCCAAAAATAATGTTTATAGATTCTGTTGTAAATATGAACATCTGACAGCATACATATCTTCCACAGCATTGGTTCGAATATTATATACAATCACCAGTGCTACATCATCCCTAAATACAACTCTGCATTCCTGATGACTGTTTACATCGCTATTTGTTTTTAACTCATCAGTAATCAACTGGTAGGTTTCGAAATTGTCATCTGTAGGTATAACTGTAACAAAGTTAGTGCCATCAAAACTATACGGTGGTGCAACATCAGCCAACACATCGTCCAAAGATTGATAAGAAAGAGTTTCATAGCGTTCCAATCCGATTGATTCAAGGGTAACAGCCTCATAGGGTTCCTTCGCAGCTTCTTCCTTTAATTTTTCCAGTGTGTTTGCTGATAAATTTTCATCCTTCGGTGTCTTGCCGTTCGGAATAGTAAGCACATTATCTTCTGCATAAACATCAAGTTGAACCAAAGTTTCAGTATTTGGGTAATATGTAACAGCAATATAAGGATGCTGGGTGTTAATCAATTTAATTAATGTGCCATTTAATTGTTTTACTTTTAATTCATAAAGCAAATCTCCGTTAACACCCTGCAAATTTACATTTGCATAATCTGCTGTTTCGGTATCAAATTCATATAAAACACGGGTTTGCTGCAAAATCACAGTTTCAGTTCCCTGATTAATATCTTTAATAGTATTCACTAAACCACCGATTGAAAAAAGCAAGAAGACGGAAGCAATAATTGCACATTGTCCTAACGAAATAGGAATTCGTGCACTTCTATTTTTGATTCCGGGAGCAGTTTGTCTTTCCCATTCTTCTTTTATTATATTTTCGTTCTGCTCATAAATCTGTTCCAGTTCAGCCGCAGGATTATAATCTTTTCCACGTTTCACAATCATTTTCTTTCTTGATGCCGCAAAAAAATAAAGAAAAACAGGAAACAAATATACTATAATTAATATAATATTCTTTCCAAGTTCAAAATAAATTGCTGTCTCATCCATTTGAAAAACAAAAGAATTTAAAAGAAAAAAAATCGCAATATAAAAAGCAACAACAAGCACACCATTCAAAAAATGATTATTACCCTTTACTCCGTAGTTTTGTCTTGCCATAATACCAATTTCTCCATTTGCATAAAAATGATTACAGTTTATAATGCCACCTTACGCCTAATGCTTTCCAAACTTCTCACCCAGATTTGTAACCGAACCGTCTTTTTCCTCGATATCAATGTTATCAAGTTGTCCGCGAAGTGCCGCACGTACGCTTGCCACATAATCGGCACGTAATTTCTGCTGTTCATCCTTTTCTTCCGGAGTCAGCCCCGCTTCTGTCTGTGATTTATGGTACAACTCGTTGATACGAGCAATCTTTTCTTCCATTGTTGCCATAATTTAAGCCTCTTCCTTCATTCCCATAATATAATCCGCAAGATAAAAATCTTCATCCCTGTTTGCCTTAAACAAAGTACCGAAGTTTCTGCCGTCCATAATTCTGTGCAAAATATGAATATCCGAACTGTTTGCAATAATCATATCGCAACCTGCACTGGTGGCTATTTTGGCCGCCTGAAGTTTGGTGTTCATACCGCCGGTACCTACATTGCTTCCGGTCTCACTTTTACCCATATGCATAATATCGTCGGTAAGTTCTTCCACAACCTCAATAAACTTCGCATCCGGATTACTTCTCGGATTATCGGTATACAGACCGTCAATATCGGATAAAAGAATCAACAAATCCGCATCAATTAAGGCTGCAACGATTGCAGACAACGTATCATTATCGCCAAATTTAATTTCGTAAGTTGAAATCGTATCATTTTCATTTACGACAGGAATAACTCCAAGTTCCAAAAGTTCCGAAAACGTATTATGTGCATTTACCCGGTTTACGGTATTGGTAATGGTATCCTTGGTCATCAGAACCTGTGCCGTCACCTGGTTATACTCCGCAAAAAACTTCTGGTATATCATCATAAGTTTTGCCTGACCGATTGCTGCGCATGCCTGTTTTACGGATACCTTGCCGGACTTGTCATTCTCAAGGTGCACGGATTTCTTTCCGACGGAAATTGCACCGGAACTTACCAGAACCACATCTTTACCGCTGTTTCGTATATTACAAAGTTCCCTTACCAGAACCTCCATCTTGTTGTAATCCAAATCTCCCGTTTCCGGATGCTGTAAGGATGATGAGCCAATTTTTACAACCACTCTTTTTTTATCCTTAATTGCTTCTCTTAATGCTTCCATTCTCTCCTCCAAAATAAAAACGGATTCCAATCATTATCCTTTTATTTTTAACCAAATAAAATATTTTTTCCAAACAATATATTCTACCTTAAAATCTAAATAATGTCCATATTTTGTTCATGCATTGTAAGAATTACTTTTCCTGTTTTAATGCAGCTTTATTTCTATACATCATCGCATCCGCATTGTTAAAACAGGTTTCCAATTCTCCGGGTTTTACCTGGCAAAAACCGGTGGCAATGATGATGTCATACTCAAGATTTTGGCTGACTTCTTTCAGTTTACGTTCGACTTCCAGACCGCATGCTTTTACCTGTTCAACGTTAATTCCTTCCGTAATCACACAGAATTCATCCCCGCCGATTCGATAACATTGCTTTTCACCAAAACTCTCCGCCAAGGCATTAGCAATCTCAATAATGGCATTATCCCCCGCAGTATGTCCGTAATTATCGTTTATTTTCTTTAAATTATTCATATCCACCATATAAAAATAGGTGGGATCTGCAATTTCTCCCTGGCTCATTATATGAATTTTCTGTTCGAATGCGGTACGATTATTCACCTGCGTCATTTTATCAATAAAAGCAAGTCTTTTATAAATTGCATTTTCACGTTCTTTTATCGCAACTTCGTTAATCTGTGCGATAACGGAAAAACCAAGATAAAAGAAAAATACCAAAAAACCGACTTTACTGAATTGAGCCGCTTTTAACATGGGGCTTATATAAAAACGAAAAATATCAATCACGCAAAACAGACCCAAAAGCATAATTGCTTTGTATACCACGGCATCTTCAATCACTTTGTGGCGACATTTTTGAATCACATATTGAACAACAACTGCCCCGATTACAGCACCAATCATAAAATGACCAAGAAATACCAAGTCAATATATCTGATGATACTTGCGGCCTGCAGAACCTGTATTAATATATATGTACAACCCGTCGCATATAAAATACCGCGCATAACTTTATTTTTATGGAATGTTTCATACGTATCCAAAAAACATGCTGCCAAAAACGGAATAATATAATAACAAGAAAACAAGACCACCGTAGCCATTTGAATATCAGCAAAAAACACCTGCGTTAATCGCGCTTCCAAAAGATTCCAAATACTGGTTGCCAATGCAAACAAACCAAGAATAATCAAACGTTCTTTTAATTGTTTGCTTGATGTAAAGAAACCAAACGCAATCAATGTCAATCCCAAAACCAAAATCGGAATGCACATCAATAATGAAAACGCACCATTGGAAGTTGCCATATAAACAAAGGAACTCTTTGTACCCGTATAAATAACCGGAACTTCTCCTGCATATCGTTCCACATCTGCCTTAATTTCTATTCTTAATTCTTTTCCTTCCCAATCATCAGGCAATCTGAACAAATGCCAATACGATCCGGGTGTTACGGAAAACGGCATCTCACGGTCAGAAGAATCTTTGATACATTGTTCCTCACCCACATACACATTTACGTAGGATTGTCTGACATAAAACATAATGGAATTTCCCTTAACATCATCTTTTGTCAATATTTTGGAAATAATCAATGTATCATCCGCATCCATCTCAAGTTCTGCCGGCGCTTGAACGATAGCCGTTGTATCTGCGTACCGTACCGTAAAATCTCCCTTTAAAACATGGGCAACTTCGTTATTAAACGCAACATTATACGGTTCTGATGCCATGCCAAACCAAAAAAGCATTATAATCATTACCATGCCTGTGATAAACAATATTACTTTTTTCAAATTCATTTTATCCATATGTTCTTACCGCTATACGGTTTTATTCCCCCAATTCTTAAAACCGTATATTTCCCTTTTTATCGTTATCTGATTGCAATCGAACGATATTCTGAAATAATACTTTCTGCTACTTTCATACCATCCATTGCTGCCGAAGTAATTCCTCCGGCATACCCTGCACCTTCCCCACAGGGATAAATGCCGCGTACTTTTGTCTGATAAAATTCATCCCTTATAATACGAACAGGTGCCGAAGTACGGCTTTCCACACCGCACAACAAAGGGTTTTCCTTTGCAAATCCCGGTATTATAGCATCAAATTGCTCCATACCTTCTATGATTGCGTCGGATATTGTACAGGGAAAAATAGACTTTACATCGCCAAATGCATATTCTCCTTTAATCGAATGCGTTTTGTAATCCACCGAAGAAACAATCCCCTTTTTAAAATCCTCATAAAATTGCACCGGAATGTTACCTGCGCAAAGTTCAAAGGCACTTTTCTCCAATTCTCTCTGGAAATGCATCCCTGCCAAGACATGTTCGTTTCCGTAGTCCTTCTCATCCACGGCAACTACAATGGCACTGTCCGCGTGTTCTCCGCCTCTTCCGCTGTAACTCATGCCGTTTACAGCCAGCATTCCTTCTTCAGAAGATGCATTTACCACGAAACCGCCAGGACACATGCAAAAAGAATAAACACCACGGTCATCTTTTGCCCGGGCAGTTAATTTATAAGGAGATGCAGGCAATACATTCGGATAACGCATCGCATAATCCTCACCATACTGCGTCCGATTGATATAATCCTGGGAATGTTCTACGCGAACACCTACTGCAAAAGGTTTCGGCTCCATAGGAAGCGCTTTATCATATAACATTTCATAGGTATCTCTGGAACTGTGCCCGATTGCCAGAACAACTACATTTGTATGAATGTCAAAAACACTTCCGTCAGCCAACTTCATAACTTTTACGGTCTTTAAGGTCTGTACATTCTTCGATAAGTCCATTTTATCATTTGCCGAAATAACTTCCTCCGATGCAGCGAAACCTTCATTTACAGGAAGCGTTTCATAGCCGACAAACTGATGCCCGAACAAAACCTTACCACCCATGGAAATGATTTCCTCACGCATACTTTTTACAACAGTCGCTAATACATCCGTGCCGATATGCGGTTTTCCGTCGTATAAAATATCCTCTTTTGCACCGTGTTTACAAAAGATTTCAAGTACTGCACGATTCCTTCCGTCTTTATCTTTTACACCCGTATTGAGTTTCCCGTCAGAAAAAGTTCCCGCACCGCCTTCGCCAAACTGCACATTGGAATTCAATTTCAACGGTTTTCCCTGCCAAAACGCTTCTACATCACGAATTCTGGTGTCTACATCATTTCCGCGTTCCAATACAATCGGCTGATAGCCGCGCTTTGCCAATAAATAAGCCGCAAAAAGACCCGCAGGTCCCATTCCGACCACAACCGGCGGATGTTCCAATGCTTTTTTCCCGCACTTCGGAATCTGATAATTCTTTTGTTCCGGCGCAGAACATACATTTTTATTTTTGAAAATTCTTTTAAAATTCGCCGATGCCTTCAACTCCGCATCTACCGTATAAATCCAAAACAATTCCGGCTTCTTACGGGCATCCAAAGATTTCTTCACAATATTCAGTTGTACAATTTCTTCTTCCCGAACCGCCAATGCTTTGGCAACATAATATTGCAACCTATCCTCCTGCCCGGGAACAATTTTTAACTGATTTAAACGAATCATTTTGCTGCTGTTTCTCCTGCTCTCATACCGCTTGCCCATGCCCAATGCAGATTATATCCGCCGCAATCGGCATCTACATCCAACATTTCACCTGCAAAAAACAAGCCCTTCATCAATTTAGACTCCATATTTTCGTCGATTTCATCCAAAAGTACTCCACCCTTGGTCACCTGCGCATTCTCAAAACCCTTGTGCCCTGTAATGTGAAATTTCCAACTTTTCATTGCGGTTAAAAGATTTAAAATCTGATTTTTATCCTCCGGCGTTACAGTTGTATCACCACATAATCCATATTCATTGATAAAATAATTTACGAGTTTACTATGTACCAGACCACCGATAAAATCTCTTAACGGATATCCCTTCAAATCAACAAGACGCTTATCCAAAAACTGTTCAAGAGCATCAACACTAATCTGTGGCATAAAATCCGCCAAAACAACACACTCTCTGCCTTCTTCCACATCTTTGGATAAAAAACGGCTCAAATGGAAAACAGGAATTCCCGACAAACCATAGTCCGCTAATTGCAATTCCCCATAATCCGATGCAACTTTCTTCCCATCAACAAGGGCAGATACATTCGCATAACAGCGTACGCCGGAAATTGCATTTAAATGCGGCGCATCCGAAAGTAATTGCACAAGCACGGGATAGGTTCTGGATACCGTATGCCCAAAACTTCTTGCAAGACGATAACCAAATCCGTCACTTCCTGTTTTGGGTGCAGCCTTGCCGCCACAGGCAAGAATCACCGCGTCAAAACAGATGCGTTTATTATCCATATGTACAACAAATTGTTCTTTATCCCTGCTGATTTCACCGATACAGGCATGATAAATTACTTCAACACCAAGTCCGGTCATAGCATGTACCAACGCATCGCGAACCGTACTTGCCTGTCCGTTAAAAGGATAAAAACAACCCTTTCGCTCTGTGGATAACACACCCAACTCCGCAAAAAAATCACAAACATCCCTTACAGACATATGCTCAACAATGGAATCTGCAAAACTTCCTTCTTCAAACGAAAAATAATCCGCATGTATATCTACATTTGTAAAATTACATTTTCCGTTTCCTGTTAAGAGTAATTTTTTACCCGCTATATCATTTCTTTCAAACACCACAACTTTGGCACCGCTTTGTGCCGCTGTAATTGCGGCAGCCATTCCCGCAGGTCCGGCTCCGATGATTGCAATATTTTTCATAGTATTTCACCACACATTTCCGACTAAATATTTAAATACGCATAACACTGTTCCTGTCTCTTA
>X409_Impala__coassemble_712_pt1 | contig 10585 bp, 7 predicted proteins | sample X409_Impala__metabat2_low_PE_002 | metagenome-assembled genome bin X409_Impala
AATATCCGGATGGGTTACCGTAACAGGACCACCCATGGCAATCTGACGTTTAAAATGCGGAATAACACTGCCGTTGCTTCCCAATACATTACCAAAGCGGACTGCCACAAAATCCGTTTTCGACTTACGATTCATGGACTGAATCATCATTTCACAAATTCGTTTTGATGCGCCCATAATATTGGTCGGATTCACTGCTTTATCCGTAGAAATCATCACAAACTTCTCTGTGCCGTATTTGTCCGCTGCCATTACTGCATTATAGGTACCGAACACATTATTTTTAATTGCTTCGTTCGGACTGTCTTCCATCAGCGGAACATGTTTATGCGCCGCCGCATGATATACAATCTGAGGACGATATTGTTCAAAAATAGAATCCATACGTGCTTCATTTCGAATGGATGCAATCAGCACTACCAGATTTAACTCCGGATACTTTGTAAGCAATTCCTGCTGTATGTCATACGCATTATTTTCATAGATATCAACAATAATCAGACATTTCGGATTATGAGATGCTATCTGACGGCACAATTCACTTCCGATGGAACCGCCGCCACCGGTAACCAATATTGTTTTACCGCTGACATATCCGAGGATTTCATCCAAATTTACTTTAACCGGCTCTCGTCCCAGCAAATCTTCAATTTCAACTTCCCTCAGTTTGGATACATTCACTTCACCGTTAATCAACTGATATATTGCCGGCAATGTACGAATTTTACACCCGGTTTCTTTACAAATCTCTATAATTGCTTTTAACTCGGATGCCTTCGCAGACGGCATCGCAATCACAATTTCATCAATTTCATATTTCTCTACCGAATCGAGAATACGGTTCCGTCCGCCAACAATCGGTACCCCACGCAAACGTTTTTCCCAGCATCCCGGATTATCATCAATAACACAGCATACTTTCATATTCAAATATGCCGTAGATTCAATCTCTTTTATCATGGCATTGCCGGCTGCTCCCGCACCGATAATCATGCAATGCTTACGTTCCGCGCCACTGACCATACCGCGTCTTTTTTCATTGATAAAACGAAGCGCACGATAACTGAACCGAACACCAACCAGTGATACAAAAATAAAAAATGCATAAAAGAACGGATAAGAACGGGGCAAATGTACTTCAAATAGAGTATAGCCCACAATTTGTGTAATAAAAATCGTAAACACTGCTCCGCCGATATTAATCAGTTCCGTTGCTCCGGCATAGCGCCATACGCTGGTATACAATCTCCAAATCCAATAAATGACCATTGTCAAAATAATATTAAACGGTAACACGCGATAAATATTATTATAAAACTCTACAGGAACCTCATTAATGTAAAAATCATATCTTATGACCACGGAAAGAAAGGATACTACAAAAATACACATAATATCCACGATGATCAATGCCATTATTCTTACTATTTTCTTTCTCAAATTTGCTCTGTTGTTTTCCAAAGTTTTTTCCTCTAGACTTTTTATTTTTCTTTTTCCCTGCTTTCATAAACATTTAAAAGCGCAAATACCGCCCAAACAAAAGCAGAAAAAATGCCAAATCTGTAATCAAATCCTATCATATTAAACAGCATGGCCGGACATACCATTGCACAAATTCCCAATGCACAATAAAGCAATACATATACTTTACGTACATTCTGCTTTCTGTCGGAAATAATATTCGAAACAAATATGAACACGCCAAAAAGAGTAATAAGCCCAAGTCCGTTCATACCGATATGCATATAATCAATTGTCAGTTTCGGCGCAGTCTCATACATCTTCATAATGTTATGACCGTATAATGAATTTCCGTTAAAATACATATATTTTATCATACCTGCCGGAAACAAAACATATGCAATACCTTCTTTAGCCAGTCCGATCGCTTTTTCTCTTCCGTGTAAAGAAAGACCGGTTTGAACCATTTGCATATAAATCGCTTCTGCATTGTCCGGGTCTGCACACTCAACCGCAGGTGCAATATAACTCATATTATATTCATAATAACTTCCGTACTCATCCACGTATGTCTGCGGCAAAGCATCTTTCACGTTTTGAGGATACTGCGAATAATCTGCCTGTATATTCGGATAAACAAATGCATCCCACATATCTGCCACCAATGAATACTTCGCATATTGACTGTTCGTAAGACCTTTTGCATTCACCGTACAAGATATGACTGCCGTTACACACACACATACCATTATGATTCCTGCCAAAAGAAAACTCTCTTTCGTTCTGTATTTCTTTTTACCGGCACGAACCAGAACAAACAATACACACACGCAGCACAGTAACAGTTCGCCATAAAAATAGTGTCTGTGCAAAAGTCCCGTCATCAACAAACATCCCAACAAAACCAACGCGGCATCCCATCGAAGGCTCTTAACATCCCATACACACTCTGCCAGTTTGGAAAATAAAAGTACTGCTAATGCAATGCAAAATGCATCCGGCAAAACCGCAAACTGCATTTGCCATACCACCGGCAGTGTTAAAATATACAGCGCCGGGAGTAACATTGTACGATAACTTACGGTTCTCTTCAGCCACAATTCTGCCAATGTTTTACATCCCCACGCAAAACATAACAAACTGACACCTGCCTGCGTCAGATACAACGGTACAACATAATAATCTCCCAATCCTTGCTGCATACCCATAAACACATGCAAAATGGCAGAATACCCAATCAGACGCCATCCGTCACCGGTCATCGTTACCGCACTTTTTATATAAAGTGCAGAATCATAAAAATCCTGAATATTATTTCCGTTGTAAAACGCCCATAAAAGCGCATACACCAATTGCACGCCGAAAATCCCTAAGCAAACAGCCCTTATAGTGATCCCCGACCATTTTTTTACACTTTTATTCATCTTTGTTGCTCTCAATTTCTGTAATAATACTTACCAAATGTTCCGCAAAAAGTTTCTGTGCCGTTTCGTTAAAATGTATTCCATCCAACAAATACTGCTCATGATTCGTTGCATCTATTCCCATCCGTTCTAAATTATCCATAAACACGACTTTTTCATATTCCGATGCTACTCTTTGCGCCGCATCCCTATACTCAGCCAGATAACCGCCGCCGGGATTATACACATATCCGTCCTGTACCGCTTCACCTTCCTTGATATAAGCACAATAGGAAATGGAAGACAGAATTATAATACTATTCGGACATGCCTTTCCGATTCGCTCGACGGAACTTCTTAACGCGCCTTCGTAGGTGGTCACATCATAAGGATTCTCACCGCTAACCGCAGGAATGCCGGACGTATATTCATTTACTCCGTAAGAAATTACAATGTAATCAATTTCTTCATATTCAATCTGCGTCAACATATTTGTTCTGGCAATGGCTTTTTGCTCATTAACAGGCATAGTTGCACGGAAATCCAACAAGGGCTGCTGTTCCTCAATTTCAATGATTTTAGATAGGTTATGCAAGCAAAACAAATCTGCCGTTCTGTCAACATAATTGTCCGTATTCACTTTCGCCGCCGTTGTGCCGCCGACCGCTGCGTTATAGACTTCCCCGTCCAAAGCCTCCGCCACTCTCTCGGATACTTTTACGCCTTCGATTCTGTTTGCAATATTACTGTCTCCCAAAAAGACAATCTGCAATTTACTGTCATCAAAAGGATAATACTTTTTCGGTCCGATTTGTGCAGTCGCAATCATGAATCCGGCGGTCAACACTGCAATCACACCAAAAACAATATATTCTTTTCTGTTTTTTTTACTCACAATGTCATCCTTCCGTCAAATATCCTACATAAAATATGTCGTTCCTTCCAATAACTGCAAAAAGAAATAGATTCCGCAGTATACGTGATATCCCAAAACACCCGTCATAATCACACCATAAATTGTTTTGGCAGTTTTATTCCCTTTTAAGAACGTTGCACTCCGCAAATTTTTAATCAAATACACACAACTGAAAATAAATAAAATAAACAAGCAATAATTATATCCCCATGCAAAATTGGCATCCATTATTCTTGTTCCGGTTTCCTTCAAAAATAAAAGTTCCAATGCACCGAAAAACCACATCCCCCAGGAAACCAGAAATTCCCTGTGGGTAAGGTTCTGCTTTTTGATTTTAAAATCCTGCCATGTATCTTTTAACACCGGCACAATATTAAACAAAAAGATTAGCACAGGAAACAATGCCGATAAAATCATCGTATATTGGGGTTTTTCCGCACGCAAAAATACCGTATAACCAAATTCAATTACAATACCGTTTCCGGTATCTTCTCCAAACAAAACCGCCTCTTGGAACAAAACCACCAAGATAGTAGGAATAATCGTAGTTGCCACCAAAAGAAGTTTCTTAACGGGAACTCCCGCAAATCCGTCTGCAATCAACATAATCAACGCTACCGGAGCAAAAACCGCTACAAAACTGGTTTTGGTAGCCGTAGTCAGCGCCAGAAGAATCGCGAACAAAACGCATTTTTTCCAATCCATTTTTTGATAATTCCTTGCAATACGAAAACACAAAAACAATGCTGCCGTAGCGAACACTTTCATCACAATGTATGTGGAATTATGCCAAACAGACGGCGACTGGTAGCCGATATACCGTTGTGCATGGATTGCTGCAATGTAAAACGGCATGGCAAAACCTGTTGCCGTAGCAACAGAAATGCGCATCATCCGACCTGCAATATATGGTTTAAGCACATAACAGGTCAACCAAATTGCACCGATTGTAAACAATGCCAAAAACAATGCCACCCATAATTCCGACAAGGGCAACATAAAAAGGAGCCGATACACAATCGCGGTTACACTATAACCCCAGCCATCCATAGCCATACTGATATGAGCCGCCAAATCCGACTCAAACTTACCGCCCGGCTCAAACTGCGCCTGATTATAATACAGATACGTACAGGCAATTCCGTAAACAATCAGACCGATTATCCACAAAATCAGACCAAGCATATCTTTTTTATTCAATTTTTGCGTCTTTTTATCCTGATTCATTGCCTCTTATTCCACGGTTTCTTCTTTGATAATTTCACGAATCACATACTGCGGCGAGTTGTTCATACTGATATATATTCTACCGATGTATTCCCCGATTAAGCCCAACATCAACATAATCATACCGCCCATAAAAACCAGCATTGACATCAACGCCGAAAAACCGGCCTGAATATCGGGCAGCAACAATCGCTTTACAATGGTATAAATGCCGTACATAAAACCACCGCCGGCGCAAAGCACACCGATTACGGTCGCAATACGCAAGGGTTTAATGGAAAAAGCGGTAAATCCGTTAAACCAAAGCCCAAGTAATTTTTTTAATGTATAACCTGAAGTTCCTTCCGTTCTGGAACGATGATTTACTTCTACGTTGGCAATATTTTTGGTCGCCCGCAAAACAAGACCGATGACATACGCATAAGAATGTTCATAACGTATCATATCCTCTACCACAAATCGCTTCGCGGCAAAGTAACTGGATATATACAACTCTTTCGGTTTCCCGAGCATTACCCTGGTCATCAGTTCATTTACTTTACTTCCGAAATTACGGAACAAACTGTGTTTTTTCTTTCCGTAACTTGCATAAACCACATCAAAACCTTCGCTCAGTTTATCCAACAGTTTTCCTACTTCGTCTGCCGGCGTCTGTCCGTCATCGTCAAGGCAAACTACAATATCACCTTTCGTCTGACGCATACCGGCCATCAATGCCGCATGCTGGCCAAAATTCTTAGCCAAATCCACGCCTGTAATATTGGAAAATTTGCCACATAACTCACGAATTGTGCCGATGGTTCCGTCCGGCGAAGAATCATTCACCAATATGATTTCATAATCGTACGAATGCATTTTTTCCATTGTTGTATTAATTTCTTCAATTACCGACGGCAACGTATGTTCCGAACGGTAACAGGGAATTACAAAACTTACCAAACTCATTTTTGCTCCTCCGGATTGATAATACCCATCAGGACAATATCACGATATTCACCCTGAATTTTTACATCATCTTTCAAATAGGCCTCTTTGACGAAACCTGCTTTTTCATAACTGCGGATTGCCTGTTTGTTATCCGCAAACACCCGCAAGAACAGCCGGTGTAATTTCAATTCCTGAAAACAATATTGAATCATCAATACTGCCGCCTGACTGCCGATTCCTTTTCCTCTTGCACTTTCTTCCCCGATAAAAATACCGTATTCCGCTTTGTTATGGTTCCAATCAATATCACGGATATAGACACTTCCCACCGGAATCCCCTCTTCACTTGTATCATCTTTGATACAAATAATCAATTGATCCACCTTACCGGTTTCTACCATGGTACGAACCCAGTTTTCATGAGACTCTTTCGTAAAAAGCGCCTGATAAATAAAATGATTTCTGACAAAATCCGAATTACGCCATTTTACAATATTTTCAGTATCGGAATATTCCATTTTACGTAAAAAGATTCTATCGTTCTCAATTACTTTTTGCATGTTTACTCCACAACATTTATTTTATTTCAATAATATCAAACGCCCGGCCGCCGGGAGTTATAATCGTCTCTTTCACCATGGCGGTTTTATCCTTATCACTTAGATAACTGTCAAGCCACCACAAATCAACACCGCTTTCTTCTACCAGAAATACGTTTTCTTCTGACAATACGCTTTCCGCAACTGAGTCTATATCAATCCTCTCATTATGAGCCGCTTCCAAAGGGCTGTTCTGTATCCAGGAACCCAACCGGACCAGATTATCACTTTCCGTTTTCGAATCCTGAAACATTGCTTCTTTAGAAAACACAAAAGGCTTTGTAATGATGCAGTACTTCTTATCCGCATTTGCCGCGAAATATTCATTAACATAGTTCCAATCTTCTATGTCAGTCCGCACTTCCTGCGTCTCATTCAACGTCGTACGTACCCTGTAAAGACCCGCTACGGATAACACGATTACGAAAAGTCCGATTGCCGCAATCAACCAGAACTTGTCCTTTTTCACTTGAGCATTATCTCTCAAACAGTTTTTCAGTATCACACCTGTCAGATAGCATATCTGCATAAAATACAAACCATAGGATATGCGTTCCGGAAACCTTCCCTGCTCCATAAAATATCCCGCAAACACAGACTGGAATAACAGCATGGCACAAATACACACAAATCCCTTTTTATCATTATCCTTATATGCGCAGAGCAATCCCAACACATACAATATACTTAAAATCACTCCGGTCGGCTGTACTTCGTTATACCAAAAAGTCTCAACAACCGAGTAAATACCCTTTCGCCAAACACTGTAATACTGCCGCGCCTCTTCCTTTTCCGTAACAGACCATTCCGCAATTTGAACCAGTTCGTCGGAAGTTAACTCATTGATTAATCCGTTATCATAATGATCCATTACAACCCAATCACCATAAGTAAGCCCTATGCTCTGATACTCCTGCTCATAGTTCTCATACTTTGGCACACCGCAATAATCATAGATATCGGTTCTTGCTTCATTATAAATTTTGTAATCTTTCCATTCATCACTGCTGTATGCAATACTTTCAATCACAAAAGAGAGAATGGTAGCGCCTAAAATCACGCCGAGAAAAATACCGATATTTTTCAGGCACCTTTTTTGAGTTTTCTTTTTTTCATTCAAAAACTCTTTCAGCAAAATCAGAAAACCAATGGGCAGGGCCATAAAAAACACCTGTTTCCGTAACCACAGACATAATATCATAAGAACGATACAAATCACACGGTCCGCCCAATACTCAAAACCGGTCTTTTCTCTGCCTGTCACCAGCCAGAAAATAGCCACAGAAGCCAATATTGCCGCCAGAATCGTATACTGGTGCATTACCAGATACGGCAAATCAAGCACCGCAATACATCCGAGCGTAAGGATTCCGGTAATCATTTTTTCCATCCCCGTCCGAGCCATTTGTACTGCCCGGGCCGTAAGCAGGAACCAACAAATATAATGCATACCGGTCATAAACAAATCATACCACGGAACCATAGGTGCCATTTGGTATAAACATTTCCAAATCCATCCCAACGGATACATAATATAAACCAAATGTGCATCCGGTGTCCCGGTATAATTGCCGGTCACAATATTTCGAAGCATAGCATCATCGTTGGTACTGAATGAATAACCAAAAAGTACCGAAATTCCAATGCCTGCAATACCGATCAACAGCAAAGCAAATACATATTCCATCCAATGTGCTTTCATGTATTTCTTCACAATATCCGACTTCCTTCCTTTTCTTTGGCAGTTTTATCCCTGATAAAATGCTTTGACCTTCCCAATAATATAATCCGTCTTTTCCGGCTCCAATCCGTAATACAAAGGAAGTCTTACCAATCGTTCGCTTTCCTTTGTAGTATACTTATCTTCCCCATGGAATCGTCCGTATTTTAATCCTGCCGGGGCAGTATGCAAAGGTACATAGTGGAATACCGCAAGGATATCATTCTCTTTCAAGAACTGAATCAATTCCGTTCTTTCTTCCAAATCCTTACATTTTAAATAAAACATATGTGCATTGTGCGTACAGTCTTCCGGTATAAAAGGCAACTCTACCTTACCTGCCTGAGCAAGTTCCCCAAATGCGTCATAATAACGTTGCCACGTAGCCATACGGTTCGCGGTAATTTCCTCCGCAAGTTCCAATTGCGCATATAAATATGCCGCGTTCATTTCGCTGGGAAGATAGGAAGAACCCTTTTCCACCCAAGTATATTTATCAATCTGACCGCGGAAAAACTTGGCGCGGTTGGTACCTTTTTCGCGGATAATCTCCGCATTTTCAATATCTTTTTCATCACGGATTAAAAGCGCTCCGCCCTCACCCATGGAAAAATTCTTGGTCTCGTGAAAACTAAAGCATCCGAAATCACCGATGGTTCCCAAGGCTCTGCCTTTGTATGTAGACATAATTCCCTGAGCAGCATCTTCAATCACCGCAAGATGGTACTTGTCTGCAAGTGCCATAATTTTATCCATATCACAGGATACTCCGGCATAATGTACCGGTACAATTGCTCTGGTTTTTTCCGTAATTGCCGCTTCTATCAGGTCTGCATCCATATTCATGGTATCCGGACGAATATCAACGAACACTACCGTGGCACCACGTAAAACAAAGGCATCCGCTGTGGATACAAACGTATACGCCGGCATAATTACCTCATCTCCGGGCTGAATATCCGCAAGAATTGCCGCAAGTTCGGTAGCATGCGTACAGGAAGTGGTAAGCAGGGCCTTTCTGGTTCCTGTTTTCTCCTCTAACCATTCGTTACATTTTTTGGTAAAATCACCGTCACCGCAAATTTTTTGATTTTCCACGGCAACTTTAATATAATCCAATTCTTTCCCTGTATAGGGTGGTACGTTAAAACGAATCATATTTCGCTCCTTTTATTTCGCTTCCGTTTCTTTCGGAAGATACACTACAAATTTATCATTTCTAAACGTTTCTTCATACTCATATTTCTGAAGATATTCCGCAATCAACAAGGCTTTCTCATTGTCTGTATCCGGATTGTTTAATAAATCCGCATATCTGTCTGCCGCAATCATGACTACCGGTTGCGTTTCCAAAGCCTCCATCTCAGCCAGCATTCCGTCCCGGTTCAAAACCGTGTCCAAATCCGCCCAACTGCTGCTTAATGCACCTGGCATCTCCAGCGCATACACCGCAAACGGAATCTCACCATACAACAGAACTTCTTTTCCACACAATTCGTTGGCATAGACATACTCCGTCAACTCTTCAATCTGTCTTGCGCGCTCCGAAGTCGTACGCATTCCTTTTAATACGCGGTTCTCTGTAATCGTGGTATCAATTCCCGTTGTAAACCCTTCATCCCGGAACGTAAACGTCCATCCAAACAAAAGGCTCTGCAACATCAATATCGTACACATAACCGATAGCGCAATTTTGGCCGGCCATAACAATTCCGACTTGTTTTTCCCAATCCGTTTCATTCCTTCCGCAAAAACAAACGGTGCAACCAAAAACAGATTATTATACACCGGATACAAGGCATTATTACTGCCCAGCGGCGTGATGGCGATAATTACAATTACCATACACGCATATAACTTTTCAAACTGCTTCGTTTTTTTTGATAAAATAATATAACCTGCCATCCCAAGGGCAAATACCACAAAACCAACCGCCCAAAAACGGAAACTGTGGTAATCATTATAATTTCTCCAAAATACCGCGATTTTATAATAGTAGAGTACAATCGCCAGAATTCCTGCCAGAAAAATGCTGCTAAACATATATTTTATAACGGGTTTCTTGCAAAACTTATAAAGCAACGTACCGATACCGATTGCTACGGGGAATACCCACAACCATTTTAACTGATCCCAATATGCCCGCAACGGCTCAATCACCATACTTGCAATGGAGTAGGTGCTTTCCGTATCCTTCATGGCAAATAAACTCTGAATCATTGTAAAATATTCACTGCCGCCGTAAAAAATTGCGATTCCCCCAAGTACCACTGCCACGGCTGAAAAATAGCCTCCGACACAAAGGCCGAAACTCTGTATGGTACTTTTCCAC
>X409_Impala__coassemble_724_pt1 | contig 10480 bp, 5 predicted proteins | sample X409_Impala__metabat2_low_PE_002 | metagenome-assembled genome bin X409_Impala
GAGTAAGGCAATGGGCATTACGGGAAGTGACATTATGTTTTCTTCCAATGCCACACCTGCTGAGGAATTTGAATATGCAGCCAAATTAGGTGCTACCATCAATCTGGACGATTTTACGCATATTGAGTTTCTTGAGAAGACAATCGGATACATTCCCGAGACGATTTCCTGTCGCTACAATCCGGGCGGTGTATTTGAGGTATGCAACGGCATTATGGATAACCCCGGCGATGCAAAGTACGGTTTTACGCCGGAGCAGATGGTGGAAGGCTTTAAAATTTTAAAAGAAAAGGGTGCAAAACACTTCGGTATCCATGCGTTTTTGGCAAGTAATGTGGTACAGAATGAATATTATCCCATGCTTGCGAAGGTGTTATTTGAATTAGCGGTGAAGTTAAAAGAAGAAACCGGTGTGCATATTGCATTCATCAATCTTTCCGGCGGTGTGGGTATCCCTTACAGACCGGATCAGGAGCCCTGCGATATCCGTGCGGTAGGCGAAGGCGTACGCAAGGTATATGAAGAAGTGCTTGTGCCTGCAGGTATGGATGATGTGGCTATTTTTACAGAACTTGGCCGTTTTATGATGGGACCTTACGGCGGACTTGTTACCAAGGCCGTGCATGAGAAGCATATTCACAAGGAATACATCGGATGCGATGCCTGTGCGGTTAACTTAATGCGTCCGGCCATGTACGGTGCATATCATCATATTACCGTGCTCGGCAAGGAAGATGCACCTTGCGATCACAAGTATGATATTACAGGTTCTTTGTGTGAAAACAATGATAAATTTGCGATTGACAGAATGTTGCCCGAAATCGAAATGGGAGATTATCTCTTTATTCATGATACGGGCGCGCATGGCTATGCTATGGGCTATAATTATAACGGTAAATTAAAATCCGCAGAAGTTCTTTTGCAGGAGGACGGCAGTGTGAAACTGATTCGTCGTGCCGAAACACCCAAGGATTATTATGCGACTTTGGATTGTTTTGATATTTTTGAAAAGTTCGACTTCTAATCCTGAGCCTGCGTTTGCGGATTGCTTTGGAGAGAATTATGTTTAAAAATTTGATAGGTGATAAAAAATTTTACGGGATGGTGCTTAAAATCGCCATCCCCATTATCATACAAATGGCAATTACCAACTTTGTCGGCCTTTTGGATAATATTATGGTCGGTCAGGTCGGTACGGAGCAGATGACTGGTGTTGCGGTTGTGAATCAGTTGCTGTTTGTATTTAATATTTGTATTTTCGGCGGTGTATCCGGTGCGGGAATTTTCGGTGCACAGTTTTACGGTAGCGGCAACGAGGAAGGTTTGCGTTATGTATTACGTTTTAAGATGATTATATGCATCGCAATATCGGTGATTGCAATCGCGCTGTTGCTTTTGTGGCCGGACTTACTGATCAATCTGTTTTTGACGGATTCGGGAGAAGGCGATGTGGCAGCGACTTTGATGTACGGTAAGCAGTATTTGGCGGTTATGTTATGGGGACTTGCGCCCTTTGCCGTCAAAGAAGCCTATGCGAGTTCGTTAAAAGAGACAGAAGAGACAGTGCTTCCTATGATTGCAAGTACTGTAGCGGTATTTATCAATCTGCTTTTGAATGCATTGCTGATTTTCGGTCTGTGCGGTTTCCCAAAACTTGGTGTGGTAGGTGCTGCGGTAGCGACCGTAATTTCGAGATATGTGGAATTTGCGATTGTAATTATCCGTTGTCACAGGGGCAAAAGAACCTTTTTTAAAGGGGTATATAAAAAGATTTATATTCCGAAATGGTTGATTCTTCAAATTATATATAAGGGAGCACCCTTGCTTTTGAATGAGACATTTTGGTCTGCAGGGATAATTGCAATGAACCAACGCTATTCCCAAAGAGGTTTGGGCGTGGTGGCAGCCATTAACATTGCATCCACCATTGCCAATCTTTTTAACGTGGTGTATTTGTCTATGGGAAGTTCCATTTCGGTGATTGTCGGAAAAGAATTGGGCGCGGGCCGTTTGAAGGAAGCGAAGAGTACTGCGACGAAGATGATTGCTTTTTCCGTGGCATGTTGTCTGGTTACGGGCGCATTGATGGCGGCTTGTTCTTACGGATTTGCCAATATTTATAACACTACGGATGCCATTAAGGAACTGGCAGTGATTTTTATCTGTATTTGCGCGATTTTAACACCGTTTGATGCATTGAATAATGCGGCGTATTTTACCTTGCGTTCCGGTGGAAAAACTTTTATCACGTTCCTGTTTGACAGCGTGTTCTTGTGGGTAATCAGTATTCCGGTTGCAACAGTGCTTGTTACCTATACGGATTGGGGCATTGTGCCTGTGTATGCATTTTGCCAGTCGCTGAATTTGATTAAGAGTGTGATTGGTGTGATTCTGGTCAAAAAAGGTATTTGGATACAGAATGTGGTAGTACATAATAAGGTTTCGGAAGAGTAATTTTGGACAATCGAAACAAATATTTAGATTATTGTTATAAAAATATGTGAAAAATAAGAATTTTTTGGCTTATTTTTTTGACATTTGCATTTTATAAGTATATAATTAAAATGGTTTTCTTTTATAAGGGGAAAATTTCGTTTTTCGGGAGGTAGAGTAATGAAAGAATTGATGATCATGTATCATCCGGTAAAAAAAGAGATTCGATTTTTAGCGAAGGCAAAAGGAGAATTTGTTGAGATTCCGTATGCTATGTGTCCCTGGTTGTCCCAGTACGGACCTGACAAGGGTGAATTCTTATTACAGAATCATGGAAATAAATTCTTCGAGGATATTTGGGAGCAGTTTTTACGTGACAAGGTAAGCCTTGTTTTCAAGGGTACCAAAATCGATTACGAAGATTTTGAAAAGAAAGTAAAAGAGTATAATACCACATCGGGAGAAGAGAGATTTGTCATTAACAAATTTATCGAACTTCCTACGGTAGCCGATATTTATACCTGTATCAGCGAATTCTGTGATGATACCATAAGTGTATTTACAAAGGAATTACAGGGGTCTGATATTCAGAAGTCTTTCCTGACACGTAAGGCAGAGTTTGAAATCAAGAGAGAAAAATTAAACAAGAACGATGTTAATTTGTGTCTTGTAGGTACATACAGTGCAGGTAAATCAACTTTTATCAATGCATTAATCGGTAAGAGAATTTTGCCGGAGAGTATTAATTCGGAAACGGCTAAGATGTTCCGTATTAAGAACAGTGAAAAACCGGGAGTTTCTTTTATTGTTAAAAAGGGTGACAGCGATAAGGCAATTATTGCCAATATTGTTTGGGACGAAACAAAGAAAAAGTTCTCGTTCCATGCAGACGGTGAGTGTGAATTTACCCAGGAAAAGGTAAACAGCGAAATCAATTCGGCGCTTATGTTCCGTTTGCAGCAGCATGAGCAGTTGTATCAGGTACTTAAGAAATTAAATGATATTCCCAATGCGCCTACAGCGGATTGTGAAGAATATATTGACGGTATCATTGAAGTGAATTTCCCGATTCCTTTGGATGAAAACATTAACTTTACGTTCTATGATACACCGGGTACCGACAGTAATTCCAATGAGCATTTATTGGTACTTCAGAAGGCATTGCATCAGCAGACCAACTCTATTTTGATTGTGCTCTATGAGCCTACCAAGATGGAAGGTACCGGTAACTCTATTCTGTATAATTTGATTAATTCTTCCAAGAATGAGCAGGAGAACGGAAGCAATGTTACTATTGACCTGACACGTTCTTTACATGTTATCAATCAGGCGGATACTAAGGGTCTTGCCGATTTGGCAGAATTAAAGAATAAGAAAGTTGAAGTTACCTTAAAAGAAACAGACAAAATTTACAACGAAGAAGCACAGCATATTGATTTGTCTAAGGAAAGACTGTTTTTTGTATCTTCCAAGGCTGCATATATTGCCAAGGCAATCAACAATAACGTAGATACCGAGGAAGAGAGAAGATGGCTTGCCAACCACAGAAACGAAATCAATAACGAACCTGTGGAAGATCCGTTCTTAGGCAAGACAAAACCTTCGGAAGTTGAGACCGGTATGTACTTTAAACTGGATAAAATGGCGAATGCAGACAACGAAACCAAGCAGTTGATTGCAGAATGTCTGGAAGAGTTGAAGAAGTGTGATAATCCGGAAGACGCAAGTTTGTATCCGATTATCCAGCGTCTCTATGTAAATTCAGGTATGTTTGCCATTGAGCAGGAAATTATTAAGTATGCACAGAAGTATGCTTTGGCTGTTAAGGCAAAAGGCCTCTATGACGGTATTAAGAACGTAGTAAACTTTATCAAGGAAGACTACGAAGTAATTGAGAATCAGGCAAGACTTTCCAAAGAAGAAATTGCTAAGAATATTGAGTTGATGAAGACCAATATGGTAAGTGATATTGATTCTGCGTACGCTGATTATTTGCAGAATATGACTACCGAAAATATGGTATTCCAGATTGATGATATTAACACTCTTTACACTGTAATGGGTAATCGTCAGATTCAGGCAGGCCATATTGCGGATAAGATGAAATGGATTGCGCTTCGTCCCGAAGTATTTGAAGAGAAGAATAACATTATCCGTAACGAATTGAACCGTTATTTGCAGGAAATTGATGATTACTACAAGGTAAATCGTGGTAGAATCTTGCAGCAGCAGATTGAGGAATTAAAGGGTATCATCATCAAGAAGATTACCGGTTACAAGGGAATCGATGAAGAACTTATTAAGAGAATTACAAACGTTGCAGATACGCAGATTCCTCCTTCAAGTTTAACAGCATTGAAGATGGACGATTACATCAATAAGCAGAAGGCAATCTTTATTTTCTCGACCAACGACAAGAAGTCATATAAGAATGACGTAGAGACTATGTTTGCCCAGACTACAAGAAAGCAGTTTGATTCTTACATTGATGAAATTACTGAGGTTGCTAAGGTTAAGACCGCAGAATTGATTCAGGAATTCAAGAATAATATTGATGTTATTTCAAGTAATTTGGAACTTCTCATTAAAGATGAAAAGAAAGCAACCGCTGAGCAGAATAAGGCGAAGGCAGTGCTTGAACTGGTTGAGAAGAAAGACGTTGAACTTAACAAGAAGATTTGGGGTGAAGAAGAGTAAATATTTGCCACAGTGGGCGCCGGTTTATAACCGGCGCCTTTTAACGTGGGACGCGGATATATGGAATGGGTTAGATATAAGTCTGTGGGAATGTAAAACAATAGGTCTTAGGGACGCTTTCGCTTGCTTGTCCCACATAACGGTACATAGGATTGTAAAATACACAATCCAAGTACCGATGGGGACAAAACACCCTGCGAACCTATTTGTTTTACGTTCCCACAGATGTGGTATTGTGCATTAACGACAGTTTAAGCCAGACCCTTATTATGCAGGAAGCCATTGAAAAAGATGGAATTCTTATGGTAGAAGAAGGATATACAAGATGTCCCGAAAGCATTGCGGAAGAACATCTTATAAAAACCGTTGACATTAATTTTGACGGTTATTTGGATTTGCAAGTCTATGCATGGGATACCAAAGATGATGATTGGTACTATTATTATTGCTGGAATCCTGCAGAGAACAAGTTTGAATATGCTTTTCGTCTGAACACTGCGAAAATCGATGATGAGAATCAATTATTAATTACCCATGATTTAATAAGCAGATATGAAATGTACCACTACAATTATTATAAAGTCAATGAAGACAATACATTGGAACTGGTAAAAATTGTTGAAGACCCTGTGGAGGATGATGGGTACTAAATTATGCCAAATCATTCTCTAATCGCAATTAAATACAAAATCAATATATGGAATACTACGAATAAAAAGTACTATATTCATAGCACAGCAGGGGACCGGGATTTCTCTTGTTCGATGACCGTTTTCAACCCGTCGGTGCTTAACGAGAGGATTTGCATGCAAATCTTCGAGTTTAGCATCCGTTACTTTAAATAACGAGTCATAAGACTCGTTTGCGCCCTCGCGTATACGAAGTATAATTACCGCTACGCGAGGTGCGCATCCATGCGGAACAGTACGCGAGTATCGCGTACCGAGCGAAAGCGTGTCAGAGAACATAGAAATCCCGGTCCCCTGCGTCCTATTTATATATCTGCCCGTTTCTTCAGCATTTCATATCGTTTCTTCGCATTTTTTTCGGCTTTTTCAAATAATTCCTTTGCCCGTTCGGGATTACTTCTCAATAACGAATTGTATCGCACTTCGCTTGCTAAGAATGCTTGGAAATCACCTTTTGGTTCTTTCGAATCCAATTGAAAAGGATTTTTACCTTCAAGTTCTAAGCGGGGGTCATGGCGGAAGAGGTGCCAATAACCGGCTTCCACAACGGCTTTTTCGGTGTTTTTAGCCTTGGTCATACCGCCCGTAATGCCATGGCTGATACAGGGGGCATAGGCTACAATCAAGGAAGGGCCGGGATAACTTTCGGCCTCCGTAAAAGCTTTGATGCATTGGTTAAAATCTGCGCCCATAGAAACCTGTGCCACATAAGCATGTCCATAACTCATGGCAATGGCAGTTAAGTCTTTTTTTCCGGATTCTTTGCCGGAAGCGGCAAACTGGGCAGTGGCCCCCAAAGGAGTTGCTTTGGAGGATTGTCCGCCGGTGTTTGAGTAAACTTCCGTATCAAAAACCAAAACATTGACGTCAGAATTGCCGGATAAAACGTGGTCCAGGCCACCAAAACCGATATCATAAGCCCAACCGTCGCCCCCTACAATCCAGTGGGATTTCTTTGCGGCATAATCCTTGTGTTTTAAGATATATTCTTTCTCTTCATCCATGCAGTCGCAGGCTTCCAAGGCTGCAATCATATTGCGGGTTGCCGGGCCGTTTTCTGAAGATGAATTTTGTGTATCCAGATATTTTTGTATTACTTTGCAAATGCTTTCGTGCTTGGTTTTATGCATCAGACGCTCTGCGGCGTCCAAAATAGGTTTGCGCAATGCGCGGCTTGCCAATTGAATGCCGTATCCGAATTCTGCATTATCCTCAAATAAGGAATTGGCCCATGCCGGTCCCCGGCCCTGCTTGTTCACCGTATAGGGGGAAGCCGGAGAAGAACCGCCCCAGATGGAGGAACAGCCTGTAGCGTTAGCAATATACATCCTGTCACCGAATAATTGTGTTAAAAGTTTGGCATAAGGTGTCTCGGCACAACCTGCACAGGCACCGGAGAATTCCAGCAAAGGTTGCTTGAACTGGCTTCCCTTTACGGTTCGGGCAGGGAATTTTTCAAATACGGCTGCCGGTGTTTCAATGGATGCTCCGTAATCAAACATTTTTTGGGCAGGACGTTGCGTTTCAAAAGGTTTTAAAAGCAGGGCCTTTTCGCCTTTTTTACCGGGACAAATATTAACGCAGGAACCGCAACCGGTACAGTCTAACGGAGAAATGCTGATCGCAAATTTGTAACCGGGAAGTCCTGCCATATCCGTAGTGGTACTTTCGGGAGCATTTTGAAACTGTGATTCGTTCATTGCCATAGGTCGGATGGCGGCATGAGGGCACACATAAGAGCAGAAATTACATTGAATGCAATTTTCGGGATTCCAACCGGGTACTTCTATGGCAATACCGCGTTTTTCAAATGCAGAGGAACCTGAGGGTAGAGTGCCGTCGGCATATTCCGTAAAAGCAGATACCGGCAGGGTGTTACCGATTTGGCGATTAATTTTATTTTGCACTTGGTTTACATAATTCACGACATCGGAGCGTTCACCGGTTGCTTCTATTTCCAAAGGCTCAAAATCACATTGTCCCCAACTTTCCGGAATTGCAATCTGATGAATGGCATTTACACCGGCATCAATGGCGGCGTGGTTCATGGCAACCACTTCTTCGCCTTTTTTGGCGTAGGTGTTTGCAGCGGCTTCTTTCATCAGATGAATGGCGTCTTTAACAGGGATAATTTCCGACAAGGTAAAAAAGGCCGCTTGTAAAATGGTATTAATACGCCCGCCCAGACCGAGTTCTTTGGCAATTTTAAAGCCGTCAATTGTGTAGAATCGGATTTGATGGTCGTATAAATATTTTTTTACCTGTCCTGGTAGTTCTTTTTCTAATTCTTCCTGATTCCAGGAACAGTTTAAAAGAAAAACACCTTGCTCTTTCAGGTCCTGAACCATATCATATTTGCGTATGAACGCAGGCTTATGACAGGCTACGAAATCTGCTTTGTGGATCAGATAAGCAGAGCGGATCGGTTTTTTGCCGAAACGTAAGTGGGAGACCGTGACTCCGCCGGATTTTTTGGAATCGTAGTCAAAATAGGCCTGTGCATAAAGGTCTGTATGGTCGCCGATGATTTTGACGGAGTTTTTATTGGCCCCTACAGTACCATCTGCACCCAATCCCCAGAATTTGCAACTGATATTTTCGGCAGGTGAAGTGTCGGGGAGAATTTTACGTTCCAAAGATAAATGTGTTACGTCATCTATGATTCCTAAGGTAAACTGTTTTTTGCTTTGATTATGAAAAGCGGCAGCAATATCTCCAGGAAGCGTATCTTTGGAAGAAAGACCGTAACGGCCCGCATAAACAGGCACGGTTTCAAAAGGGCTGCCTTTTAAAGCCGCAACCACATCAAGAAACAAAGGATCACCAACCGCACCGGGTTCTTTGGTGCGGTCTAACACGGTGATTGCTTTACAGGTGGAAGGTATTTCTCTTAGTAAGTGCGTTGTACTAAAAGGCCGGTAGAGGCGCACCTTGATCAGGCCGACTTTTTTACCTTGGGACGTAAGGTAATCAATGGTTTCCATGGCGGTTTCACAAACAGAACCCATAGCAATGATAACGTGCTCGGCATCTGACGCGCCATAGTAATTAAAAAGCCTATATTCCGTACCGATTCGCGTGTTGATTTCCTGCATATAGTTTTCTACAATTTCAGGAATGGCATTATAAAATGGATTGCAGGCCTCTCTGGCCTGGAAATATACATCCGGATTTTGGGCCGTTCCGCGCATGACGGGATGTTCCGGGTTTAAAGCGCGATTCTTGAATGCATCTACGGCCTCCATGTCGTAAAGTTCTTTTAAGGTTTCATACTCCCAGATTTTGATTTTTTGGATTTCGTGAGAGGTACGGAATCCGTCAAAAAAGTGCAAAAACGGGACGCGTCCTTTTATGGCGGATAAGTGGGCCACCGGGCTTAAATCCATTACCTCCTGGACACTGCAAGTGGAAAGCATGGCAAAACCGGTTTGGCGGCAGGCATAAATATCGGAATGATCTCCAAAGATGGACAGGGCATGGGTAGCCACGGTTCTGGCGCTGACATGAATGACGCAGGGAAGCAATTCGCCGGCGATTTTATACATGTTGGGAATCATTAAAAGAAGACCTTGTGAGGCACTGAATGTTGTGGTTAATGCTCCGGCCAGCAGTGCACCGTGTACGGCACCGGCAACACCTGCCTCCGATTGCATCTGGGTAAGTGCCACAGGCTGACCAAAAATATTTGTTTTGCCCTGATGCGACCATTGATCCATATAGTCTGCCATTGGCGAGGAAGGGGTAATGGGATAAATGGCAGAGACATCCGTATATGCATAAGCGACGTGAGCGGCAGCGGTATTGCCGTCCATGGTTTTTGTTTTTCGTTCCATAAAAACTCCTTTGGTTTGTTTTTTCTGAATAGTTTGCGTCAAATGGGGTAAAAACATTCGTACTATTGATTTTTAGCGTAAAAACATATAAAATAGTATCAAGTGTGCAAATCTGTATGACAGAGGTTAATTTGGGAAAACGTATAGCGGTACAAAAGAAATAAAATGAGGGGGTTGTTTTATGAAAAGAGTACAATTGTTTATGTTTCTTGTTGTTTTGGTTTTTTCTCTGACAGCGTGCAAGGGGAATGCAGAGGTTTCGGAACCTGTGAGTGATTCGGAACTTGCATCATCAGAAGGTTCGGAAGTTTTTTCGGAAACATCGGAGAATGCATCAGAGGCCGATGTAGCAAAGGAAGATATGTCTGCATCAGAGCAGGAAAGCGAATCGAAGGATAGTACAGAGGAAGCATCTGAGACAGAGGAAACATCAGAGAATAGTGGTTCTTCGGAAGGAAATGGCACGGAAGAGAACGCGTCTGAAGAAAATGTATCCGATGAGAATGCGTCGGAGGAAGTTCCTTCCGAGGAAAGTGTTTCCGAGGAATCGGAGTTTACGGTAGAAGAACACAGTGCCATTTTATTTGTAAAGAAGGCAGTTAATGTACGTAAAGGTCCGTCCACGGATTATGAAAAAATCGGTGGGTTAAGTAAAGGTGAGCAAATTCAGGTTACTGGTATTGCAGATACCGGATGGTATCAGATTCAGTATAATGGGGAAGAAGCCTACGTTGCATCTTCTTATTTGATGGATGAAGCATCTTATCAGGCAATGATTGCAGAGGAAGAAGCAGCCGCACTGGCAGCACAGCAGGCGGCAGAGCAGGC
>X409_Impala__coassemble_730_pt1 | contig 10376 bp, 8 predicted proteins | sample X409_Impala__metabat2_low_PE_002 | metagenome-assembled genome bin X409_Impala
GAATATGGGCGCGTGTATGGCACCGGCTGCCTGCGATACCATTTATCGCCATTTAAAGGATTTTGACAGACAACCCGGTTTTTATGATAAAATTATTACCGGCGATTTGGGCACGGTGGGGCAGCAGATTCTGATTGATTTATTGATGCAAAAAGGATATGATATCAGCGACCGGCATATGGATTGCGGCATTGAGATTTTTAACGGTGAGGAACAGGGAACCAATGCAGGCGGAAGCGGTTGCGGATGTGCGGCAAGTGTGTTGGCTGCTTATCTTTTGCCGAGAGTGGCAAGCGGAGAGTGGAAGCGGATTCTGTTTTTGCCTACAGGTGCTTTGTTAAGCAAGGTAAGTTTTAACGAAGGCAAAAGTATTCCGGGGATAGCGCACGCGGTAGTTATTGAGCAGATGTGAATCAGCAGTAAAATTTTACAAAGGAATATAGTACGGTATGAAAAAGTGGTTAGGAAGCGGAATGCTTCTTCTTACGGCAGTAATTTGGGGCGTTGCTTTTGTGGCGCAGAGTGTCGGAATGGATTATGTGGAGCCATTCACATTTAATTTTGCCCGGTATATAATTGGTGGAATTGTGTTGTTGCCGTTTTTGGGACTGGGGAATCCAAAGCCGCAAAGTACGGAAGAAAAAAGCAAGGAAGATAGAAGGAAAATCATTAAAAAATCCATTATAGGCGGTATCGGTTGCGGTCTTTTACTTTGCGTTGCAAGTATGCTTCAGCAGTTTGGTATTATGTATACGGACGTGGTAGGTAAGGCCGGTTTCATAACGGCATTGTATATTATTCTGGTTCCGGTACTGGGAATCTTTTTGAGGAAGAAAACATCGCCGTTGGTATGGCTGTGCGTAGGAATTTCCGTAGTGGGATTGTATCTTTTGTGCGTATCCGAGAGCTACCGTTTGGAGGTGGCGGATGTGTTCCTGCTCGCCTGTGCATTGATGTTTGCGTTTCATATCATATTTATTGATTATATTTCGCCTGGAACCAACGGAGTGCTGGTATCTTGTGTGCAGTTTTTTACCGCCGGTGTATGTTGTATGGCAGCAATGCTTTTGTTTGAGAGCCCGAGTATTGCAGGTATGTTAAAAGCATACATCCCTATATTATATACCGGTGTATTATCCTGTGGTGTGGCATATACGTTTCAGATTCTCGGACAGAAATATGTGGAACCTGCCAAGGCGTCCTTGATTTTATGCTTAGAGTCAGTGGTTTCGGTTTTGGCGGGCTGGATTTTGTTGCAACAGGCATTGAGCGTGCGCGAGTTAATCGGTTGTATTATTATGTTTGCGGCCATTATTATTGCGCAGTTTGTGCAAAAAGAAGAACCGGCAGAAAACAGGGAATAGCACGGCATAATTTGATAGCGGTAAAATACATATGAGAGATGCAATATGCATAATTTACCTTAATTTCGGTAAACTAAAGTACATATCCTCGGAATGGAGGCTATGTACTTTTTTTATGCGAAATAGGAGAATGATGATGAAAGATAAGATATTTGGTGTGCTTCAAAGGGTAGGGCGTTCTTTTATGCTTCCCATTGCTATTTTACCTGCGGCCGGTCTGCTTTTAGGGTTTGGTGGTTCCTTCAGTAATCATACAACACTGGAAACGTACGGTTTGTTGGGAATGATGGGACCGGGGACCATATGGAATGCAGTTTTTATTGTGATGCGAGATGCCGGCGATATTGTATTTGCCAATCTTCCCATTATTTTTGCTATCGGTGTAGCTATTGGTATGGCAAAGCAGGAAAAGGCGGTGGCGGCTTTGGCAGCGGCAATTGCATTCCTGATTATGCATGCTTCCATTGGTGCCCTTATTACAATTAGTGGAGGTCCGGAACATATGTTAAGCGGTGCCGTGACCTTGGTATGCGGAATTCCGTCCCTGCAAATGGGTGTATTTGGCGGTATTCTGGTAGGGCTTGGCGTGGCAGCCCTTCATAATCGTTTTTATAAAATTGAATTGCCCCAGGTCCTGTCTTTCTTTGGCGGAACAAGATTTGTACCGATTATCAGCGCGCTTGTGTATACGCTGGTGGGTATTTTGATGTTTTTCCTGTGGCCTTTTATCCAGTCCTGTATTTATGCAGTCGGTGATCTGGTATTGCGCTCCGGCTATTTTGGTACCTGGATATATGGATTGATGGAACGTTTGTTAATTCCGTTTGGTTTGCATCATGTATTTTACCTTCCGTTCTGGCAGACTGCATTGGGCGGTACCATGGAAATTGACGGACAGTTAATAGAAGGTGCACAGAATATTTATTTTGCCCAGTTGGCGTCTCCCAATGTGACCCGTTTTTCGGTGGAAGCAACCCGTTTTATGTCCGGGAAATTTCCGTTGATGATTTTTGGACTTCCGGGTGCGGCTCTGGCAATGTATCATACGGCAAAACCTGAGAATCGTAAAAAAGTAGGCGGATTGCTTTTGTCGGCGGCACTTACTTCCATGCTGACCGGTATTACGGAACCCTTGGAATTTACCTTTCTTTTTGTGGCGCCCCTGCTTTATGCCATTCATTGCGTATTTGCGGGACTTGCGTATATGCTGATGCATATATTCCAGGTCGGTGTAGGCATGACTTTTTCCGGCGGGTTGGTGGATTTGTTTTTGTTCGGTATTTTACAGGGGAATGCCAAAACAAACTGGATTTGGGTTGTAATCGTAGGTGTGTTTTATTTTATCGTATATTATCTGGTATTTCGTCTTTTGATTCAGAAGATGAATCTGAAGACACCCGGCAGAGGAGAAGAGGAGGATGTAAAATTATACACGCGTAAGGATGTGGAAGGCAAATCTGCCGGCGGAAGTAAAAATACGGCAATCAAAAGGTTGAAAGCAGAAAAAGCATCGAAAAATGGTTTGGATGGCGAGATGTCGGCATCCATGCTTTTATCAAGAGATATCTGTCTGGGATTGGGTGGTGTTAAAAATATTTCGGATATTGACTGTTGTGCTACCAGACTGCGCTGTACCGTGTATAAAGCCGAATTGGTCAATGACGTGCTGTTAAAACAAACAGGAGCGTCCGGAGTGCTTCAAAAAGGTACCGGGGTGCAAATTATTTACGGTCCCAGAGTATCGGTAATCAAGTCTGATTTAGAGGAATATATGGAGCGGTTTGTAACGGAGAAAAACCAACGCAAACTTACCAAATCCGTTGTGATTTGCAGTCCGGTTACAGGAACTGCAACGGAACTGTCGGAAGTTCCGGATGACGCTTTTTCGCAGAAGTTAATCGGTGACGGTATGGCGGTCATTCCCCAAGATGGCAATATTTACGCGCCGGAAGACGGGGAAGTAGTGTTTGTTTATGATACCAAACATGCCATAGGTTTTTTGACCGATACGGGTATTTCGCTTCTGTTACACATCGGAATCGACACCGTTAAGTTAAACGGCAGAGGATTCGAAGTTATGGCAGAGACCGGCCAAAAAGTAAAAAAAGGTGATTTGCTTATGAAAGTCTCATTGCGTTATATCAAAGAGAATGCACCCGGCATAATGTCGCCGGTGATTGTATCGGATATGGGAGAACATCAGGAAATCCGTATTTTAAAAACCGGTATGGTAAACGCCGGAGAAGAATTGTTTGCGGTAGACTTTTATGAAGCATAATTGTTTACTGCAAATGGCTCGGTAAATAGAAAGCAGAGAAATAACATCATAAAAAGAAAGCAGGAGAATTATGGTATTTATAAAAGCATTTATCATAGGCGGATTGATTTGTATGATTTGTCAGGTTTTTTTGGAGAAAACCAAACTGATGCCGGGACGTGTTATGGTTTTATTGGTATGTGTCGGTGCAGTATTAAGTTTCTTCGGTTTGTATGAACCGTTTTTAGAATGGGCGGGAGCCGGAGCCTCCGTTCCGCTTCTTGGATTTGGTCATGTTTTAATGGATGGTGTCAAAGAGGCCGTGGATGAAGGCGGTTTTCTCGGACTTTTCCGGGGCGGCTTCAAAGCAGGTGCTTTGGGAACCGGTGCGGCATTGATATTCGGTTATATTGCCGGCTTGCTTTTTAATCCGAAGAGCCGGAGTGAATAGAATAAAACAGTTTATAAAATGCATTGACATTTCAAATAAAAGGTGTTATAACTGTATCATAGATAGTGATACAGTTATAACATTTTTATTTTAAAAGAGCAGGATAAACCAATTAGAAAGGAGGCATGGCATGGTTGTTTTAGATTTAAAAAGCAGCAAACCGATTTATGAGCAAATCGTAGAACAGGTAAAGTATCATGTGATTAAAGGACATTTAAAACCTGGAGATTCCATTCCTTCCGTACGGAAACTGGCATTGGATATTTCGATTACGCCGGGAACGGTAGCAAAAGCATATCAGGAACTGGAGCGGCAAAATATCATTGAAACCATACGGGGAAAAGGGACTTTTATTGCAGGGACAATAGAAATGAAGCAGGATGACGTACGACTGGCGGAAAGCAGGAAATTAATGCGCTCTGCGGTGTTGGAATGTAAGGTTATGGGAATGACGGAAGAACAGGTGACTGATATAGTCAAAGAATTGTATAAGGAGATGAGTGTATGTTAGAAATTAAAGAATTACATAAAAGTTATGATAAAACAGAAGTATTGCACGGTATTTCCTTGGAAGTAAAACCCGGGGAAATTCACGGGCTGATCGGAGAAAACAGTGCCGGAAAAACCACATTGATTAAGTGTGTTACCGGGGTGTATAAGGCGGATCAGGGTGAAATTCTGGTAGACGGAGAAGCCGTTTATGATAATCCCAAGGCAAAAGTACAAATCGGTTATGTGGCGGATTATAATGAGTATATCCGATTTTATAATGCGACCAGAATGGTCAAAATGTATCAGCGCTTTTATCCGGACTTTGATGTGGAGAAATTTAATTATTTAAATGAACTGTTTGAAATTCCGCTGGAAAAGACCATCGGTTCCTTATCCAAAGGTCAGAAGATGCGTCTGGCAATTATGTTGGAAATTGCCAAGAAACCGAAATACCTGATTTTGGATGAACCTACCTCGGGTTTGGATCCTGTAGCGAAGGAAAATGTATATAAGGTGTTGATTAAAGAAGCGGAAGAGAACGACATAGGTATTTTAATCAGTTCCCACAATCTGATGGGACTTGAAAAAGTCTGTGATTCCGTAACGATGATACATGCCGGTAACGTAGAACGTCAGATGTCTATGGATAGTATGAAAGATGTGTTGACCAAGTTGAATGTAGTGTTTGAAGGCGGTGCAGGGCCTGCGCTGTACAATCGCAAAGATTTGTTGCGTGTCAGCAATGTAGGCAGTATTTATACGTTGATTATCAAAGATTACAATGAAGATAAGGCAGAAGAGTTAAAAGCCCTGGGCGCAAGTTTTATCGAGCCGGTCGCCTTAAGTTTGGAAGAACTGTTTGTTACTCTGGAAGAGAGCAGAAAAGAATAGGAGGCGCCTATGAAAGATATTATTTTATTAATCAGACAGCGTAAAGAATTCTATCTTACCGTTCTTGTGATTACGCTTTTGCTGACGATAATCGGAGCATTTTATAATATTCATGCAACCTATAAGGGGCTGAGTGAAGAGGTCGCTCATATAGAGTTGGTAACGGAAGAACAGATAAGAGCAATGGCAGAGAACAATCCGGACTTATTAGTACGGGGAGCCAACAGCAACAATCTGATGATTGGATTCTATAATAATTACATTTATATGGCGCATACGGGACTTGTTTTGGTGATGATAGCGGTTCTGCTGCTTGGCTATATTGACCGGAATGAAAAGAGTACCAGAGAGTTTATGGAAACACTTCCGGTAAAGCGGGTTGCATTGGAGTTATACCATTATGTGGCTTCCGTAGGAATTCTTTTTTTAAACGTATTGACTGCTTTGGGAATCCATATAATTGCCTTGTGCCATTATAACAGTAACATCGTTGCACTGGCAAAACGGTTTCCGGAGATTGTGGGAGAACTGGTGCCGACCGGTCTGGTAGCGGATAATGTAATGCTGTTGCTGTATCAGTTTGGGATGTTGACATTGTATTTTACTGTGATGATTACACTGTGGTTTGTATGTATGAGTGTTTTCAAAAATGGTACGGTGGGTTTGTTTGCCGGTTTGATTCTGTGGAATTCGATGACAAGTATCATGTCAAAAACAAGATGGATCATTTTAAGTAATGACGAAGCACGATTTACAATTACGGATTCCTTCCGTCAAATGATGGCAGTTTTTAATCCTCGTTTGTATTTTGATCAATTTAAATACGCCGAGGGAAAATGTATAAATACATTTACTCCTTTTGTGGCAACCACTCTTTTGATAATGCTGGTTTTTTTGATTGGTATTCTGGTGGTGCATTCCTTTTACAGGGAGTTATCTAAGGGGAAACTCTTTTTCTGGAACGGATTCAATATTATATTGCTTTTGGCAGGAGGATATGGGTTGTTTACATTTGTACTTGATTGGTACGGATTCGGACATCCAATCAGTCTTCCTTTGGCGACAGTGGTGACGGCTGTTGTTGAAATTGCAGCAATCATGTGGTTATATCGCAAAAAAAGAAAAACCTATAAACTGGCAGTGAAGGAACAGCGAAAAGTACGGAATCCGGTTGCAGCACAGGGATTACGTAGTTTCTTAATTGCCGCAGGTGTGATTGCATTGCTTACGGAATATATTGATTTAGAGTATAATCTTACATGGTTAAGGTATGATCTGGCAGACATTAATTTATACGGCTGGTTTCCGGAGGAACCGTGGCATTTGGTCTTTTTTGATACGTATTACCGTTTTCAATTTGCAATGCCGATTCTGATTGGATTTATCATATTCAAGTGCATTCAATTCGGAATGGAACGCAGAAAAGAAACCGGAGAGTTTTATGAAACTTTGCCGGTAAGCCGGTTGAGGCTGTATTGTACGAAATTATTGATGGATTTGGGCACAATCTTAATTCCGTTAACGGTTTACACAACGGTTTCTCTTGCTCATTTGGATTCCTTTAATCGCCAGGCGCAGAGAATTTATCCGGAACTTCAGGAAAGTGCCATGGTCAGTGAGCAGTTTGTGAATGCCTTTTTCGTACTTTGTTTGGCAGCAGCGATGTTAGGTGTGATGTATTTAGTGGATGCGGTAGCGGTAAGCGGCGGAATGAAAAACATATATTGTGTTGTAATAGCACTGTTTATCTTTGTGACATCATTACATCTGCTGAATTATACGTTCTCTGTTCCTGTTGTGTCCGATATGATCGGAATGATTTGGGGGGGACCTACACTTTTATCGGCAATCATCTATCTCATTTTGGGAGTTGGTTTGTTGATACTTGCGGGAACTTTATTTATCCGTAGGGATAAGGCAAAAGAAATCTTTTATTTTAAGCCTGCGAAATATGTATTTGCAACGCTTTTAAGTATTTCCTATTTAATCTTCGTTATGTCCGGAGCGTATTTGGACCAGGCCTTGTATCAGTATATTCTGGCAGTAATCGGAACCGTATTGATTTTCTTCCTGACAATTTGGTATTGTACGCCGGGAAGAATGGCAGAATTACAGAAAAAATTCCGCATAAAAAAAGCGGAGTAGAAAAACAGACGTTATAAAAGAACATAAAAACAAACAAAAAACATCCCGGCGGATAACCGTCGGGATGTTTGTGTCAGTCACAAATTACTGTGCGTTTGTGTAAGAATCCTTGTAAAGTACGGAACCATCTGCATTGTAGTAGATGTATTCGCAAGTGATACCTGTTACACCACATTCGCCTTCTACGTCAGATACGATGTCAGCGAGCATTTCATCTGTAAGAGAAGCTTCTAACTGGTCAGCAGCGGCTTCCACTTCTTCAATCTGGTCAGCGAACTGGAACCAGTATGTAAATGTGTTGCCGGATACTTCATAACCGAGGTCTGAATATACACCTGTGTAGCTGCCTTTCATGTTTTCAATCTGTGCATCTAAAGCAGATTTGATAGCGGGCTGTGTGTAGTATTCTTCAACAGTAGCGGGTGCGCTACAAGCAACTAAGCCAATTACCATAACCATAGCTGCAACTAAAGCGAGTAATCTCTTCTTCATTTGGAATAATCCCCTTTCGTTAAAAAATTATTTTTACATACAATACCATAATATGCGTAAATAATTTTTTGTCAATGATGAATTTGAAAAATTGTTAAAATATGTATAAAAAAACGACAAAAATTCGTAAAAAGTAATAAAGTTGCACATAGACTTTCGTTGACGAAAAAGCAGGGGAATTTTATAATATGGGATATAGGAGGGGATGGTCGTGAAAATAGAATCCTTAAAAATAAAGAATTACAAGTTCATCAAAGAATTGGAATTGAAACAGATGGAGAACGCCTGTATTTTTATCGGGAAAAACAGTGTCGGTAAAACTGCGATTCTGGATGCGATTCTGACTGCCTGCGGACAAAAGGAAATTTTGCCGAAACATTTTAATGAGGCAAGCAATAACATTGAAATCACGGTGAAATTATCCTTATCGGAAGATGCTTTGCAATTATTGCACAGGCAGGGAAATATCAGCCGCTTTAAAAAGTATGAACTCTTTTATCAGGATTTCTGTGAAAAGTTTCCTTCTTACAGGGACGGTGTTTTAACGTTTACGTATGTGGCAAACAGGGACGGTAAGGTACGTTACAGCGACGGTATCAAAAAAGATAATGAATTTATTCCGTTGATTTTGCCCAAAATTTATTATATAGACCATCGCAGGGATATTGCGGAAATAGAGAACGACATACTGCGTACGGGGATTCGCGAAAAAACGGTAAATGCCCTGACGGAGAATAAGTGCATGTTTGACGAAAGCCGTCAATGCAATGCCTGTTTTCACTGCATCGGTAAAATTGAAAAGAAGCCCGTAGCGGAACTGACGGTTTTTGAAACGGAGAAATTGTTAGAGTATAAAATGCTTCATCTGGACAGCGATGATTTTATGGAGCGTATGAATCAGTGCTTCCGCAGAAACTCCGGTTTGAGGGATCAATTGGTGACGCAAATGAACGTGGATTTGGCGTCCATGATGGACGTGGAAGTGGTGCGTTACCGTGAGAACAGTGAACGGCCGGAATCCGTTCAGGATATGAGTGAAGGGATGAAGAGTATTTATATTTTATCCCTGTTGGAAACATATATGCAGGAGGAAGAGAAACTGCCCTGTATTCTCATGATGGAAGATCCGGAATTGTTTCTGCATCCTGAACTGCAGAAGACAGCCAGCGAAATACTCTATAAGTTGTCCGAGAAGAATCAAATGATTTTTTCGACCCATTCGCCTACCATGATTTTTAACTTCAGCAAAAAACACATCAAACAGGTAGTTTTGCACGCGGAAGGATATCCGGTGATTCGTGAGCAGAATGATATCGGAAGAATTTTGGATGATTTGGGATTTAGTGCCAATGATTTTATGAATGTAAGTTTTGTGTTTATTGTGGAAGGAAAGCAGGACAGAAACCGTTTGCCTCTGCTGCTTAATAAGTATTATTCCGAGGTTTATGACAGCGAAGGAAACTTACAGCGTATTGCCATTGTGGCTACCAACAGTTGTACGAATATCCGTACTTACGCCAACTTAAAATACATGAACCAGTTGTATTTAAAAGACCATTTTCTTATGATTCGTGACGGAGACGGCAAGGATGCCAAAGAGTTAAAAGAGCAGTTGTGCACCTATTACGCAAATCGCGAGAAACAGGACACCGGCGCATTGCCCAGAGTCAGTGAGAAGAATGTGTTAATTTTGAAATATTATTCTTTCGAGAATTACTTCTTAAATCCTAAGGTAATGGCAAAGATTGGCGTTATTGACAGTGAAGAAGCGTTTTATGAGATACTGTTTGAAAAATACGAGCAGTATTTGCACCGCATTAAGAGTTTTGTAAAAATGCGTGAAAAGACCGGCATTAAAATCCGGTCAAAGGAAGACATTAAGCGTCATCTGGAGACAATTTTAATTTACGGTCGCGGTCACAATTTGTTTGATATCTTTTATGGAAGATACCGTGGTGAGAAGGAGAATGAAATCCTTAAGAAGTACATTGATGTGGCGGACCGTGATACGTTCAAGGATATTCTGGACACCATTGATTCTTTTATGTTTTTTGACAGCAGGAAGATTGAAAAGGAATAAAGAATCAGAGTGCATGGAAAAGATAAGAATGAAATAAAAGAAAGTGCCTTCCCAAGGAAATTAGGGGAGGCGTTTTTGTGCCATTTGATAGGTTGACGTAGAATTAGAGATGGCAAGTTGGTAAAATAAAATGTAAAGTATACTTGACAGAAAGTAAGGCAAGTGATACTTTGTAATCACAGCAGATGACTTCGGGCCGGAAGT
>X409_Impala__coassemble_732_pt1 | contig 10358 bp, 11 predicted proteins | sample X409_Impala__metabat2_low_PE_002 | metagenome-assembled genome bin X409_Impala
CCTATGCGGTAGGGAAATTCCTCTTTGTTTATGACAAAAAGTAAAAAAATAACAGGCTTCTCTGATATTCGTCTTGCCAGTCTGTCTTCTTTTCATATATAATAAAAAAGTCCGCAGGAAAAATGACGTTGGATAAACTTTTATAAGGAGAATGCGTATGAACAGCGAAATCAGAGACATTAACTTAGCCGAAAGCGGCGAACGTAAAATAGAGTGGGTTAAGAGAAATTGCGACCTTTTAAGAATGTTGGAAGAGGAATTCAGCAAGACAAAGCCTTTTGCAGGGAAAAAAGTGGCGTTGTCCGTACATTTGGAGGCAAAGACAGCGTATCTTTGCAAGGTTCTGGCAGCAGGCGGCGCTGAAATGTATGTAACAGGCTCCAATCCTTTGTCCACACAGGACGATGTGGCGGCAGCGTTGGTGGCAGCAGGCCTTGAAGTACATGCATGGTACGATGCAACCGAGGAGGAATACAACCATCACATCCGTAAGGTTCTGGAAGTAGGTCCTAACATTATCATTGATGACGGCGGCGATTTGGTGCATATGATGCATACCGAATTCCGTGATTTGATTCCTAACGTAATCGGCGGTTGCGAGGAAACCACAACCGGCATTATCCGTTTGGAAGCAATGGATGCGGCAGGGGAGTTAATGTTCCCCATGGTAAAAGTTAACAATGCGGATTGTAAGCACTTGTTTGACAACCGTTACGGTACAGGTCAGTCCGTATGGGACGGCATCAATCGTACCACAAACCTTATTGTTGCAGGTAAGACCGTTGTCGTTGCAGGCTACGGCTGGTGTGGTAAAGGTACCGCAATGCGTGCAAAAGGCTTGGGTGCGAAGGTAATCGTAACCGAAATTGATCCGATTAAAGCAATTGAAGCGGTTATGGACGGCTTCGAAGTAATGCCTATGAATGAGGCAGCAAAACTGGGTGACTTCTTCGTAACCGTAACCGGATGCAATAAGGTTATTGATGAAGGTGATTTTGCGGTAATGAAAGATGGTGCCATCCTTTGCAATGCGGGACATTTCGACTGCGAAATCGACATGGCAAGATTAAAAGAAATTGCCGTAGAAAAGAAGGAAATGCGTAAAAACATCATGGGATATAAGTTACCTACCGGTCAGTGGATTTTTATCCTGGCAGAAGGTCGCCTTGTAAACTTGGCAGCAGGAGACGGACATCCCGCGGAAATTATGGATATGAGTTTTGCAATTCAGGCATTGTCCGCTAAATACCTTGTAGAGCATGCGAACGAATTAAACACCAAGTTAATCGACGTTCCCAAGGAAGTAGATAACAACGTGGCTGCAAGAAAGTTAGCCTTCCTTGGCAAGGCAATCGACGTCTTAACCGAAGAGCAGGTAGCGTATCTGAATTCATAATGTAGATAATTATCAATAAGCAAGTATGTTGCGTGGATTATTTATAGTCCGCGCAACTTTTTATTTTTGACATATATGTTTACTTTTCGTTATAGTGAATGTGTTGTATGGATATTTTTATTCCATAAAGAACCGTTTTCTGTTGGAATATAAAATAATCCATACAACTTTTTTATATTAATAAGAAAATCTAACCCTGAATTTGGTTGACAAGGACAGATTTTACATGCTAGTATGTTAGTGCTTTAACAGAGAAAAGTATTAAAATACGGATGAATATTAAATCCGGGATGGAGGAAAAATGAAGAAAATTGTCGCAGTTTTATTGGCAACATTGATGATGGCTACTTTATTGGCAGGCTGCTCTTCTCAGAAAGAAGACTGGGCTTATATCGAAGATAAGGGTACACTTGTAATCGGTATTACTCTTTACGAACCCATGAACTACTATGATGAAGAAGGTAACTTAACCGGTTTTGATACCGAATTTGCAGAGGCTGTTTGTGCGAAGTTAGGCGTAGAGCCTGTATTCCAGGTAATCGAATGGGATCAGAAAGAATTCGAATTACAGTCTAAATCAATCGACTGTATCTGGAACGGTCTTACCGTTACTGAAGAAAGAAAAGAAGATATGGCATTCTCTACTTCTTACGTAGAAAACATGCAGGTTGTAGTAATCCAGAAAGAAAATGCGGATACATATAAGACAATTGAGGATTTCACAGGTATTACCATCTGTGCAGAAAGCGGTTCTGCAGGACAGAGCGCAATCGAAGATGATGTAATCCTTTCTACCAACGAATTTGTTGGTGTATTTGCTCAGAAAGATGGTCTTCTTGAAGTAAAATCCGGCACATGTCAGGCATGCGTACTTGACTGGGTACTTGCTAGAGCCGTAATTACAGACGAAACAGACTACAGCGATCTTATGGTTGTGGAAGGCATCGAACTTGCAAAAGAAGAGTATGCAATCGGTTTACGTTTGGAAGATGCTCAGACTTTGGAAAAAATCAACGGTGCAATTGCTGAACTTATGACAGACGGCACAATGCAGGCACTTGGCGAAAAGTATGGTGTTAACGTAGTTTACTAAGATTTTAGATTAAATTTATAAAAGATAAGGGCAAGTTTGCTTGCCCTTTTTCTGTATAATCGGGTAGAATATAGAAGATGTATATTATAAAATAGTGTCAGTATATAAATGTTAGACATTTCGGATTGTCCGAAATAAAGTTGAAAGTAATAAATTCTCAAAAGAGAAGGAGTACATATGAGTTTTTTAGAAGTTACATTACAATTGTTGGATGGTTTTAAAATTACCTTAATCCTGTTTTTCATCACATTGCTTGGCGCGTTGCCTTTGGGTCTGGTGATTGCCTTTGGTTCCATGTCCAAATTTAAACCTTTGCGTTATCTGACGAGAGGTCTTGTTTGGGTAATTCGAGGAACGCCTTTGATGTTACAGGTTATTTTGGTATTCTACGGACCGGGACTTATTTTCGGTGTGCAGGGCTTGGACCGTTTCCCGGCGGTTGTGGTGGCTTTTATCGTGAATTATGCTGCTTACTTTTCGGAGATTTACCGCGGCGGTATCGAGAGTATTCCTGCCGGACAGTACGAGGCCGGACAGGTGCTTGGTATGACCAAAACGCAGATTTTCTTCCGCGTGGTATTGTTCCAGGTAATCAAAAGAATTCTGCCCCCTATAGGCAACGAAATCATTACCCTTGTAAAAGATACGTCCCTTGCCCGCGTAGTTTCCGTAGTGGAACTGTTGAAAGCGGCGCAGGAAATTGTAGGCTTGCATGCAATTATCTGGCCTATCTTCTACATCGGCGCATTTTACCTGCTCTTTACCGGCATTTTAACCATTCTTTTCAATATCGTTGAGAAGAAATTGAATTATTATGCGGGATAATTAAAAGGGGAGGTAAAAGAAATGGCATTATTGGAAGTAAACAATATTCGTAAAATATATGGCAAAGAAGAAGTTTTAAAAGGAATCGGTTTCTCCTTGGAAAAAGGGGAAGTACTGGCGATTATCGGTTCGTCGGGCGGCGGTAAAACCACACTTCTTCGTTGTTTAAACCAGTTGGTAACTCCGGATGCGGGTACCATAATGGTAAATGATAAAGTAATTTATGATGCGGAAACAGCGGGGAATTTAAGTGAATCGCAACTTCGCCAGAACCGTTTGCATTTCGGTCTGGTGTTCCAGCAGTTTAACTTGTTCCCTCAGTACAATGTATTGAGAAATCTGACTTTGGCAGCGGAACTTTTGGAAGCGGAACGCATCAAAAAGAACGGCGGCAGCAGAGAAGAGAAGCGTCTTGCTTTTGGGGAAATTGAAAGACAGGCTTTGGCTCTTTTGGACAGAGTGGGTCTTGCGGACAAAAAAGATGCTTACCCTTGTGAATTGTCCGGCGGACAGCAGCAGCGTGTGGCAATTGCAAGAGCATTGATTCTTAATCCGGACATTTTGTGTTTCGATGAGCCTACCAGTGCGTTGGACCCCGAACTTACCGGTGAAGTATTAAAAGTAATCGAAGGCTTAAAATCTTCTGACAGCACCATGATTGTGGTAACTCACGAAATGGAGTTTGCAAGAAGAGTGGCGACGAAAGTGATTTTCGTGGCAGACGGCGTAATTGAAGAAATGGGTACGCCCGAGGAAGTGTTTGAGCATCCAAAGAGCGAGAAATTACAGCATTTCCTGAATAAGGATGTGGAGTTTAAGAAATAGGTGGTCAGTCCCAATTTTTATATTTGTGTAGGTGATGTGGGAGTTGTGTGGAGTATTATAATTCCAACAGAACACGCTCTCGCTCGTTCGACTATGTAGCAGTACTAAACTCGCAGAGCATTGCATTTCTGCTCGTTAAGTACTGACACAGTCGAAAACGGTTTTTTATGGAATTATAATACTCCACACAAGAACCGGAAGTTATTTCCACAGATATAAAAATTGGGACTTTTTGATTGTTATTTGATTGGGAAAACAGTATGATATATGTGGTAATATAATTATAATTTATAAATCTACTTTGAATAAAAGTAAGAAAATTAAAATAAATGATTGAGTGAGGATGAAATATGAAATTTATATCATGGAATGTAAACGGCATCAGAGCCTGCCGCGAAAAGGGTTTTATGGATTTCTTCAATGAAATAGATGCGGATTTCTTCTGCTTGCAGGAGACCAAATTGCAGGAAGGGCAGATTGAACTGGATTTGCCCGGCTACGAGCAGTATTGGAATTATGCGGAGAAGAAAGGATATTCGGGAACCGCGATTTTTACCAAGCATAAACCGATTAGCGTAAGTTACGGTATCGGAGTGGAAGAGCATGACCATGAAGGCCGTGTCATTACCCTGGAGTATGAGAACTTTTATATGATTACGGTGTATGTGCCCAACTCACAGGACGGCCTTGCCCGTTTGGATTACCGTATGCGCTGGGAAGATGATTTCCTTGCGTATGTTAAGAAGTTGGAAGAGAGCAAACCTGTGGTGTACTGCGGTGACTTGAACGTGGCCCATAAGGAAATCGACTTAAAGAACCCCAAAACCAACCGCAAAAATGCCGGTTTTACTGATGAAGAGCGTGGTAAGTTCAGTACGGTTTTGGAGAATGGTTTTATCGATACATTCCGATTCTTTTATCCGGATATGGAGAATATTTATTCCTGGTGGTCTTACCGCTTTAGCGCGAGAGCCAAGAACGCAGGCTGGCGTATTGACTATTTTATCGTGTCAGGTGCCTTGAAGGACAAGTTAAAAGGTGCGAAGATTCATACGGATATTATGGGTTCCGACCATTGTCCGGTTGAGTTGGAGATGGATGTGTAATTCCCCCTTTACAATCCCCGCCTGAATATGTTAGATTTAAAAGGAATATAATAAAACAAACGCAGTGAAAAAGAGAGTAGATTGTGGCGCAAGTTTACAGAGAATGTTCCCGGTGAGAACCGGCTGAGAGGAACAGATGGAAGCGCAGTTGAACATGGCTTTGGAGTGGCGCACCGAACCGCATGGGCGGCAAGGCTGCGACGGGATTCGCCCGTTAAAGCGACAGGGTATCATAGGTACCCGCCAAGGTCTGCTTTGTGAGGAGCAGATGAAAAGAAGTGGTAACGCGGTTGATTCGCCTTCTGGAAACAGGGGGCGCTTTTTTTATTTTTATAAGGACGGGCAGGTATGCGGTACTCCGTATTCTTGCTTGGTTCTGCGAATATAAGAATTTCTAAGTTCTTTTGAAAGGTTGTGTAAGGAAGTTACGGGACCGGCTTAAACTCGCATCCGTGCTCGATTAAGCCTTTTTCCGACATCGTGTCGGAAAATCCCTGTTTTACGAAGAAAAGAACCAAGAAATTCTAATATTCTTCGCAACGCGCAGAATACGGAGTACCGCATACCTGCCCTGTGCGTAGGAAGAAAAATAAAGCTGGTAGAGTATGTTTTGTAAAAAGTGGCATGGAGGATTAACAAATGAGTATAGAAGGTCAAGAAAACAACAATCCCTTTCAGATGAAGATTTCGGACCCTGAATTGATTCGAAAAATTACGGAAGGCGGATTGGAGAGTCTCAGCCCGGACGATATTAATTCCATTGGCATAGAAGTAAAAGACGGGCAGATGTTTATGGGTGACGCAAGTCAGGCACATCTGGAAGACGCCAACAGATTTATATTTAGAGCAGCAGAAAATGGGCAAACAGGACCTTCTCCACTTCGCAAGGGATTGGTAGGGTATTTTGTAATTTTGCTTGTGGTGTTCATTGTATTGAGCATTATAAGTATTATCTGCAGTAAAATGTTTTTGCCGTCTTTAACGTATAAAGATATGATCGGTTTATCCTTTACTTTAGTAGTGGGATTGGGACTTTGCCTGAGTGAATTCCGCACCGCATTTGCTGCAAGGAAATATATGACAGAGCGTGTTCAGGGAAAATGTATCTCTCATGAACTTGCTTCCGGAAGCGGAAAAATAAACCAGCGAAGATCAATATACGAATACACATACAAGGGTCAGGTTTACAGAAGTCACGAAAAGGTCTATGCAAACAGAGGATATGCAAAAGTGGGCGAAGTAAGAGAACTTCTGATTACGCCGGAGAATCCCCGTTGCATATATGACCCGAAAGCCGGAAATGCCCGTAAACTCGGCATGATTGGCATTGGAATGATTTTTATCGGTATTGTTGCAGTTGTGGTGGTTTGCGTGTGTATAAACGGTTAGTTGTAGAGTAAGAGAAACTTCTGATTTCAACATAAGACTAACAACAGATATAGATTTATATGCAAGGGGGATAAAACCATGAAACAAATAGGAGACTACTTATACACAATCAATTTCACTAGTCAAATAGTGAGCATTTGGAAAATTCGTGAGATTAGTGGAGACCATTATATCTGCGAAAATAAAAGAACCGACAAAATCCGCGAATTCTCAAAAGATGACCCGAGCATCTTTGATACAGAAGAAGCAGCAATGAAAGTCATCAGAAAAACGAAAATGAAAAAGGGTCTCTTCGTGGCAGGTTTTTTCTTTTTTGTGGCAGTTATTATGGTTATTATAGTACTCTTTCAGATTATAACCGGAAATTTTTAGAAGTTTAGGTGAATGAAAATTACCGGAGGTTAGAATAAAGCAATGAACATCACAATCAGACCTGTTGTTATAGAGGATTACGATACAATCTTCGAATTATGGAACAGCACCGAGCAATCAAGACGTGCGATGAATCCGGTGGATGACACCAGAGAAGGAATTGAAAAGTATCTAAAGCGCAATCCGACAACCTGCTTTTTGGCATATATAAATGATGAAACAGAGAAGGATAAAAGAATCGTCGGTGTGATTCTTACCGGTCACGACGGAAGACGCGGAATGATTCATCATATGTGTGTTCATCCGGATTACCGTCGTCAGGGAATTGCGCGCAGGCTTGTTGAGAAGGCAGAAGATGCCTTGCGCAAAGAAGGCATCAGTAAAGTGTTTGGCTTGGTTTTTAAGGATAACGATGTGGCCAATGATTTCTGGGAAGAGCAGGGATATTCGCTTCGGACAAATTTGAATTACCGAAATAAAAGTTTGAATGAAAATGTACCGCAAGGTGAATAACCCGGGATATTTAGAAAGCGAGGATAACCAATATGAAAAAAAGGCTTATTAAATCAGGTATTATTGCACTGGGCATTACAACAGTGATGGCTGTTATAAATTTTATTCTTGGTATATGTTTTAAAACAATTATAGGGATTAAATTCTGGGGCGGTGAATATTCAGGTACTTATGGTTTTGGTATTTTGCTTAACAAATTTTACCCGTTAACAACTGCCGATGATCCTGTTCAGTCTTATACGTCAATTGCATTTGCTCCATTGAATTTTATACTGACAGTTGTTTTGTTGTTCATTGTTTGTTATCTGGTTGGTTTTTTTGCAGAGAAGCAGAGAAACAAAAAGATAGCGAAAGGATACACTTCCGAATTCTGCGAAGTCGCATACAAACCCGACTACAACGTAGTCTTCGTCAAATGGAAGAAGTTCTGTTGTAACGAAGATTACAGAAAACCGCTGAAATACGCACTGAAGATTATAAAATCATACGAAAACTGCGATTATGTAGCAGATACGCGAAGCGGATTTGAGAATATCCCCGAGGATACGCAGTGGGTGGCGGATTATTTTATGCCGAAAGCGGTAGAATACGGATGTAAATGCATTTATTTTATCATTGATGAGAACAATTCTTTGAAGGAGGAGTTGGAGGGTCAGGCAAGCGATTCTTCGGATATAATCGCCTTTAAGTATATTTACAGTTTGGATGAGGTTAAAGAATAATTTTATATAAATAACAACGCAATACGCGAAAAATAGGAGGCAACTAACATGGAAAACAAAGGAAAGTATTACATTACAACGGCGATTGCCTACACCTCAGGCAAGCCCCACATCGGCAACAGCTATGAAATTGTCCTTGCGGACAGCATCGCCCGTTTTAAAAGAAAAGAAGGATACGATGTATTCTTCCAGACCGGAACCGATGAGCACGGTCAGAAAATCGAGTTAAAAGCGGCAGAAGCCGGCATTACGCCCAAGGAGTTCGTAGATGATGTGGCAGGCACCATCAAGGGATTGTGGGATTTGATGGACACTTCTTATGACAAGTTTATCCGTACTACAGATGATTACCATGAGAAGCAGGTACAGAAGATTTTCAAGAAGTTATATGACAAGGGAGACATCTATAAGGGCGCATACGAAGGCCTTTACTGTACCCCTTGCGAGTCCTTCTGGACCGAGTCCCAGTTAAAAGACGGCAAGTGCCCCGACTGCGGCAGAGACGTAAAACCCGCTAAGGAAGAAGCATATTTCTTTAAGATGAGCAAATATGCCGACAGATTGATTGAACATATTAATACACATCCGGAATTTATTCAGCCCGTTTCCCGTAAAAATGAAATGATGAATAACTTCCTTTTACCCGGATTACAGGACCTCTGTGTTTCCAGAACCTCTTTTAAATGGGGTATTCCCGTAGATTTTGATGACAGACACGTAGTTTATGTATGGCTGGATGCCCTTACCAACTACATCACCGGCATCGGCTATGATGCAGACGGTAACCACGATGATATGTACGGCAAGAACTGGCCCGCAGACCTTCACTTAATCGGTAAGGATATTATCCGTTTCCATACCATTTACTGGCCTATTTTCTTAATGGCACTGGATGAGCCTCTGCCCAAGCAGGTATTCGGTCATCCCTGGTTATTGCAGGGCGACGGCAAGATGAGTAAGTCTAAGGGTAACGTCATCTATGCTGACGATTTGGTAGAATTCTTCGGTGTAGATGCAGTGCGTTACTTCGTACTTCACGAAATGCCTTTTGAAAACGACGGTACTATTTCCTGGGAATTACTGGTAGAGCGTATTAACTCTGACCTTGCCAATACTTTAGGTAACCTTGTAAACAGAACCATCTCCATGTCAAACAAGTATTTTGACGGTGTGGTAAGCAACAAGGGCGTTGCAGAGGCAGTTGACGAGGACTTAAAAGCGGTGGCTACCGGCACACTTGATAAGGTTCTTTCCAAGATGGAAACCCTTCACGTGTCAGATGCTTTAACAGAAATCTTTACATTATTTAAACGTTGCAATAAGTATATCGATGAAACCGAACCCTGGGTACTTGCGAAGGACGAAGCCAAAACTGACCGCCTTGCAACCGTACTTTACAACTTAACGGAGGGTATCATCATCGGTGCATCACTCTTAGAGAGTTTCTTGCCCACAACTGCTAAGAAGATTGCGCAGCAGTTAAATACCGAACTTCGTGACTTCGACCAGTTAAAAGAATTCGGCTTATATCCTGACGGAAATAAGGTAACCGATGCGCCCGAAATTCTTTTTGCAAGATTAAAAGAAGATGAAGTAATTGAGAAAGCAACCGCTATGTTTGCAGAGCGTGCGGCAGCAGTTGCACCCGCAGAAGAAGCAGAGGAAAACTGTGGAAATTCTGTGATAGATATTGAACCCAAGGAAGAAATTCTTTATGATGATTTCGGTAAGATGCAGTTCCAGGTAGGCGAAATCATTGCATGTGAGGAAGTAAAGAAGTCTAAGAAGTTACTTTGTTCACAGGTTCGTATCGGCAGCAGTGTAAAACAGATTGTTTCCGGTATCAAGCAGTACTACAGCGCAGAAGAAATGGTAGGCAAGAAAGTTATGGTTCTTGTAAACTTAAAACCTGCCACACTTGCGGGAATTGTATCCGAAGGTATGATTTTATGTGCGGAAGATGCGGAAGGCAACTTAGCACTTATGGTTCCTGAGAAGGAAATGCCTGCGGGAGCAGAGATTTGCTAATTTCAGGTTGAGTAAATACGGGTTTTATAACTTTTATAAAAGTGGCGAAGCCGTCAGAATACCTTTTGTCATAAAAGGGTATATTAAAG
>X409_Impala__coassemble_737_pt1 | contig 10279 bp, 11 predicted proteins | sample X409_Impala__metabat2_low_PE_002 | metagenome-assembled genome bin X409_Impala
TATGTGACAAATCCCTGCAGTGACATGCCCTTTACATGTATAAAAAAAACCTCTTACCGCACAAGTAAGAGGTTTACGTACATCAAAAGCAAGTCCGAAGGACTTTATGGAATCTCGTACCGCCAATTACTCGTGGCTCAAAGACTAACGTCTTTTGTACCGGACGCCGGGCAGGTCTCCTGACTTAAGAATCCTTGCGCATTCCGCCTTCCCGGTCCCCCAGTGGCGTTTTGGGATGCACTCCTCTTTTACAGTGACGAGTTCGTGCAGGACTTTCACCTGCTTCCCTTTTCAATGCGGCCCAATGTTTACACATCCCCGCATCACCCGTTCCGTTATGCAATTTTTATTCTGTTACACTTTCTTCTTGCATCTTGACATCGTCCGCAACAACTTCCGCATCGTTTACGTCCGCCACGCTGATTCCGTCAATTCCGCTTCTTCTTTTTCATTTTCGGCTTTTTCAATCTCGTATTTATTTACCTTACGTTTGAAAAGTCTTTTATAAAACATCCAGTCCAATTTGGAGCCGAATGTTACTTTTTTCTTTTTGTTTACCGTACGTTCATACAACAAAGCAATCCATACATTGGCATTAATCATACGCCGGTTTTCACAAATCAACTGCTGTTGCAATGCATTGGGCAACTTGGATATGATAACATCCGGCGAAACATCATTCAATTCATTCACCAAATCCGCCGCATCGGAAGTTTCCTCATTCCATATGTATCTTCCCGCAATCTGTACACTTCCGTGTAATTCCTTCAGATAATCCTCTAATTGTTCCGCCTTCTCTTCCGCTTCATCAATTAAATAAATGCTTTGCTTTCCGCGTGCAATTTTTTTAATATATTCACGCAAAAATTCGTCCTGCTTGATTTCATTCTTGCGTTCTCTGCTCTTCTCGCCCAGTACATCCAAAGCCGTAGGTTCCCCATACAAGATAAGATCCATGGATTGGAGCCATTCCTTCTGTTGCGGATTTTCCCCTGCATCCAGCAACACCTGGGAAGAAACGTAAAAGACTGTATTCAATGCACCGTTACTGGTAAATTTCAAAGCAAGCTTAATGGCTTCCTTCATGGAATAATCAGTAATCTGCATCCCTAAAACATCAATTACTTTCACAAGTTTTACCCTCTTGTTTCATGTATATCCCTTTACCCTGCGTTTGTTTTCACAAACAAGTTACGTTAGTAGTATAACAGAAAACCGATACAGTTTCAACTTATTACGTTTGTACCGCTGTCTGCTTTACCATTCTTCAGACCTTGAAACCGTATTACTTAATTTTACGGATACATTTTTCCTTAATTTCAATGCGCCCTGCCTTTAAAAGATTCCCCACCGCACGCTTGAATTCATTTTTACTCATACCCATTTCACGCTTGATGGTCTCCGGCGATGCCTTATCGTTAAAAGGAAGTACACCGTCGTAGCTTTCAATCACGCTCATAATTTCTTCCGCGTCTTTGCTAATCTGCAAGTAGGCCTTATCCTTCAAACTTAAGTTTATTTTACCGTCTTCCAAAATCCCGGTTACACGAGCCTCCACCTTACTTCCGCATGGTATATTCTTCTGAAATTCCTTCGCCGGAACCAAACCGGAATACCGATCATCCACTGCGATAAAAGCGCCGAAGTTTTCGCTGATTTCATATAACGTACCGGTTACCCAATCGTCCTTTTTATAATCGCCGCCTTTTTCGAGGTAATGATACAGTTTCATGGTTGCACAGAGACGTTCGCTTTTATCAATATAAAGGGCAACCAGGACTTCATCTCCCTCGCGCACCCGGTAGGTCTGCTCGCGGAAAGGCAATAACAAATCTTTCTCCAGCCCCCAATCAAGGAATGCTCCGATTTTGGTCGTTCCGGCAACCTTTAATCTTGCCACCCGGCCCAAAGTAATCATCGGTGTTCTTGTGGTCGCAATCAATCGGTCGGAAGAATCCTTGTAAAGAAACAATTCTGCCTTGTCTCCGATTGCCGTATCTTTCGGCACCTGTTTGGACGGCAGAAGCACACGTTCTTCTCCTTTTTTATCCTCCAAAGCAGCAAAATACATACCGAATTCTACTTTTTTTACCGCCTGCAAAGTTTGCACTTTTCCTAATTCTAACATAATGTCCTCCGTTCTGTTGGTTATGGGCATTTCTTCATACCCGGTTTTATCGTTACTGATTTGTTTCAAATAAAAGTACTGCAAATGCTGCGTCTTCACTATTGTTAACAGACACCTTCACGGCGTTATCTTCTTTGGATACCCAAGGAACAATTTCATCCCCCAGCATCGCCTGTTTACGATATTCCACACGAAGTCTGTTCACCGTAAAATTCTCCGGCAGATATTGCTGCGCCATGGCTACGTACTGACCGTTATTCACGTGATGGTTGGTATCTAAATGATGCACGCCCACATGGAAATGCTCCATCTCTTCCTTATCATCACCAAGCACAATTTTCGCACGGGAATATTCCATGGGATATCGTTCTTCAATCTCATAGGCATTGAGAATTTCGTCTGCCGGGCGCACCGGTTTCATTGCGGTAAAATCCATCAGCATCCAGGTACTGTCCGCAACCGCAAGCAATTCTCCCTTTTCATCTCTCATATAAAAATTACGATACCCGAAGGTGCCGCGGAATCCGTGAGGCGCAGTCTCAATCACTACATTTTCGCCCATGCGCGGATAACGGTTTACCTCAATCTGCCAAGTCAAAAGAATCCAGCCCAGGTTCTTTTTACTCAATTCCCAATATCCCACCTTGCGGTCATCGGAATCCAAATTCACGCAATCCTGAAAATAATCAATCAGCGAACACATGGTAAGAAGACCGTCGGTGCCCACTTCACTGTATCGTATGCGGGTTTTCCATTCGTACATAAAATTCCCCTTATGTTATATCTCTGTTTAAAAAATCGTTTTATCATTCATCTAAAGATTATCTTTATTTGATAATTTTTTCTGCATTCGTTCAAATTCTATCGCAAAACATAACGTTTGGCAAATATAAAATAAAAACCTCTGAAGTTTCCTCCAGAGGTTCCTTAGCAGGGCTACAAGGATTCGAACCTTGAGATGACGGAGTCAGAGTCCGTTGCCTTACCGTTTGGCGATAGCCCTAAATATGTGTGCGTTTCACTCACGCTTACTTAATATACACTTTTTTTCTTGGTTTGGCAAGTCCTAATTTTAATTTTTTTATAAAAATCCAAAAATGCGTATTTTAAAACCCCAAACCAACACTTTCTCCTATATTATAACCGCTCTCTGCGAATGCTATCCAAACGCATTTTAAGTTTGTTTTCTTCTTCCTTCAATTGCTCTTCCGCTTTGGCCTTATTTCCAATCAATGACTTTTGCTCGGCAATCAGCACGTTTCGATTCTCAATGCCCATGTTTTCTGCAAGTCGGATTACTCTTTCACTTTTATGGTTGCGGAGCAAATTCAACCCCACCCACACCAGAAATGTAACAAAACAAACCAGAACCACCGGTAAAAACATAAACGTTTCCACCAAATAGAAAAACGTCGCAAGAATGCTAAAAAGTTTAGCATAAATAAAATCATATCCGGACGGAACCGCATATAAAAATATCAAATGCCAGGGCAGTGCTCCGATGCTTAAAACCAAAGTCGCCACCAGCCAGAATTTCACCTTAAATTTGTCATCCAGCATCTTATTTCGCCACATTTTAATATCCTGTTGCGCCTCGTTCTGCTCCAAATCCAACCGGTCCAGTTCCCGCCGAATCACGGCAAGACGGTTATAGATTGTATCTTCCTCATCTGTCAGTTTATCAAACGTACCAAAATCTTTCATCTTCCACTCTCATCAAATATTTGCCATATTATTTTAAAACTTATTCTTTCCACGGTTAAATTAACGAAAAGTTCATATTTCTTATCTAAACTGTACTTAAAACTCATATTCTTGTCAATGTTCGCATAAAATATATTGACATATAATATCAACTTGATATAATGAATGTAGTTTTGAATACTATATTACAATGTTTATTTTTCTATATATGGAGGTTTCTATGAATTCTTTTGTTATAACCTGTTGTTCTACGGTGGATTTACCCAAGGAATATTTTGAAAAAAACAATATCCCTTATGCCTGCTATCACTACATAATAGATGGCGAAGAATATAGCGACGATTTGGGACAGAGCATCCCTTACCCTGAATTTTATCAGCGCATCGCCGCAGGCTCCATGCCCACCACTTCGCAGATTAACATCAGTGAATTTATGGCGTTTTTTGAACCTTTCCTGCAGGAAGGGAAAGATATTTTACATATTTCCATGTCATCCGGAATTTCAGGCACCTGTAATTCCGCAATGAATGCCAAAGAAGAATTGCTGGCCAAATATCCCGAGCGCACCATTAAGGTGGTGGACTCTCTGGCTGCAAGTTCCGGTTACGGATTATTTTTGGATAAACTTGTGGAAATGAGAGATGCCGGTAAAAGTTTGGAGGAAATCTATCTGTTTGCGGAAGACAACAAGTTAAAACTTCAGCACTGGTTTTTCTCAACGGATTTGACACATTTTAAGAGAGGCGGAAGAATTTCCGCAACCGCAGCCACCCTGGGTAATATTTTAAATCTCTGCCCGCTTATGAATGTGGATTATGTAGGCAAATTAATTGTCCGCCAGAAAATCCGCGGCAAAAAGAAAGTCATCGTAGAAATCGTAAATAAAATGATCGAACTGGCGGACGGCGGCAAGGACTATAACGGCAAATGCTTTATTTCCTGCTCAGCCTGCGAAGAAGATGCAAGAAAAGTAGCCGATTTGGTGGAAGCAACTTTCCCTAATCTTAACGGCAAAGTAGAAATCAACAGCATCGGTGCCGTCATCGGTTCACACACCGGTCCCGGAACCGTAGCCCTCTTCTTCTGGGGTGAAAAGCGTGTAAACTAATATTGAATGAATATACAAAAAGACTGTTACTTTTCTATCGTGGTAACAGTCTTTTTTTATATTCGCATTATTCTAACATTTCGGTTTTACTGTACACTCTGGCCGGAATGATTACCGCTACCTGTGTTTCCCTGTGTTCCCATTGTATCATTCTGGTTGTTACCGCCGGAAGTTCCCGCCTCATTATTATCGTTGTTTCCGCCTGCACTTCCGCCGTTCATTCCTTCATTTAAGTTATCCAAACTGAACATATCTTTTAAACGGTTTACCAAATCTTTATAAAAGTTTTTGACATCCTCTGTAAGAGAACCGTCCGCATCACCGATGAGAGTTGTATATTCTTTTACAAGCGTTGCAGTATGGGTATCTCCATAGTTATTGACAAATGTATCATATTCTGTTACCACATCTGCGCTGAAAGTTTCACCGTTATCATCCAAATACAAATGATTTCCGCTTCCTTCGCCTTCATAACCGCCCGTAATGGCAGCAGTTACCAATTCGTTATAGTATTCCACCGCTTCATCACGATATTGACTTTCAGGATATTTTACAATGAATTCCTCAATGGTAACCGCACGTTCGAGAAGTTCCCCTGCGCTGATATTTGCACCGGTTTCACCAAAAGCAGGCTGAGACGCTTCCAATTCTTTCCATGCCTGATAATCTGCTTCCTCTCCTGTGAGGTTTTCGCTTCCGTTCTCAGTCGCAGGCTCTGATACGCTTTCAGAAGGAATCATTTCCGAAGTATCAGGTTCTACGGGTGTTTCACTACCGCAACCCATGCAGGCAACCAGCATAAAACACATTACCAGAACTGCTGCCAAAACAATCATTTTAGCCATTCTTTTCATAATTAAATCCTCCGTTATTGAATCTTTTATATTCCCTAGGATTTCCTTGTTCACACTTTTTATACACATTTTTATTTTTTTATTTTCATTTGCTCTTTCAGCACACTGCTTGGTTGCGCCTTGACGGTAGGATAACGGAACAGCAAGGTTTTTAACGCACTCCATTGAAAAGGAACCAAAGGCCAGAAATAACTTGTTTTATCAAATACCGGCATCGATACCACGGATAAAAATACTAACGTCAGGCCGATGAGAAATCCCCACACTCCAAAGAATCCTGTACAAAGAACAAGAAAGATACGATATATCCGTATGCCTTCAGCCATCTCCAAACTTGCTATGGACAACGTAGCCAGCATGGTTGCCGCCCCGTAAAAGAGCACTTCCAGGCTTGCCCACTCCAAGTCAATTGCCACGTCACCTATAATCAAACCGCCCACAATAGACAATGCTCCCGCAAAACGTTCGGACGTATGGGAAGTCGAATAACGGAACAAATCCAAAGCCACTTCAATGACCAGCACCATGATAAAAAGTTTAACCGGCGTCATTCCCTCCGTACTGACCAGAGCAAATTCTTCCGGCAACGGAACGTGAGCGCCAAACAATAAAAACAGGGGCAACAGCAGCAAACTCGCCAGCAGCGAAAACATTCGCATGAGGCGGATGTAATTTCCCACCGCAGGACTTTTATAATAGTCTTCGGGACTCTGCGTAAATTGAAAAATATTACAGGGCAGAACCATGACCATAGGCGAGGCATCCGGCACCAAAAGTACATATCCTTCCTCCAGATAACTGCTGGCTACATCCGGACGCTCCGTTGTAAAAACACTTGGCAGCGGATGAAAATAACTTCTCGGAATCATCAATTCCTTAAGGCTTTGCATGCCCATGGTAAGAGAAGTCACCTGCAGGTCATCTAATTTTTTACGTACTTTTTCCAACAGTACTTCATCGGCTTTTCCTTGAATATAAGCCACGGCAACGTCGGTTTTACTGTCCTTCCCGACCTGATGCAGTTCAAAGGTAAGTTTCGGATCCCGGATGCGTCTTCGCATCAACGCCGTGTTCATAATGATATTTTCCACAAATCCGTCTTTGGCACCCCTGGTTACCTTCTCCGTATCCGGCTCCTCAATACTGCGCCCCGGATATGTTCTGGTGTCAATTGAAACCGCCTTCCCGAACCCGTCCACAATTAAAATGGTCTGCCCGCTTAACAGATTCTTAATCAGCGCCTGCCAATCTTCCACATAAGACACCTGGGCAAACCCCAACTTGGCATCTATGAAATTCTCTAAGTTCTGAATTTCCCCCTCATGGTTAGAAAGACTCTGTACATCCGCCACAATATGCTGTAATACTTCCGTCTGGGTAAAACCGTTGATTGCCAGCATATATACTCTGGTTTTTCCGAAAATCAGTTCCCGCTCAATGTAATCAAAACTTTGTTTTATGGTCATAAGCGAACGTGCCATTTCTATATTTTGCTGAAGATTCGTCGATAACATAAGTGTCTGCCTTTCCTGTTTTTTTCGCCGCTGATACTTCTTTACACTTTTTTACAATATAAAAAGGACCCTCATCAGGTCCTTTTTAGTATTTGAACATTTTTAAATTTTATTCTTCATAAAAACACCGTATCGGTAAAACGAAAATTTCCTATTGCTCCCCCGGCAAAATAAACGTATCAATCACTTTTACAATACCGTCATTATCATTGGAATCCGTTATAAAATCCGCTGCCGCTTTGATGGCAGGTTGCGCATTTTCCATTGCAACGCCCACGCCCGCATAACGAATCATCGTCATATCATTGAACCCGTCACCACAACAAATGCAGTTCTCTTTGGTCAGACCAACCGTAGACATCATACGGTCCAGTGACTGTGCCTTATCGATATTTTTCGGCATAATTTCGATGAAAAACGGCTCCGAACGATAAATACTTAAAATATCACGGTACTGCTCCTGCAGTTTTCCGACCAATTCTTCTGCCTTCTCCGGCGGTGCCGTCATCAGACATTTGTTCACGTCAAACGTAACAAAACTCACAAAATTATCAACCGGACGGATTCCCATGCCGTTAATGGTCGCTTCCAGTTTAATGTAGTCATCCATTCTTGTGCCCACGATAATATTGTTTCCCAAATAGGTTACAAGTCCGCAATCATTTTCAACCGCAAAACGATGCAAACCGGGAATTACCTGCGGAGGCAAAGTCTTCTGAAACATGATGTTTCCGGTTTTATACTCAAAAATACAACCGCCGTTAAATGCCAATAAATAACCGCCTCTTTTTCCGAATTCCAGTTCTTCCGCATAACGCATCATTCCTGCAGTAGGTCTGCCGGACGCAAGAATCACTTTATGTCCGCGCTCCATAACACGAATAATACCTTCCTTGGTACGGGGCGTAATTTCTTTTTCCGAATTTGTCAATGTACCGTCAATATCCAACACCAGATATTTTATATCTTTTTTATCCATGGCAATTTTCCTTTTCTTTTATTTCCCGTTCCCTTTTACACCACAGACTGTAAATCCTTGCACAGTATACTTGAAAACAGGGATAATGGCAAGATGATTTTTTATGCGCCCTGTTTTCTGCCTTGTTTTAAATGGTCAAAAAACTCCGATACATAATCAAAATACGCCTCGGCCTCTTCATGTTCTCCGCCCCGGTTATGCAACTGTATCACAATATCCCTATGGCATTCCGGCTCTAAAATGGGCACAAGACACATCTCGCTCTCAAGATACCGTTTCCAGGTATAATGGGGCCAGAATCCGACGCCAAGTCCTGCCGCAATTAAATTCTCCACCGCGGAAGTACTGTCACCCTCAAAAATAACATCCGGTTTAAATCCTGCCTTCATACAATATCTGTCGCAAATCGCACGCAGATTCTTGGCACCGGTCAGTGAAATAAATTTCTTATCCGCCAGTTCTTTTAACGAAACATTCTCACGTCCGGCATAAGTGGAATCTCCCGGTACCGCCATAAAAATACGCTCGGAAAAGATATAAAAAGAATCCTTGCTTCCTTGCGGGATTTCAAACGTCTCCTGGGTAAAAATGGTAATATCCGCATCTTCCGTTTCCGCATTCTGTACAATCTGAAAGCGAAGTTCATTGTGTTCTTTTTGGAAGCGGATAATGGTATCCGTCACCAGACCGGACGCTGCTTTTACATTAATCTTCAGTAACTTCTTCCGCTCGCCGGCAAGAATCCGCAACTCCTCCGGAATTTCATTTAACGCTTTTAAAACAGGTTCTATCTTACGCATCAAATAGTTCCCATACTCTGTGAGAATAATATTGCGTCCCCTGGGTTCAAACAATTTCACGTCCAACTCTTTCTCCAAACGATGGATTGTCTGCGTCAACGCAGGCTGTGCAATATGTAACTGCTCTGCCGTTCTTGTGACGTGCTGCGTCTGTGCCAATGCATAGAAATATTTTAATTGTAGGATTTCCATAACCGCTCCGTTTCATAACTTTTATATTATCAATCTATATAAAATTATATATTATACATTTTTAATAATCAAGAGTATTATGAAGCAGACGACGAAGAAAAGGAGAGAAAAACGAATGAGCCCCTTATTAGAAACATTCATGTTAGTATGCTTTGGCCTCTCTTGGCCCATCAATGTTATGAAAGCAATTAAGGCACGCAGTGCCAAAAGTATGAGTCTGCCTTTTATCCTGCTGATTATTTCAGGCTATGTTGCAGGAATCAGCGCAAAACTCCTTTCACACCAGATTAACTACGTACTGGTTGTATACTTCATCAACCTGGCGATTGTAACCGTAAACCTCTTGGTTTACTTTCGAAACAGACATTTGGACCATGACAGGGAAGCAACCCAAAACGCTCACTGTCACAGTCTTGCCTAATATATCATTCCCCTTTTACAGAGGATGGCATCCTCCTACTGTCTTGCCCTCCTCAAAAATATACTATTCACACGAAAAATCCGCCTCTTACAAAGTAAGACGCGGATTTTTTGTTTTATTATTTTTCTCACATAGGAATCAATTCATACTCCATCATTTCATAAGCAAGCCTGCTGCCTTCTTTGATTTCAGCCGGTAACAATGCTCTCGCCACACACTTTAAGTCCTCAAGACTTTCCTCTTTTAAATATGCATAATCGCCATCCAAACGTTCCACCGTATATTCTTTGCGTTCAAACATAATATTTTTTCCTTTCTTTGATGTATTTATGATATACTTTTCTTAACCTTTTTTACAATGTTACTATAACACAAACCGGACCAAAGCAAAAGGAGACCGCTATGTTTTTTAAAAATACCTTCGAAAAACAACTGGACGAAAAAATCAGCCGCATTCAAAACAATTTCGAAAATAATTACAAAGACGCCGCACAACTGAATCTGAAAGAATTTGAGGCTATGTTAAATGAGATGAAATCTTCCGGTAAAATCAAAGAAAAACGTATCGCTCATTACGAA
>X409_Impala__coassemble_744_pt1 | contig 10175 bp, 7 predicted proteins | sample X409_Impala__metabat2_low_PE_002 | metagenome-assembled genome bin X409_Impala
AAATCAACGCAGGGAAATACAAGGTCCACAGTGCCATCACGGTATACAAAGTAATCGCCGGCAAATCATATTTAATTACCGTAAAAGAGATAATATACACATTCACAAACATCTGCACCGGATTATGCGTAACCAATGCCAACGGTAACGACGGCTGAATTTTTTTCTTCTTAAAAAACCATTTGCTCATCAGGTAACCATACGCATACAGAATACAGAAAAACAGGAAATTGTTCATAAAAATAATATTAAGAATCAATGCAACCGCCTGAAAAATAATACAAATGATTACAATGTCTTTTTTGTATACACGCCCGCTGGGTAAGGGTCTGTCCGGAAACAGCCTCAAATCCGTTTCATAATCTTTCAAATCATCCGCCACTCGCAGCCAAAGCAAAAAGGCAAATACGGTATACGCACCAACCAGTTCCTGAATACCGAGATGAAAATCCGTCACTCCGTGATTTAACAGAATAATAAAATGAATTTCCAAAAACACGATACATCCCAAAAGGAATCGTGCAAACAACGGATATCTTTCTTTAAAATAAATATGTAATCTCTTCAGCATGATACTATTTCTCCTGACTCTTTTCCGAAAGGATTCTTCCTTTGTGTCTTTGCTTCTCTTTTATCAGAACGTTCTTCCGATTCTTTCTCCTACCAGAACTTTTACTTCCGTTTCCGCATTGCTGTTGGAAAGAATGTCTTCATCCAAAACCATACGGTTTGGTTTCATCAAATATACAATGGTGGAACCGCCCAATTCAAAATACCCTTTTTCCTGCCCTTTATAAAAGGTTTTGATAGGGTGATTATGAATTTTACCCACCAGTAATGCGCCCACTTCAATACAAATAACATTACCGAAATTCTTCGTTTTCATAAAGTTTACCACACGGGTATTCTCCCGGTAAATTTTATGGTCTTTGGAAATGGAACTTACGGTATGAAGACGACCTTTTATTTTGTATCGTTTTACAAGTTTACCCCTGTCAACAAAACAATATCTGTGATAGTCGTCCATTGCAAGTCGGAATACCAGACATTGTCCCCCTTCATAGGAGCCCAGTTTTACATTCCCGCCAACCAAGTCCGATATGGTATAACTCACACCTTTGATTGTAATACGGTTGTTTTTTTGAATCGGATAAACAGACAATTTACTGTCCGCCGGAGCAATGAAATGTTCCTCCGCTCTGTCAACAGGCCGTTTCCCGGGTTTGATTTTACGGATAAAAAATTCATCAAAATTCCGATACTCTTTCTTCTGAAAATCATCCATACAAATATTATATTCTTGTATGAATTCCCGAATCTTTTTACGACTGAAACAACTTCTGTGATACCAACCGTAAATTTCGGAAAAACAGGGATGTATGATAAACTTTAATAACATTCTCCCCAAGGGACTGTTATATAAAAGTTCCAGCGCCTTTCCGCCGTACTGGGAATTCTCAGTATATTCCTTTGTCTGCCTGTTATATATTTGAGACATTGAATGTTCTCTCCTTCCATTCTTCCAAACAGAATTGTGATAATCTGCTCCTTACGTCAAACGGCTGTGTTTATTGCTCCACCGTTACCACACCGGTACTTCCGTCAATGGTAATGGTGTCTCCGTCCTTAATCTTCTTCATGGCATCATGACAACTGACAATGGCCGGAATTCCGTATTCTCTGGATACAATTGCCGCATGGCAGAGAATTCCGCCATACTCCGTAACAATACCCGATAAAATAGCAAATTTCGGTGTCCAACCGGTATCCGTAAAGCGGGTAACCAGAATGTCATTTTCCTGCAATCTTCCGATTTGGCTGAAATCTTCAATAACACGGGCGGTACCGGTAATGCGACCGCTATTAGCCCCCAATCCTTTGATTTGACCATCGGATATCTTTATCTCAGCAGTTGCTTCGCCGAACACACCGCCGATTTCATTCTCACTCATGTAATTGCGGAATGCATTGTAATATTCACGCTTACTTGTCACCATTTGACGAAGGTCTTCTGCAGACATTTTACCGTCAAGATAATCCCACAAAGCAGATACTCTTGTAAACCAAATATCTTCCACTTCGTTCAACACACCTTTTTGCACCAAATGCTTACCAAGTTCTACAGTGTAGATACGGATAATATAATAAAATCTTGTTGACAAATCGCGGAACTCTTCACGCCACCACAACATTTTACGCATATTTATGATCTTGGTTTCGATTTTTTTATACTTGGATTTACTTACCTTGCTTCGGATTGTTTCAAGGATTGCCCTGTATGCGGCTTCACCTTTCTTTTTATCCTCCATGGGACTGAATTCATCGCTTAATGCCACCATATCTTTGATGCTGACAATCAGGGGTGTAATATCCTCATGGTAGCATGGGTATGTTACATCCAATTCCTTGTCGGAATGATAACCATACTTCTCCACCAATTCTTTTACCTGCTTTAAGCAATAGCCTTCTTCGCCCCGGGCATAGATTTCCGCCAATTCTTCCGGTGTCTTTCTTTCCCAGAAATTCTTAGTCTCTTCAGTTCCACGGATTGCCCGGGAGATATCCCACATCTCATAAAAAGGTAACAGATGTGAAATATTATCAATGGCTCCCAGCAAAGTAAGATACTCACTTTCGGACACATATTTTAAAAGGCTGTCCTTGTAGAGGGACTGATGTACCGTATTGATAAAAATCTGCCAAAAATAAGTCGCCTCACTCTGCAAATAAGTTTTACGGGTTAAGGTATACCAGGTTTTTTCAATGTCCTCAATTGATTTATTATCATACTGCTGTTTGTAATTCTCGTATTTCTCCACCAAATCTTTTTTGTAATTTTCGCTGTTTTCATTACGCTCTTTGAGAATCTTCTTCTGGGCAAAAAACATTCTTGCTATGGCAAATAAAGTTCCCGGTGTAAGTCCCGTGGTTTCGCCGTCGCCTTCATAGGTAATTCTGACGCCGTACTCGCTGTCAAATTCACGCTCTTTGTAGCCGATGATTTTGCTCATGGCAAGTTTTACGACAGACATATTCCAGTAGCATCTTCCGTAAAACATATCACCCAGTTTTTTATCTGTTTCTTTTTCCGTAAGAATCTTTCCGTCCAACATAAATTTACGCAGTGTAAATTCCCAAATATATTCATACAGACTCCACATATACGGTGTACAGACCGTGGCAGACACGCCGCCGTCTTTGAAGTCTGCCGTAGACCATATATCCGGATAGCCGCCGTAATTGATGCTTGTAATTCTTCTGGCTTGTAAAAGATATAGTTCTCCGTCTTTGATGGCAAATTCCATATCACAGGGATAGCCGAAAAAGAGTTGTACTTTTAAGAAAACCTCTCCGTATTCTTTCACCTGTGCCTCGGTTAAAATCCTATTATTCTCTTCGAAACGGCAGGTCTTTGCATACCAGTCATAATAATACTGCTCCGGTGCCACCTTACCGCTTACGATATTCTCTCCAAGCCCCGCTGCCACCTCAATGGACATCTCCGTATCTTTGCCGGTTACGGGATTTAGCGAAAAACAAATGCCGCTGTAATCGGAATCCACCATTTCCTGTACAACAACAGACATGGCCAGGTCCGAACAATCAATGCGGTTATTTACGAGGTAATTGAGACACACTTCGGTAAACATGGATTTGTAGCAATCAATCACTGCCCTTTCAATTGCCTCAATTCCCTGCACATTCAGAAAAGTCTGATACTGGCCCGCAAAAGAAAATTCTTCTAAATCCTCCTTGGTTCCGCTGCTTCTTACTGCGTAATTTAATTCGCTGTCCAAACAGGTCTGTAACGCCTCTTTCACTTCTTCCGCAAGTTTCGTGCCCTCAAACAATTCCTTAATAGCAGCACTTTTCTCGCTTACATTCTCTGCCTTCAATTCAGACAAATGCTTTGCAATTTTATCTGCGATACCATTGGCAGCAATAAAGTTTTCATATTCGCTTTTATCAAGAATAATACCGTCCGGCACGGGAAATCCCGCTTCATGCATCACGCACAAAAACTTACCTTTGTTTCCCAAATTGTCTCCACTGTTCTGTAATTTTTCACTAATCTTCTGTAACATACTGTTTTCCCGAATGAATCCCGGATTCTCCCTTTTCTTTTTGTCTTATTTTATTATTTTATTTTAACATATCTGATATTGTATGGATTATTTCATACTTCCCAAACACAAATGAATCATTTAAAACATATTTCCGCGCAATTTACAAAAATACAAAAGCATATTAATAATAATATGGGTTACCGCACCAACCACCACATACAGGAAATAAAACCAAACCGGCATAGGCGTAAAAATGCATACTGCCAGTACACATCCGAATACGGAATCCGCTTGGTCAAAAAACACAAAAAAGGCTTTCAGCGCACCATTCATACTCTTCCCGGGTTCAATACCGATACGTCTCTTTAAGAAACTGTTGGGAAGTTCAAACAATGCATAACCAAAGCCCACCAATGCTCCTGCAATCAAATTAAAAACAAAGGTATTCTCGTAATTGGTGTATAGCATATTATAGGATTCCAAGTCTGCTGCCTTACACACAAATCCCCATAATACCATACAAACCATATTCCAAAGTATGTACCCCATAAAACCTTTCCAGGTTTTATGATCACCAAAAATCCTTTTACCGTCTTTGAAGTTTTTCCCGCCATCCATAGGAATCTGCAATTTCTTCATTACTTTTAACTTACACCAAAGCGAATTGATGATGCCGGCCACAACCGGCCCCATCAAAGTCACATACATGGTAGCAAGTATCCGTAAGATATTCATATTTTCTTCCTCTGCCGTTTTTTTTATTTGTCATGTCTGTATAAAACACGACAACCGGACAAATTATATATTTATTTATAAATATAAAAACCACTCCATTGTATTATACTACATTACGACAATTATTTACAAATATTATTGTACTTTCCTCAAATATATCCACCAATACACGGGAAATGCCGTCATCTGGAATGTCAGGAATGCGCCACACCATAAAGACCGGTATGTAATATCAATCTGCTGATTCTTAAACGCAAAAATGCTGAACACAATCATATCGGCAATATCTGTAGCTACAATAATAAAAATCCCAAGCCACATCCATACAAACAATGCCAGCGCCGCCATCGCCCCCAATGCATTCTCGTCCGGCACTCCTGCCATTCCCAATATAAATGTCACCAACAGAATAAGTGCAAATACCACAAAGTATCCAATCATACTTACCAGCGGTGCAAAAGCCAATACTCCTGTCCAAAATCTCTTCATTATACTTCCTCCCTCTGTCTTTGCAATAATATTTTTAACTGCTTTTATCTATAACACTTCTTCCATAGTGAAAAGGTTGCACAAAATTGAAAACATCCCGCTAAATTGTGATAGATTTCTTTTACGTAATATACTAAAATAATACTTGCGACGATTCTTCAGTACCGCATAAACAGAATTCTGTACCAAACCGTTTTCTCTGTGCGGACACTGATTATGTATAAATACACAATCGTATTGTAATTTGACGGAAGGAAGAAATAGTATGCGTAAAATCAAAGCAACCCCCGAAGAAATTCTTACCCAAATGACATTAGAAGAAAAGGCTGCGCTTGTAAACGGTGCTTCTTTTTTTGGCATGGCCGGTTTGGAGCGTTTTGACATTCCTGCGTTACAGTTGTTGGACGGCGGTACCGGTATGAACTTTGAGCAGTTATTCGGAGATATGTATTCCCGCGCCGAAAAAGAAACCAACAGCACCAACGGTATGGTAGGTTCCACCATTCTGACCCGTGTAATCGATTGGTATTATGAACCGGAAAAATTAACGGAAGAAGAATTGAATGTGCGTAGTTGGATTGAAGAACAATTGCGTGCCCGCACCGGACGTGACTATGCACCGGGCTGCTTTCCTCCGGGTATTTTATTAGGGGCAACGTTTAACCCCGATGTGGTAAAAACCGTAGGAGAGGCATTGGGTGCCGAATCCCGTCTCTTTGGCGTACAAATTCTTTTGGGAAGTCCTAATGTAAATATCCATAGAGATCCTTTAAACGGCCGTCTTTTCGAAGGCTATTCCGAAGATCCCCATCTGGTATCCGCGCTTGCACCGGAACTTGTAAAAGGTGTGCAAAAATTCAAGGTGGCTGCCAACGTAAAACACTTCGCTGCCAACAATCAGGAAACCAACCGTGTCGGCATTAACGAAACCATTTCGGAGCGTGCACTGCAGGAAATCTATTACCCCGGTTTTAAGGCATGCGTACAGGAAGGCAAAGTCGAAACCGTAATGAGCGCATACAATCGCATTAATGGTGTTCCCTGCACGGAAAGTTATAAATTATTGACGGAAGAATTGCGTGAAAAATGGAGATTTGACGGAACGGTTTTATCAGACTGGGGAGCGGTTTATCATCCGGTAGAAGCAATTCAGGCCGGAAACGATTTGGCAATGCCCGGCCCACTGCCCGCAGAACCCATTATCGAAGCCGTAAAGGATGACCGTTTGTCTATGGAAGTGCTGGATAAAGCAGTACTTCGCTTATTAAAGACCATTGCATATTGTTTGGAAAGTCCTTATAAAAATGTATCTTCCGTAAGCATCGGTGAAAAAGAAATCCCTATGTGGGCTGTGAATAGTTGCGGTGACGGTGCGCCGGATTTAGATGCAATGTACGAAGCAACCACTGCTGCCGCTTACGAAAGTGCCGCAGAAGGTATTGTTTTACTGAAAAATGAAGGTGTTTATCCTCTCACATCCGATAAAAGAATCCTTCTTACCGGCAGCCGCGATTTCTTAACCTGCGGTACAGGAAGTGCCGGGATTACCACAAACCGTAATACTTCTTTCACAGATTGTATTGGCGGAACTTATGTAGGATATGATTACGACTTTGAGGATTTTTGCAAAGAAAATCAAGACTTTCACGTCGTCTTCACCGTTACGGTCAGTGGTATGGAAGGCAACGACAGACCGCATATGCGAATCTCTGATACAGACGATATGTTGCTTCGGAAACTGATTACTTTGAAACAGAATAACCGCTTTTCATTGACGCTTGTATTGAATGTTTGCGGACCTGTAGATTTGCGTGATTACGAAGCGGATTTGGATGCCATCTGGTGTGTATTTTTACCCGGCATGGAAGGTGCCCGCGCATTGGCAGATTTAATGCTTGGGAAAAGAACGCCCTCGGGCAAACTCCCGATTACCTTCCCGAAGCGTTACGAAGATACACCCACATTCTTAAACTTCCCCGGCGAAGGCTATGAAGTTAATTACGGGGAAGGCATTTATGTAGGCTACCGCTATTACGATAAAAAGAAAGTTGCTCCTGCTTATCCGTTTGGCTATGGACTTTCCTATACTACTTTTAAGATTGATCATTGCAAGACGGATAAAGAAGAATTTGACGGGGATTTGAATATCAATATGAGGATAACCAATACAGGCAAACTACCCGGTGCGGAAGTGATCCAGTTATATATTTCCGATGAAACTTCCATGTTACCGAAACCTGTTAAAGAGTTAAAAAAATTCCGCAAGGTATTTTTACAACCGGGCGAAAGCAAAGATGTATCATTTGAATTATGTTTAAAAGATTTTATGTCCTTTGATATGGATTATGATGAGTGGTTGGCTGAAGAAGGGTATTATCATATTCTGATTGCAACCTCAAGCGCAGAAAATGATATTGTTGATGACATCCGCGTATATCTGGATATTCGTTCTCCTTACTCTTATGGTTTCAGTTCTACCGTAAAAACCATTTTTGAAAAAGAGGTGTTAAAAGAAGCATTGTTTACACTGTGGAAAGAAAATGATTGGGATATGCAGATAATTGCAAGCAATTATCAATACACCCCCAACCGTACCATAGAACAAATCATGCCCGCCGCTCCGACTGAGAGCAGCAGGCAAAGTTTCTTAGCAAAGATTGAAAAAGTGCGCCATTAAATATTCTTTGACTTCAATCAGTGATGGAAGAATGTGTTCAGACAGTTCTTCCATCTCTTTATTTGGCGGTAACATATCCGGTACCATCAAAGGTCGCATATTGGCATCGTGAGCCGCCTTAATGCCGTTATAGGAATCTTCTATCACATAACACCGTTCCGGATCAATTTGAAGGCTTTCCGCGGCTTTTAAGAAGATGTCCGGTGCAGGCTTACTTCTTTTTACCATATCACCGCAGATGACCGCATCGAAATACGGTAGCAAGCCGGCATCCCGAAGTTCCTGTTTTACCACTGCCTCTCTGGTAGATGATGCAAGGGCAATGCGGATGTCGTTTTCTTTTAGAAATTCTAAAAGTTCTTTAATTCCCTTCTTCATGGGAAGTCTGCCTTCCCCGTAACGGGTGTGGAACAGTGCGGACATCTCTGCCTTATACTCATCATAAGGGAAGTCCTGTCCGTAGCGAAGTTTCATCTTCTCGCGTGTTGCCGCAGCATTAATGCCGACGCATTCCGCACAAGCCTCTGCAATATTCGGAATATTGTACTTGGCAGCAGTTTCTTCCCAGCATTCCACGACTAATCTTTCGGAATCAAAGATGACTCCGTCCATATCAAAAATTACTGCATCAAAATCACGTTGAATCATGTGGTAACTCCTTGTATGTATAGGGATCTATCACGCTATAATCTATCTTCCCTATATACCAGATTCTTTATATCATATTGAAAAAACATTTTCAATATAAGGACGGAATAAAATAGATGTTACAAAACAATATACTTTAACGAAATAAATACCACTTTTTATGCATACAATGTAATTATTCCATGTTGAATCAAAAGATACGACACAAAATAGCACAAAAAATGCACGGAAAAGAGCACAATCCATAAAAGGTTATACTTTCCCTGCTCATATTCAGAAATTTTTAGCCATCCATGTGAAATCAATATGGAAAAGACCGGCCACGCTAAACAACTTCGCAAACCATGAGGCTGATAATCATACGTAAGTGCTACACTAAAATATGTCATAATAATTACAAACAACATATACCTAACAATAGAATTCCATTCCTGCTTTCTAAGAAATACAAAAATAGGAATGATAGAGATTGTACCCAGCATTCCAAAAACCGGGAGACTATGTCTATAAATAATGTCGCCACCGAAAAACAAAAAAGAAGGATTAAATAATTCTCCAAAACTTTTGAAAATCTGATGTATTTGCTGAGAAAGTGTCAAGTCCTGGCTAAAAATGAATAACGTTAAACTTCTTTCATTAAAATTTGGTTCTAACAAATTGATTAAAAGCGGTAAAGATGTCAAAAACGCTACCGCAATCGCAACCATTATATGCTCTATTTTGATACGTTTTGCTTTTAGTGCCCATATGAATGAATATATCCACATAGCAACTGCCGGTATCCGTACAGGCGGATAAACAGTTGCCAACACAACCAAACTTATACTTACAATAATAGCATAAACATATACCGTGACTTTTCTCATAGTATGCTTTTTCATCAACAAGGAAAAAAAGAAAAAGTAAATACCAAAGTAAACGGGAACAAAACTGGGATCCCATATTTTATTTGTCTGGACAAACCCCCAAGGAAGTGTAAGTGCTGTTATCAGTGTAATCCAAAACATTTTAACATTGCCGGACCATATTTTCGTTCCATATGCAATTAAAAAGCAAGCCAAAATAGTCAAAATCTGTTGGACAACGCGCGCTCTTATAGGCGTGACTCCGAAAAAAGAAAGAAAAAACATCATCGGATACAAGTATACATACGTAGTCAAACCGACGCCTACTTGAGGAAATAATGGCAAATAATTTTCTTGCATATCATATCCTGTAGTTAAAATCGAAGTCATATGATCCAATATATCCTGTTCATCACAAAATACGTCCGGCATATTCCACACAGACACAAAACGACACACAATAATGATTAACGTAGCCAGACTAAAAAACACAGATTTTTGACATCTTTTTAATGAAGAAATATTTTGATTAAAAAATAGTATTTCTTTGATTTGTAAAACACTTTCTTTCAATAACTCTTTCATTGACAATAACCTCTTTTCTTTTTTTGTATTTTGATTGTACGTATGATGTTCGTAAGAAAGCTGCTGCCCTTTCACCTTCTCATTACCTGTCACGCAAATTCGTGCAACAAAAAAACTCCGTCACGCTTA
>X409_Impala__coassemble_746_pt1 | contig 10166 bp, 7 predicted proteins | sample X409_Impala__metabat2_low_PE_002 | metagenome-assembled genome bin X409_Impala
TTTCAATTCCGCAAGCATTCTTTGTGCAAACAGTGGTACGGTACTCCTTCCTTCCGCAGATTCGCGAAGAGAGACTGCTTCAGCCGCATCTTTTAACCGTTTGCTCCAAATTACACTTAACTGATTACTGCCTTCTTTTTTCTTCCAGTGCTCGTGATTGTCCCACTCCCCTTTACTTTGTTGATTACCGTCTCCTCCGGATGCCCTTTTATCAAACGTTTCCCGAGCAGATTTTCCCTGTACCTTGTCGCTTCCGCAATCCCCAAGACTTGCCGGCAGCATATGATAGACCTCCTCCGCCGTACAGTTGTGTCCTTCTTTTCCTTTGGGTGTCTTATGCATGGAAACACCATATTTTTTAAGAGTAATGCTCCCAAGATTCATTTTGTTTTCCAATAAAATATTGGAATTCACTACAATATCACATGCAATGTTATATCGCCTCCGCTCCAGACCATCTCCCCGCATACAATGCTTTAAAACCACATGCATAATCTCATGCATCAAAACAAAATCCAATTCCCTATCACTCAATTCATCCAGAAAATCAGGTGCAAAGGTAATATAAACGCCATCCGTACAGGCGGTTTTGACTGATTCATCCAACCCGAACTTTATATGCATCAACAACAAACCATAAAATCCGTGATTACACAATATACGCATACGCGAAAGCAACAAACGTTTTGTATATTCTCTTTTCTTTGCATCAGACACTTCCATTCAACAGTCTTCCTTTCGTCTGTAGCCACTTCGCAAACTCCGGTATGTTTAAAAGTTTATTTTTATAATCTTTTTCAAGATACATATAATCTTTCAGCAGTACCGTAGAAAAATCCGGCGGCATACGATTTGCATATACTATGGAATTCGCAATCAGGTCCAATTCATTTTTATGGGCGCGCGCATAACATATCATCGAAGATGTCAATGCATAGAGGGCATCCGTATTTCTCGGAAGAGCAGGCATTTTACCCATAAAAATATCCTCCACATCCGGCAATTCCTTATAAACCGTAGCCCACGTCGAAAACTCCACCGCCACACCGGTTCCGACCAATCCCGAAATCATGGTAAACATCTTCTCAATATCATCACTGACATAATTAAAAAGATTGCTGACCATTTCCCAGGAACGCGGAGTCGCAAATGCCAAGTCCTCTGTCGCGGCATCAAAATTCATCAAATAATCCGGCTTAAAACTTAAGAATCCGATTACTTTTTCATGAACCCCCTGCTCAATTGCCCATTTCTTCCATGTTGCAAAATCGCTTTCGATTTCAAGATGCAAAAGACGGTTTGCCAGGGCTTTGGGCATCTTATATACCACGGACTTGTCCGTCATGCGATTCCCTGCCGCAATGACAATACAATTTTCAGGCAGTTTATGTTCGCCCACGACACGATCCAATGTAATCTGATATGCCGCAGCCTGTACCGACTGCGGTGCGGCCGAAATCTCGTCCAGAAAAAGAATATTGATGACATCTTCACCGGCATCCATCTGAAAAATCTGTGGCTTTAACCATATCGCAAGCGTTTTATCCTCGTTTGCAGTCGGAATACCACGTAAGTCAATCGGGTTAAAAAGCAAAAGTCTCACGTCCGTTACTGCTACCCTTTTTCCCGTACTTTCCTCCAATCGGGCCGCCAATTGCCTAACCCCGCGAGACTTACCCACACCCGGTGCTCCCCAGAGCATCACGGAAGGCAGGGTTTTCATCGGAAGCCTCTTTGCAATGATTGTATGGTACGCTTCCGCCAATGTTTCCACTGCAGTGCCGATACTCATAACCGATATATTGGATAATTTCGTTTCATTCATTTCGTTCCACTCCTAACTGTTCATCCAGTCTTTCCAATTTCTTTTTTGTTTCCGCAATTTTATCTGCATAATCTTCCTTATGCATAACTTCACGTCGGATTGATACCTGACGATTTAAAAGTTTCTCCAGTACGTCTTCTGCTCTTATGACTTCATTGGTCAAGTCATTCAGATAGTTGTCTATACGAATCAATCCACCCACCTGCGAGTTACCGATTTCCACTTTGTGTCTTCCGTTTCTCTCCAAATATACATATGCCTCTTTTAAAATAAGATTGGCCGGAAGTACAACACGAAATCCCTGATAATCCATAAGATTCTTCTCTTTGGATTCGAGGATATGTCCCCGGATTCCTTCATACAGTTTTTTACGGATTGCCTTGCGCTCATCCTTACCGTATTCTCTGTATAAAGTTTCATAATCTTTTAAATCTTCCCGACACTGCCGAATCCGTTCTTCCTGTTCTGCTATTTTATCCGGCAATTCAACCAGTTCCTGTTCCAGGCGGAGGTGACGTTCGACCGACTTACGCTGCAACGTATAATACCTGCTTAATGCATTGGCGACTTCCACACGCTCTTTGATCAACGGATTTCCCACCGCAAGGGCTTTGACTTCCGCATAATCCAATACGGAATGATCAATATCGGAACCGTTTCGTGCAGTCAGACTGCCCGAAAGCAAATCCGAAATAAATCTCTGTTTTGTTTCCAATAATTGCCAGGAATAGGCATCAAAACTGCCTTCGGTAATATAGCGGAAAATATACACTTTGGGGTTTTGATTACCCTGACGCAGAATACGTCCCTCTCTCTGCACCATATCTGCAGGACGCCAGGGCACATCCAAATGATGCAAGGCGACCAGTTTATCCTGAATATTAACACCCAGGCCCAACTTAAACGTAGAGCCCATAAGGATTCTGATTTCACCTCTTCTGACTTTCCCAAACAATGTCAGACGCTGCGATTCCGTTGCCGCATCATGCACAAAAGCAATCTCATTTTCCGCCACTCCCATCTCTACCAGCAGTCGTTTTAATTCATCATAAAGATTAAATTCATTTTTGGGCGTAGAACTGTCACAAAATACCAATTGCGTACTCCGCTCGTTTGCAGTTCTGCGATAAATTTCATAAACATCCTCTGCACAATATGCCACTTTGGAACGATACGTAAAACCTGCCTCCGGCACTGCCAGTCGTAAATCAAGAGCAGCCTTTCTGCCATCCGTGGTGACTTTTAACATATTATCATCGCAACGGTTTACATAGCCTTTACGAATCAAATCCACACGTTCCGAGATTTCATCCAGATATACCTGAAATTCCTGCGTCTTTGGCACCAAAGAATCCTCATACCCTTCAAACTCCGGAATGCCGGCACCGGGGTCTATCTGATGAAAATCCGCAATGGAAGACAACAAAACCGTCAATTCCGGCAAATTATGAAACCGTGCAAAACGGGTAGCAAGACGGTAGTTGCTGGTATCCACATCAATCTCAAATTCACTGGTTCGCTCACCGAACATTCCCACCCAACTGTCAAAACTCTGCAAATCAAGTAATTTCAGTTCACCGCTCTGCAGATACTGCTGCATAACATAAATGTCTGTTATGGAATTAGTAATCGGTGTGCCGGTAGCCATAACCACACCACCGCCGTCATTCTGCTTCTGAATATAATGGACTTTGTCCAGCATATCCTTACATTTTTTCGAACCTCCGGCACTGATACCGCTTACCTTGTCAATCTTGGTGTCAATCGGAAGGTTTTTGTAATTATGCGCCTCGTCTACAAACAATCTTGTAATCCCCAACCGGTCAAAACAAATCAATTCTTCCGGGTCATCCAAGGTATGCAGTTCTTTTAACTTTTTTTCAATCTGCTCCTTTTTTCTTAATAACTTAGAAGTTCTTTTCTGATAGTTATTTTCAATTGCCTGAATTTCCTTTTTTGCCTCAAGCATTTCTTCAATATAAAAATCATTGGACATCGGAATCTGTTCAAAACAACTGTAAGCCATAATAATTGCATCAAAAGAGTCCTCTCTGACGGATTCCAATACCGCTTTTCGTTTTGCCGGCGTAAAATTTTTAGGTTCCACACAAAGAATCTTTGCCGCAGGATATAATTTGTGAAAAATACTGTTCCACTGCCCTACAATATTATTTGGAACAACATACAGATTTTTCTCCGAAAGTCCCATACGTTTCAGTTCCATTCCCGCCGCAGCCATAATATAAGTCTTACCGCTTCCCACATCATGCGCCAGCAGGGTATTGGGTGAAAAGAGTATTCTCGCCACCGCATTCTTTTGGTAAGCATATAGCTTTACCTCCGGACTCATCCCGGGAAAGGTCAGAAAAGAACCGTCAAAAACACGCCGGCGCACACCACTGAAATTGTTTTCAAAAATCTGCTCCAATCGCTTCTTACGCTTCTCATCCGTCCAAATCCAACTTTGAAAAGTCTGAATCATTTTTTGTTGTTTTTCCAATGCCAAAACAGTCTCTGCCTTGTTGATTACTTTCTTTTTTCCCGATTTGGATGTTTTGCTTTCAACCTCATCATAGATTACCACCGTTTTCATATTCAGTGTTTTTTCCAAAATCTCCAACGCACCGATTTGATCCGTACCGTAAGTATGTCCGGCTTCCACACTTCTGCCATAGAAAAATGCCGTCTTTCCCGGCACTTCCCAAGTTCCGGTCACTTCATCATGACGTATCCCGATAAATGTATTGGTCCGCAGAATATATTTTACAAAATCATCCATCACATCATTCGGAACCCACGGAGACCCGATTGTAACATAAATATCGCCCGTTGCCACAGCCGGAGGCAACAAGCGTTCCAATGCTCTTACATTCTCCTCAAAATATCCGTCGTACATTTTATTGGCTTCTTTTGCTTCACGTAATTTACGTCTTAAATTACCGGACAAATACGCTTCCGCCGTTTCCCATCCTTTATAAAAACATTCGTTCCACGTAAGAGGATTCTGAAAAATTGACCCTTTTAATTCGCTGATTACCGTTTTGTACTCTTCTCCGGTAACTGCTGCAATATATTCAATATTCACGGTTCCTAAGTTCGACAATGACAAAAGAAGTGCGTCCGCTATGCTCTCCGCATAAACACCCTGTGCGCGACTGTCTTCCTCAAACATATTCTCCCATGTCATAGGCAATTCCATAGATGTAACATCATGAATATACTCATCCGAAAAAGGTAACCCGTCAGCATCAAAACCATCAAAATTCACACTATCCATATCCGTACGCTCCCCTCTTCATTCTTTCACATTTTTAGTATAGTCCATACGGAATGTAGGGGATATTGAACTAAAGTTAAATACACAAATTTATTTTTAAGCAAAAAAACTCCCCCTAAGCAAACGTACACTGTCCGTTACCTCTTAAGGGGAGTTTTGATTTCTTTATTCTTTGTTTTTATTTGTCTTTGTTCCAGACAGTACCTTTTAATCCGATATTGTCCTCATGGAAAACAGGGTCTTTTCCTTCTTTTTTCTGCGTCTCGTAGTCTTTTAAAGTCTTAAACAATGTCTTACGCAACAAAAAGATTGCAACGATATTTACAATCGCCATAAGTCCCATTGTGATATCCGCAATGTTCCATGCCAAATCAAAATCAGCCAATGCTCCGAGGAAAATTGCCACCAGGCAAGTCACTCTGAACAGATTCAAAAGTACCTTATTGTTCTTAATGAACAGAATATTGGATTCCGCATAAAAATAATTACCAATCAAACTGCTGAACGCAAATGCAAAAATGGAAATGGTAATAAAATGAATGCCCCACTCACCTACATTCGAGCGAATCGCAGCCTGCACAAAAGGAATACCGTCAAGGACATCTTTCTGTCCTTCTACACCGGAACAGAACAACAACATTGCTGTACTGGTACAGATTAAAAGTGTATCAATGAATACGGAGATAACCTGCACAAGTCCCTGCTGTACGGGATGAGATACATCCGCGGAAGCAGAAGCGTTCGGTGCACTACCCATACCGGCTTCATTGGAGAACAAACCTCTTTTAATACCGATTACAATGGCACTGCCTGCAAAACCGCCTGCCATAGCCTTAAAGTTAAAAGCACTCTCAAAAATCATCGCTAAAATATCCGGTAATTCTTTGATATTAAGAATGGTAACAACCACACTCATCAAAATATAAATGCTTGCCATAACCGGTACCATTACGGAAGAAACGAAACCGATTCTGTGAGCACCGCCCCAGATAATCCATGCCGTAAGTCCCGCCAAAACAAGACCAAGCACAACAGATACAATCATATGAATATTGGTTCCCGCATAATCCTGCAAATAATACTGCAGGGAAGAAGACATATTGTATGCCTGCAAACCGTTAAATCCATAAGCAAAGCAGATAATCAAAAGAATCGAAAACAGAACACCCATCCAGCGTTTTCCCAACGCCTTCTCCATATAATACGAAGGACCGCCTCGAAAGGAACCATCCTGTTCCTTAACTTTATAAACCTGTGCCAAAGTACTTTCTGCAAAAGCGGATGCCCCTCCGATAACCGCCATCAGCCACATCCAGAATACCGCACCCGGACCGCCTGTGGCAATCGCAGTGGCAATACCGGCAATGTTTCCGGTCCCGACGCGGGATGCCGTAGAAATCATCAACGCTTGGAAGGAAGAAACCTTTTTCTTTCCGTTTTCTCCCTTGTCTGCTTTTTCAAGCATTGCTTTTAATCCGTCTTTCAACAAGCGAAACTGTACGAACCTGGTTCCTATAGTATAAAAAAGCCCGATACCCACCAACAGAATAATTAAAATGTAGGTATACATGAAATCATTTACGGAACCTAAAATGTTGTTAAGAAAATCCATTTGTAACCTTTCCCTTCTTTTGTTCTTTTTATTGGTAATTGTAACCGCACAAATCTTTTTGGTATTATTAAAACAAATATGTACTTTTACAACTTACTTTGCTTGAAACTTTTCCGAAAACTCGATTTTCAGAGTGACAAATTCTTCAATCTTTCTCATCAGATTAAAAAGCATGGCCCGATCCTCAAACTCCTTGCGCTCCACAGGCAACGGCTTTGATTTCATATCCATATCCATCTCTTTAAACTTTTCTAACGTCAATTTGCCGTCATTGTCTTTACTGTATGTTTCAGACATATATGTTAAAAAGTCCGATATTTCATGAGCAGTACTGGGCGTGGTATGAATATGCCGTACAATCTTGTACATTTCATGTACCACCATACATTGCTTATCGCGCATACGTATGTACTCGATATCGTAAATATCCGTGGTCCCAAACTGATTATTATAATTACGGTCTGCCACATTTTTGGCATGGCGGATGGACTTACGGAGCTGATGTAATAATTCCCCGTTGTAATCCGTGAAATCAGCATCTAAAATATGCTCTGCCATTCCGGCAAGGATACTTTTCATTTCAGCATCCGTTTCATCTTTTAGTTGTTCGATATAATTTACATCCTTACGCAAATGAAGATTTGCAAGCATTCCCATAAACACACCGATGGAAAAGATTAAAATTTCATTGAATATATGGGAAACGCTCATATCTCCCAAAATAATAAAATGCGAAACGATTACCGAACAGATGGTAAGTGCATAACTCCACTTACACAACTGGCATACCGGTATAAAAACCACCAAAAACACCGAAAAAGCCATGATATTAAATCCGGCCAGTGAATAACAACCGAATGCAAGCACCAATGCCGCACCAAAGGCAAGAAAACGGATACCTGCGGTTTTAAACGTCTCTTTCTTGGTAGGCATAATGGTCAGCAACGAAATAACACCTGCCGAAGCCGCAAACTCCAAATGCAGCAATTCCGCAATTGCAATCGATGCCAGAGATGCAAATATTAATTTTAAACAATACAACAAAATCTCGACCCAACGTGCTTTCATACTATAATGTCCAATACGCTCCTATTATTCCGCATTCCCGTTTTTTTCATAAGACTTTTCTTTTTTTATCTTCCAAACAGACAATCCTGCAAACGGCACCAGTAAAACACCCAGCCAAATGCCGATTCTTACAATGGCACTTCCGTACATTTCTTCAGTAAACAGCCAGACTACCATATCTTTTCTTCCGTCCATTAACCACAAATCATTATCAAAGAACAGATAATGAAATCCGTTGATAACAGCCTGCATATCCTCGACTGCAAATAATCCGATTGCCGCTGCTGCCGCGGCCACAATCACCAGACTGTTCAGGTATGCATACGCAAGTTTCAGCAGTTCTTTCCGGCAAGCCAAAATGATTGTTCCGAGGATACATACCACACCGCATCCTGCCACAAATATGCGCACGCTCCGGACCAAATCCCGGACATCTTCAATATGTAGTATTTCTTTTTCATTATAAAAATCTCTCTCGGTCCCCCACATGGTTACCCGAACCTGCAGGGTGTCGCTTTCTCCTTTGGTAAAATACACCATGGACTGAGCCACTTTCCCCAAATCCTCTTCGGACATACCAAGTTTTTCATGGATACCGATTTTTATATTAATATCCTTTAAAAAAGAATCGTTCATTACCGCACCGAAAAAAGCAATATAAAGAATCATAATCACTCCCGCCAGCGCAGTAATATGGGCAACCGTATTTTTGACTATTTTAAATATCCGCTCTTTCATCTTGGTTCCTTTTTCTATTTTAACCATATTGTCAGCATATCTTTATCAGTATATCATAATTTTTATCTTTTGACGAGAGTTAACTAGTTCCTGCGCCTTCTTCCGAACAATAAAAATAACCGCAATACCTGTAATGCCGTGGCAATGGTTCCCGCCACATAAGTTAACGCTGCCGCATTTAAAACTTTTTTGGCTCCGCTTACTTCATCGCCTTGTAAAATACTACTTTCCCTGATTATACGGATTGCACGCTTTGAAGCATTGAATTCCACCGGCAACGTTACGATTTGAAATACCAAAGCCAGGGAAAACAACACAATTCCAACATCGACCAAATTAGTCAATCCAAACAATACTCCCAATAAAATCAAGGGCCATGACAGATTGGAACCAAAATTTACCACAGGTACGATGGCATTCCGTATCCGGATAGGAATGTATCCGCCGTAATGCTGAATCACATGTCCGCATTCATGGGCCGCTACTCCGATTGCTGCCACGGATGCAGAATGATATACCCCTTCTGACAACCGCACCACTTTGTGCTTCGGGTCATAATGATCCGTCAGTTCGCCCTCTATACGCTCAACGTGTACTTCACTGATTCCGGCATTTCTAAGAATACGTTCTGCAACTTCGCCCGCTGTCATTCCCCTGATATTATCAATTTTACTATATCTTCTGTAAGTTGCACTTACGTTGCCGGATGCAATCAGACAAAGAAGCATTCCCGCAATAATCAGCCACCATGTAGGATCAAAGTAAAAGAACATATATATCCCTCCGTCACATTCATTACTGATAGAATGCCCGAAAGACATATTTTAATGCATGGAAATCTCACGCAAATGCATGGATTGAAATTTGCGCGGCGTCAAACCGGTATACTTCTTAAATACCTGCGTAAAATAACTTTGATCCGGAAAAGCCAGCACCGAAGCAATCTTGGCAGGTGTAAAATCCGAATACAATAACATATTCTTCGCCGTATCGATTTTTAACTGTTGAATATACTCGCTGACAGTAATGCCTGTTTCTTTTTTGAACAGACGCGACAAATAGGAAGGATTTAATTCTGCTACTTCTGCCAATTCCTCAATTGTGATTCTGGAATGAAGATGCTCCTGCATATAGTCAATGCATCTTACTACCGGAAGCGAACAGATTTTATCCTTACGAAGTTTCCGCATACGTTCTGCATAATCCACGGCTGCCCGACGATGCAATTCATTTAATGTTTCCGGCGTTTTACTCTCATCCGCTTTCTGAATATAAAAGTCACTCAATGCATATGACGTAGACACATCCATCCCGCCGTCAATACAGTATCTGGCAATCAGTGCAATCGTAATTACAAAATGATATTTTAAATTCTGCATTTTATCTTTGGACAAAACACCCAGTCCCTTTTTATCGGTAAAAGTATCCCTGCACAGTTCCTCTGCTTTCTGCACATCTCCCGACTTAATCACCGAATAAAATTCCAGTTCCGGATTGTACGGTGCTCTCAAAATATTTTCTTCTTTTCGCAAAAATTCTTTATAAATAAAATCTTTTTTCACTTGCTTCTCCCATTTATGTTTTTTCAATAAGTCCTTTTATTATATCATTATTTCAATAAAAATGTAATTATTTTTATATATTTT
>X409_Impala__coassemble_748_pt1 | contig 10151 bp, 10 predicted proteins | sample X409_Impala__metabat2_low_PE_002 | metagenome-assembled genome bin X409_Impala
CAGGATAAGGCATTGTCTGCTGCGTACATTTTTAGAAAATCTCGCATTTGCTTGCAAAGAAAAACACCCCGGTTTGTCAATGAAACAATTGGTGAGTTTAGAAAAGGCAGCGGCAATAAAACATCGCAAAGAAAACATATTGCAATTTATTGAAACGTACAATCGCAAGACGATTATAAAAAAGCCCCTGCCCCGACCACGCATCTCCCAAAAAGGCGGCGGAAAGTTGCAAATATGAGCGGGATATACCTTGCGTATTGCAGGGAAATGAAGTATAATTTGTTTGGGTATTGTTTTTATAAAAATAAAGACTGAGGGGGACTTAAATATGAGACTTATTACACGTTCGGACTTTGACGGTCTGGCATGCGGTGCGCTGTTAAAAGAAGCCGGCATTATTGATTCGTGGAAGTTTGCGCATCCGAAGGATTTGCAGGATGGTTTGGTAGAAGTTACCGAAAATGATTGCCTGGCAAATGTGCCTTATGTGGAAGGGTGCGGATTGTGGTTTGACCATCATTCCAGCGAGCATGAAAGAAATGAATTAGCAGGCAAGTATAAAGGCGAAAGCCGTATTACACCGTCTTGTGCACGTATTATTTATGACTATTACGGTGGCAAAGAACGCTTTTCGCACTTTGATGATATGATGGAAGCCGTTGATAAGGTTGATTCAGGTAATCTTACCATTGATGATATCCAGAATCCTAAGGGATGGGTTTTAATCGGATTCTTAATGGATCCCAGAACAGGTCTTGGACGTTGGCGCGAATTTACCATCTCCAATTATCAGTTAATGGAGAAGTTAATTGAAGCTTGCCGCACCATGACAACGGAAGAAATTCTTGCACTTCCCGATGTAAAAGAACGTATTGATGTATACTTCGAACAGACCGATAAATTCAAAGAAATGGTTAGTGCACATACCAAAGTGGTAGGTAATTTGATTGTATCCGACTTACGCGGCGTAGACCCTATTTACTCCGGTAACCGTTTTATGATTTACAGTATGTATCCGGAACAGAATATTTCTATGTGGATTGTAAACGGTAAAGGCGGCAAGGGTTGTTCTTGTGCAGTAGGCTACAGTATTTTAAACAGAACATCCAACGTAAATGTAGGAAGCCTTATGTTAAAATACGGCGGTGGCGGACACAAAGCCGTAGGTACCTGCCAGTTTGCCGATGAAGTAATGGACGAAAACATCAAAGCATTGATTGATGATATTGTAAACTATCAGGAATAAATTTTATTATTTGCTATGTATGGTCCCGCACCTTAATGGTGCGGGATTTTTTAATGCAAATCTGCCAAGGGCAAAAACATTGCCAATACCGCTTTTACAGTCATCGCAAGTGCGAAATAAGTTAAAGCAAAAACAGGATTTCCCAAAAGCCAAAATTGCAAGTTAAAAATTTGAAACACCAAAAGTACAGTTCCGATGATTGCGAAAATACTGCCAAGCAACGCAATGGGATGCAACGGATTTCGCATAACATACCCCATAGTGTTCATTACATAAAATAACAATCCGATGGTACCCAGCGTAATTGCTGCAGACCTTGTCCCGCTGACAAATAAAAAATGTACATTGGTCATTCCAATCCAATAGAGAACCAACGCAATTATAATTTCCAGGATATAACTGACTCTTCTGCTCATAACAGTCCTCCTTTTTTGAAAAAACTTCCTGATATAGTATTTGACTTTCACGCTATAATATGAATAAAAACAATTGCAAATTATATCCATTTTTTATGCCGATATGAAATCATTCAAGGTGGTTTTTATCAATTTTGATTTCGATAGACACATCCGTTTGCACGTTGCATATACTAAACCGATGATGCCTTTTGAGGTGTAAAATATGAGCGGTTTTTCAGGCTTTTTTCAAACCAAATCTTCTTTTTTGAACAATTACGATTATTATTATTCACTGTTAGAAAAAATGCATCGCACACAATTACATCGTGGTGATACGAAAGATGCAATGTTACTTACTGCCAACTGCGGCCTGGCTCACAATCATTTCAGCAAAGAAACCGACCGCAAAGCGGTATTTAAACCTTTCACCCGAAGATTATACGGTAAAACCTTTCACATAGCCTTTGCCGGTGAATTTTATAATATGCCTCTTCTTAAAAAGGAACTGACGGATTTTACGTTTGATACGGATACGGAAGAGGAAGTTCTTCTTTACGGTTTTTTACAGTACGGTACTGAATTTTTCAAAAAGCCGGAAGGTGTTTTTTCTTTTGTTCTACTGGAGGAAGACGAACAACGTCTTTATCTGGTAAGGGACGGTTTCGGTTGCAAACCCCTCTTTTATACGTATCTGAATGACACGCTTGTATTCGGCACGGAACTCAAAGCGCTTTTGGCACACCCTTATGTAAATCCGGTACTTACCCAAAAAGGATTAAATGAAATCTTTTCTTTAGGGCCTGCACGAAGTCTCGGTTGTGGTGTATTTGAAAATGTAAGCGAAGTAAAACCCGGCGAATGGGTTTGTGCTTCTCCCTATGGATTATATGCTGAAAATTATTGGCGCATAAAAGCCGCCCCCCACACCGACTCATACGAGAATACGGTTCTAAAAACCAACGAATTACTTACAGACGCCATTCATAGACAGTGTTCCCACAAAGGAAGTATTGGCGCTCTTCTTTCCGGCGGTGTAGATTCCAGCGTAGTAACTGCTGTGGGCGCAAAATATCTTTCCGAGCAAAAGGAATCCTTAGAAACGTTTTCTTTTGATTATCAGGATAACGCCGATTATTTTGAATCAAATGCGTTTCAGCCCTCTATGGACCGTCCTTTTGTAGATATTATGGCAGGTGCTTTGGGCACAAAACATAAATACCTGGAATGCACGCAGGATACCCTTTTTCATCATTTAAAAGATTCCGTTCTGGCCCATGATTTACCCGCTATGGCAGATGTGGATTCTTCCCTGCTTTACTTCTGCAAACAGGTAAAAAGCGATGCCGATATCGTGCTGACAGGCGAATGTGCTGACGAAGTATTCGGCGGCTATCCCTGGTTTCACAGAGAAGATTTGTTAAAAGCCGATACCTTCCCTTGGACGATGTCCCTGGAGCCACGTACCAGACTTTTAAAGAAAGATTTTATAGATGCTCTGTCCATGGAAGATTATGTGCAAAATGCATATCATAAAACGCTTCAGCAGATTGACTATCTTCCTTCTGAAAGCAACACAGACAAAGCCAAAAGAAGAAACGGTTATTTGAGTCTCTACTGGTTTATGGTTACACTGTTAAATCGTATGGAACGCTGCAGCGCGCAGGCAGACTTAATCGCCCGTGTTCCTTTTGCCGACCGCACGCTGGCCGAATACATTTACAATACACCCTGGGATATGAAACAACGCGGCGGAGTAACCAAGAATTTATTGCGTGAAGCATTCCGCGGTATTGTTCCGGAAGAAGTATTGTTCCGTAAAAAATCACCCTATCCCAAAACCTACCACCCCGCTTACGAAAATCTTTTAAAACACAGCCTGCAGGAAATCATTACCGACACAGCAAGCCCCTTACATCATTTTATTGATACCAACGCCCTTTCCGTTTTTATGAATGAAAAGAAAAATCTCGGTGCTCCCTGGTACGGTCAGTTAATGGCAGGTCCTCAGATGATGGCATATCTCATTCAGATTGACTTTTGGCTGAAAGAATATAAGGTAAAAATAAGTCTGTAAGTGAAACAATTGAAATCATTACTTCTGCAATATATTTGCACTTAACCAAAAATAAAAAGGTATCATTGCCCTAATCACAATGATACCTTTTTTCATTTATCATTTTTTACTCTACTGTAATCAGTTCGTATTCACGACTGCCGTATCCCTGCCCTGCTGCCGCTTCGATGGTCAGTACACCGTTTCGCGATTCAATACGCTCCAATAAATGATCTCTTCCCGGGTCATTGGAGGCATACACCAAATCAACACATGCCTGGTCAATTGCAATAGGGTCATCCGATACCAAAATACCAATGTCTTTCATACAAGGATCTTCTGCCACCGCGCAACAGTCACAATCCACCGACATATTCATCATAACATTGACATATGCCACATTACCCTTGAAATACTCTACCACACTGCCTGCCGCATCCGCCATGGAACGCAGGAACAGGTCGTGGTCTGCCGTCCATATTTTATCGGCATCACCCGCTCCGTGAATATATGCTTTTCCGTAAGAAGATGCCACTCCGATGGACAACTGCTTAATGGCACCGCCGTAGCCTCCCATAGGATGCCCTTTGAAATGAGACAGCACCAGCATAGAATCATACTTTTTCATATTTTTGCCTACGTAATTCTTTTGAATTACTTTGCCGTTTGGAATATCAAGTTCCTGATCCGGACCTTCGGCATCCATCAAATCCACGTCAAAATATTGACTCCACCCATGTTTTTCAAAGGTTTTCAAATGTTTCTCCGTAGTATTGCGTTCTCCTTCATAGGCTGTGTTACATTCCACCACCGTACCTTTTACCGAGTCAATGATCGGTTTCCAAAATTCCGGCGTCAAAAAATTTTGATTTCCCACTTCACCGGAATGTACCTTAATTGCTACTTTCCCCGGCAACTCCTTACCAAGCAACTGATAAAGTTCCAATACCTTTCCCGGCGAAATGGAACTCGAAAAATATACTTTTGATTTCATATGTAACCTCCTGCTCTTCATTTGCCAAATAAAAACTCTTTTTTCGTTTTACAGCATTGTCTACTCTTTGCCCTCCGCAAATACCCCGGACCGTTCCAAGGCCGTTACCAATACCGGCAACAAAATCAACTGGGCAACCATTCCCGGCCAGGCAGTCACAAAGCCTCCTGCAATAAAAGCCGCCCAGGTAAACGGCTCCGGCGAAAACAACCCGCAAACCGTTCTGCCGACTCCCCAGACCACACGTCCGAGAAGCATGGCAGGTACAATGGCACTGTATATGTTTATTATTTTATTTACTTTTTTCTTATTGCAAAGAATACGGTAAAATCCGCCGGCAATGCCTCCGTAAGCCGCCATTTCAAATGCCATACATAAGGCTCTGGGATATAAGACGGGCATACCGAATAAAACGGACCTGCTTAACGGTATCAAAAATCCCAAAAGAACTCCATACCAAGGACCCAAAAGAAAACCGCCCAAATAAGCAGGAATATGGATCAAACTTAACATATTACCCAAATCCCGGTTCTGCCCCGTCAAAAGAGGCAACAACCACCCCAGTGCAAGAAGCAATGCTGCAAAGCACAATTTTCGCGTTCTGATACTCGTTTTTTTCACTCTGTTCTCCCCACAATCAAATCTGCGAACTCACCGTCACAGGCTTTTCGTAAATCTTCCGGCTTCATTTCCAACTGAACACCGATTTTTCCTCCACTGACCACTATGGTCATCATATTTTTTGCTGACTCATCTACCTTTGTTACGTATTTTTTCTTCATTCCGATGGCAGTACAACCACCGCGAATATATCCCGTAATACTGTTAATCTCTTTTACATGAATCATTTCCACGGATTTTTCTCCGACCACTTTAGCAGCCTTTTTTAAATCCAATTCTTCTGCAATGGGAATGACAAATACATAAAAATTTTTACTTACCGACCTTGTAACCAACGTTTTATAAACCTTTTCATAAGGTAAACCGAGTTGGTCGGCAATTTTTAACGCATCAACAAACGCATCACACTCATAAAAATAACTGTCATACGATATGTTCAGAGAATCCAGAATTCTCATTGCATTTGTTTTTATCTCTTTATTTTTAGCCATGACAATACCTCGCTCACACTATTATAAAGCACTCCTTGTTTGCTTTCAATCTACAATAGTCATTTCTTTGTTTCAATATATTTACGATACGGTGCAAATGCAGAAGGCAACGGATATTTCATTCTAATCTCTTCCGATTCCACAAAGAAGAAATCATTGGCCTTATCTTTTTTCATACCGTCCGAAATCTCATCAATGCGCAGTAAAAAAGCCCTCATATGCCATTCAATATGGCTGAATATATGAATATGGTCTTCAATCTTCTTGATGTGCAACGGATGATAACCGATTTTCTTCACATAATCCAATACTTCCGTTTCGCTCTTATGCCCCTCTAACGCCGGAATTTCATACATACCTGCAAGCAGACCTTTGGCCGGCCTTTTGCGCAAAGCAATTCCGCGGGAACCGGATAAAAGAATCAACGTCCGTTCCTCAATTTTTCTTTTTTGCGGTTTGTTTTTCACCGGCAATTCAGAAATAATATTTTTACTTTTCGCCTTACAGGTTGACTTCCACGGACATTCTTCACATTTGGGTTCCCCGTTAGGCAAGCAAACCGTTGCCCCAAGTTCCATCAATGCCTGATTAAAATCTCCGGCACGGTCCGGCATACAGGCAAGTAATTCTTTACGGATTTTTTTTGCGGTAGCCGGCTCCGATATATTGGAAAAATCTCCGTTCAGACGTGTCATAATACGTAAAACATTTCCATCTACCGCAGGTACTTTTTCATTTCCGGCTATAGACGCAATCGCACCTGCCGTGTAAGGGCCGATACCGGACAAATCAATCAAGACATTATATTCCGCAGGAAAAACGCCATTATACACATCGCGGACCTGTATGGCCGCTTTTTGCATATTACGAACTCGATTGTAGTATCCCAAGCCTTCCCAATACTTCAGCAACTCTTCTTCCTTTGCCTCTGCCAAAGCAAGTACATCCGGATACTTTTCCAGAAATCTTTTATAATAGGGTTTTACCGCTTCTACTCTGGTCTGCTGTAACATAATTTCCGACACCCACACACCGTAAGCATTAGGATTTTCACGCCACGGAAGTTTCCTTGCATTCGCATAGTACCAGTTCAGCAGATTCTCTATTTCCTTTTGCTTCATTCAAAACTTTAATGCCCACATGATCGCATCCGCAATCATACTGCCGCATCTTTCTCCTTATCATAAAATATAAAAAGATGGGAAGAAGTCTTCCTCCTTCCCATATCACTTTTATCTCAGTCTTTTGCCTTCGTACATCTGCATTGTCTGAATGCATTTACGTAACGAACGGAACTTTTCTTCCACGGTTCCGTCATTTAATTCAATGTCCATGGAAACCGCCATGGCAATTACCGTCTGTTCGGAAACATTATATTCCATACTGTCTAAAATATCCAATTTCCCCTGATAATCTTTGGTTTCCAAAAAAGCAATCAGTCTTTGATCAATCTTCTTCTCTTCTTCCTGCGCTTCTTTCTCCGGATCAATCTTTTCAAAACGATAGACCTGTATTGCATTGGGATACTTTTCTTTATTTACTTTCTCCATAAACATTTCCAACGGACGAACATATACGGTATAGGGAGCATACAATGCCTTATATACTACCTGTGACTCACCGTCTTCAGAACCGGTAGCAATGGATATTACTTCGTAATTATTTCCCTTAAAGTGTCTGTAAACTTCTCCTGCCTTGGGAATCTCTCTCATTTTCATAACCTCCGCATAAAAGGCATTAAATGCCCGCTTCTTTTATTTCATTATTGCCGTTTTATACGCAAAGTCGCATAAAACCATCCTACATTTTATTATAATGCTTTTTGGGCATTTTGTCATTCTTATCTTACACATAATTCAAGAGAAATTTTGCCAAGCGAATTACTGCCTGCAGTTTCCAATCTTTCCTCGAAGGCTGTTTTGTCCGCATCCTCCATCCACTCAAAAGAATGATGATACACAGTAACCGTATATTCCCATTCCCCTGTCTCATTGGTCTCTTTGGTCATATTGATGCCGCTGTTATAAAACCCTTCTTCCTGCAATTCCTGCCGGATACAACAAATATATTCACTTTCTTTTGCTTCTCTCTGTGCACGTTCTGCCGCTTCCGCATTTTCCGCATATACCTTACCGCCAATCACTAAAACGAAGACAACAATCAAGATGCTCATTACAGTTACCGGCACAATCATATCCATATATTTTTTCATAATAAAAGTCCTCCTTACCATACTCTCTACTTGCTTTTTACATCCTAAGGATAGCAAATCTAAAGTACGATAAAAAGGACTTAATCACTCAACTGCTCCGCTGTATTTTACCAGTAACAATTCCACACACATCCGGTCTCCGATGTTACCTTTCTTAACAGCATCATCAAAATTTACACAATCTTCCATTGCCGCTTTCAATGTGGCTGTGCTGAATTTCCCCGCCTGCCCCAAATATTTGTCAACAATAAAAGGTTTTATCTCTGTTTTCTCGGAAATTTTCCGTTTGTCATATCCGCGGTTACGTAAATCTTTTATCATCAGCAACTGCGCAAAATGACGTCCGATCAGACTTAAGATGCGCATCGGCGGCTCGCGGAGGGCCAACAATTCATAATATAAACGAAGAGCCTCCATTTGATTCTTATTCGCCATCGCTGCAATCATATCAAAAATATGATTCCCGATTACCGTGGTACAAATCGCTTCCACATCCGGCAAATCGATTGCTTCTTTCTCCTGCGTATAGCAGAATAGTTTCTCCATTTCTTTCGACAACAACTCCATATCCGAAGCAGTTCGTTCCAAAAGTGCTTCCACTGCCCGCACCGTTATCTGCTTCTTTTCCTGACGGACAACAGATACAATCCAACGCTTCAATGTATCTTCATCCTGCACACGGAATTCCGCTCCGTGTCCGATACCGGTTGCTGCTTTATACAATTTGGAACGTTTATCGACATTGCTCTCTACAAAAAGAAAAACCGTAGTTTCCGGCTTCTGCGGAAGATACTCTGCCAGTTTATCCCCGTCTTTCATAAAAAGGCCGGAATCCTCTATCAAAATCACTCTGCGCTCCGCAAAAAAGGGAAGTGTCTCTGCCAAATCAATAATTTGACCCACCGTCACTTCCTTCCCGATAAAAGAATTAAAATTCATATCATCGGATAATGCTTTTTTACTGGTGTTACCGCAAAATGCATTCAACAGTTTATCCCGGTATCTTCTCACAAGATACCCTTCGGGTCCATATAAAAGATATACGGATTTATATTTACCTGTTTTTAAATCCTCGTTAATCGCGTACATGTTCCCTCCGGACATCTGAATCATTAAAAGCATTTTATTATTCGAAAAATATATATACGTATTGTATCATAATAAATAACGGTTCCACAAGAACAAAGATTATGCGTTTACGGGGCTGTTGCCATCCTTTTGCACCCCATATGCAAACAATTGCTTTGCCAAAAACTCGACACAATTTACGTTAACGGCATTCCCGAACTGCTTGTATGCCTGAAAATCATTTTCATCCGGAATAAAACTGTCCGGAAAACTTTGCAGACGCGCCGCCTCCCTTGGGGTTAAACGCCTTCTGTACTTTCCGATCACCGGAATTTGTACCATGGCAACCAGTGCAGGAAAGGCATCCGGACGCTTCACTCTGATGCCCGACGGTCTGAACTGGATGTATCCGTCCCAGACGGATGCAATGGATGTTCCTGCCTGCCATTCAAACTTCCTGTTTGTCGGAGTAAAGCAGGATAAATGATTCCATTTTTCCAGCCATCCGTCAATAAACGTTTTATTATCCAGATACAACTTTCTGTTTTTCCTGCAAAAATCCGCTTTCCACCCCGGATAATCATCTAAGGGATAGGTTGCCCCGAATTCGGAAGACCAGACCGGAAAACCGATTACCTTTAAATCAATCCCGTGATAAAATTCATCCCAACATTCCAAAACCTTTTCTTCCTGTTCGCTAATGCTGTATTTTTCATCCACCACCCGGTCAAATATTCCGGCTTCATACGCATTCAACGCCGACTTATCTCTTTTATCGGGAATCGTAAACTCCAGTTCGCCGTTGTATATATCTTTTCTGATTCCCAAAATATAAACTCGTTCTCTTAATTGCGGAACGCCTAACTGGTGTGGACTCATAATAACCGGTTTGACATTATAACCGATTTCATCCAATACCTTCGCGATAACGTTCCATGTATTATGATGGTCATGTGACATCAGATTCCTTACATTTTCCAAAACAATATATTTCGGTCGTTTGGCTCTTAAAATTCTGGCAATTTGAAAAAAAAGCGTTCCCTTGGTAGGATCATCAAAACCCATTTG
>X409_Impala__coassemble_769_pt1 | contig 9849 bp, 5 predicted proteins | sample X409_Impala__metabat2_low_PE_002 | metagenome-assembled genome bin X409_Impala
AGACCCTGGTGGGCAAGGCGCTCAACGCGGATGACTTCAGCTTCGAGCTGATCGACGAGGACGGCAAGGTCATCGAGACCGTGAAGAATGGTGCGGATGGCAGCTTCGCCTTCAGCGCGATCAAGTACGAGCTGGACGACGCTGGCAAGACCTTCACCTACACCGTGAAGGAAGTCAACGACGGCAAGGCGGGCGTCACCTACGACGCCACGGTTTACACCGTGACCGTTGAGGTCGAGGACGCTGGCGACGGCACCCTGACCGTGACCGCCTCCGAGAACGCGACCAAGCTGAGCTTCACCAATGAGTACACCGCTACCGCGCAGCTGCGCCTCAACGCGCTCAAGACGGTCAACGGCGCTGAACCCACCGAGGATCAGGTCTTTGACTTCGTCCTGAAGGGCGAGGGCATGGAGCTGCAGGCCCAGAACGTCAAGGGCAGCATCGAATTCGGCACCATCTACTTCGATCTGGAGGATGCGGGCAAGACCTTCACCTACACCATCGAGGAGACCACCGAATCCACCGCGCTGATGATCGCGGATAAGAGCATCTACGAGGTGGCTGTGACCGTTACCGACAACGGCGACGGCAACCTGAAGCTCGAGACCGTCATCACCCGTGACGGCGTCCAGACTGCGGGCGTCATCTTCGACAACCAGCAGATCGGCACGCTGACCATCTCCAAGAAGGTCGAGGGCAAGAAGACCGACGAGGCCTTCAACATGATCGTCCGCCTGTACGACGCGGAGGGCGCTGAGCTCACCGGCGAGTACGACTACACCGGCAATGTGACTGGCAAGATCACCAGCGGCGGCACCATCGCCCTGGCGGATGGCCAGAGCGTGACCATCCAGGGCCTGCCCGAGGGTGCGAAGTACATTGTTGAGGAGGACGTCAGCGGCGTTTACACCACCACGGTGAACGGCGCAGCGGGTACCAAGGCCGAGGGCGCCATCACCGGCGACACGGCCCGTGTGGACTTCGTCAACACGATGGAGACTACCACCTTCTCCGTCACGAAGATCTGGGAGGGCGCTGACCTGGGTGCCATCAGCCTGATCCTGTACGCCAACGGCGAGGAGATCGTGCCTCAGCCCGAGGTCGTCCGTGCAGGCAGCCTGTACACCTACTACGACCTGCCCAAGTTCGATGAGGATGGCAACGAGATCGTCTACACCGCAAAGGAACGTGGCGTCGAGGGCTACATCCGCATCTACAAGAACGTCGCGCCCTACGAGGACGTGACCAAGCGCCTGCATGACGGCGGTACGGTCATCAACCGTGCTGAGAAGCAGGTATCCTTCAAGGTTCAGAAGCTCTGGAACGGCCTGGCTGAGGGCGAGACCGCGCCGGCTATCACCCTGACGCTGCTGTGCAACGGCGAGGTGATGGACGTGCCCACGCCCACGCCCGACAGCGACGGCTGGTACAAGTACTACGACCTGCCCAAGACCGTTGATGGTCAGCCCGCTGTTTACACGGTGGAAGAGGTGCCCATGGAGGGCTTCGCTGCCACCTACCAGCTGCGGACGGGCGATGAGGCCGAGTACGCTGACAACGGCGGCACCATTACCAACACGAAGATCCCCCAGACCGGTGACGATGCGTCCCTGGCCCTGTGGGCAACGCTGATGGCTGGCGCCTCCGCAGCCCTCCTGGCGATGCTCCTGCGTCGCAAGAAGGCGTTCTGATCCCAATAAAGCAGGGCTGCTGCGGCCAACAAGCTGCAGCAGCCCTTTGCTCATCAATGCAAGGAGTTGCTATGAAACGCGTTTTGTTTGTCTGCCACGGCAATATCTGCTGAAGTGCCGCAAAGCCAGTAAAATCAAGGGCTTCCGGGTTTCTGAAAAGTGCTGCTACACCATTACTACACCAATTTCAAATTGGAACCTCGGTGTGACGCAAAAAAACGGAGCGTTTGCTCCGCTGCAACAGCTCGCTGGTCAGGTGATCAGCGGGCTGTTTTTATTTGTCATATGACAAATAAAAACAGCCTCTTGCACTTGACATATGACAAGTGAAGAAGTAAAATAATATGGAAGAGGTGACGCACAATGAACAGAATCATTCATGAGAAGCAGGACATGACGCACCTGTCCTGGTCGAAAATCCGCAATTCGTCTGGTACGGCTGGCTCTTTCTTGAAAGCCTACTCCATGCTGGGCGGCAAGAAAACTTACTACAAGCTCTCCAATTTCGATCAGATGGCGGGTGTTGTCGGTCACGAGTGTGTCAACGAGATCATTGTGGATCGCCTGTTGGACATTCTGGGCATTCCGCACCTGCAGTATCAGCTGATCCATGCCGATGTGCTCATCAGCGGCAAGCCGCATGAGGTCTACCTCTGCGCCTCCGAGGACTTCAAGCAGCGTGGCGAAAGCAAGCTGGCGCTGGACGCCTATTGGGAGATCGAGCATCAGGAGGGCGAGTCTGCGCTGGATTTCTGCATCCGCAGCGGTTGGGGAGAATACATTTATCAGATGCTGGTGGTGGATTTTTTGATTCTGAACCGTGACCGGCATGGCGCGAACATCGAAGTGCTGCGGAACAGTCGCAAAAAGACCATCCATCTTGCGCCTCTCTTCGATCACGGCCTGTCGCTGCTGTTCAACTGCCGGGATGACGCTGCCGTTGCCGCCTATGACGTGATGGCTGACAAGCGCGTGAACAATTACATTGGCTCCGGCTCCACATGGGAGAACCTGAAGCTGATTCCGAAGGACAAAATGCCTCAGTTGAATCCTCTGAAGGAATCTGACAAAGCCGTATTGATGAACGGCTTGGACGGCATCATCTCTCAGACATTGCAGGACAAGATCTGGGAAATGATCTGGAGAAGGTGGTGTGCGTATGAAGATCTTTGCTATTCGAGATGAATCCGCCGCTGAACAGGTTGATCTTGCGTACCTTCTCTACTATGAGTTGGAAAAGCGATTCTACATTGAACTTCCGGAAAATGCTGACCCATGGGAAACACCATTGCTTCTTTCTTCTTTTGTGCAGAGTGGCGAAACCTCGATTAACTCGTACTGGAGTAAGATGTGGGTACAGCAGCGCATTGTTCCCACTGATCGGCAGAACCTCGGGCAGGTACTGAAGGACAACAATCTGAAAGAGTACGATGAGTTTGGCTTGCTGATGCTCTCCATGGGACGATGCGCGCAGGATGATTACTATCTTGTGCCCATCGAAGAAGAGCAATTGCCTGACTATATGCAGAAGCGCTTTGCGAAACTGATTGAGGACATAGTTCCCCTGGATGATTATGCGCTGCTGGTGTTCTTCCGGGATGGCACGGTGAAGAAGAGCAGCATCAAAGAACGCTATGAACACGCGCCGTCTTTTCAAGTGTTGTTCAGGAACGAGGATTACTTCTGTGCAGTCAATCTCCAACCTGGTGGGCACGGCATTGAATGGGATGTGAATCTGAGCGTCAGTGCTGCTACGCTGTTTCGCATCGGCAAGAAGGTGCCGCTGACTGTATCGGACTTCCGCAACTTTGTTGTACATCGTGTTGTGAATGTTGCGGAAGCTGCGGAAATTCTGAATTGCAGCAGACAGAACATTGAGTATCTGACGAGGACGGGAAAGCTGCATCCGATTAAGAGCTCGGGGAAGAATACGCTGTATTTGAAGAGTGAGATTTTGAAGAGAAATTGGCAGTAATCAATTCAATGAATAAGGAACGGCTCCACGGTGCGTATGCATTGCAGAGCCGTTCCTTATATTTATCTGCGCTTAGGAGGCTTATATGCTACTCTCTTAAGCATAAAACTATTCTCTCGCTGAATCGTATCATACAGTTTAATTTGCTTTCCTTCCTCTTGATTTTTCTTTTCAACAATCAATCGGATACTTTCTTTAACTTCTGGATCCATTCTCAAACCAAATTGTACTTCAGCAATACAATCAAGTTGCAATAGTTGCTTTCCATTTGGAAGGTCTCGATGGCGATAAATCAACCGACACTCCTGTTCATACTTCCAATCCTTACTTTTTCTCAAATAGAAATATGGATGTTCTTTTACATTTTCTATATTCCTGCATGAAAAACGAGTATTAGAGTATTGCACTGGAAATAAGTGTGCTTGAATCTGAGTATTGACGTGACTGAAATCATAACCAATGCAAATTCCTTTATTGGCATCTGCATAATGGCTCCACATCAGGATACTATTTTTCTTCAGCGAAAAGCATTTTAGGTATACCTCTGTTTGCATACGTGCATTATTGCGCTCAATGGTGTTACCATCATGCGTTTGATCAAATACCGCGCCTTCAAAAGTATCATTCATCCATTGTGCTGGAACGAGATATACACTTTCATTTGTTAAATTCTTCATCTCGTTCATTGATATGGACGTATAGCGATACAAAATTGGTAATTCCGTATTTCGCATTTCTCGGTTGATTTTTTGCAATTTCTCGTCTTTTAAATCAATCGAAGGCAATTTGCTCTCATCTGGTGGAATTTTCCCATTGATAATGCTCTGATACAGACTATACTTTGTCATGCTAACTCCTTGTTCAAAATCAGTGAATGAGGTTGAAACTACATAAGATCTCAAAGGAAGTTCAACGCTATTCGCTTATTGGTTCTCCTCAAAGTTCTCAACTTGCTCCATAACCTTTCGGAAAACTTCTGGGCTGTACTGCGGGGGATAACCGTTCTTGATCAGGCATACCTTGATATCAAACTTAAGCTGATCCCGGACGATCTGGTTGTTGAGCCAGTCTGCAAACGAAGATTTGGTATCGATGATTTCTTTGATCTTCTTCGCCAGCACTTTGCATTTCTCGTTTATAGAGACACCATCCACCATCTTGTCTGTGCCATATTCGAAATTGTATTCGTCTCGCAATGCCATCAGGATATCATAGAACGCCTTTTCTTCGAAGGTGAGGCCGATCTTTCGGAAACTCTCACGGTCAGCGTTCATTTCTTTTAGAATCCTGAGTGCCTGCTCCGTAGCATTACGGATGATCTCTTCGGTGGTATGTTCTTGTGCTTCACCGGCTTCTTCGGCAGTCAGGTGCTTGCGCCGTTCGTGATAGATCCGGATGGTATCTTCCAGCATTTCCTGAAAGCGTTTGGCAGCCATCTGGTTGGTTTTACTGTATTCCTTGATCTGCTTGCGAAGCATCTTAATAAGAAGTTCCAGCTTGGATGCCGGCATTTTCACATCGGACAACTTCTCAAAGTATTCAGGGCTGAAAATGTCTTCCTGCTCGCCATCGTCCAGAACATTTTCAACTTTGTTGTACCGCAAAGCTTCCTCAACCATTTTTGCCACGTGACGGTTCATGGTTTCGGTATCCAGTTCGCTGGTGCCGCTCATCTTGCGAACAAAACCGGCGATTGCCATCATGCACTGCGCCAGTGCGGATTCCTCTTCGCTCAGTTCGCCGGATGGCTGGCAGATATCATATGCAGTACGCATACGCTTAACAGTTTTCAAGAAGTAGGTTTTGAAGGACACCTTGCTGACACTCTTGCCGCTGTTGCTTTCGGTGTGCAGTTCCTGTGTGGAAACAAAGACATATTCAGCAGCCTTTGCCAAAAGACGATACCGCTCAGCAGGATCTCCGGCAGGATTCAGGAAGGGCGCCAGCTCATAGCCAGCAAAAAGATTCTTCAGGATAGAGAGTTCTCCTCTGAATACATCGGTCGCCTGTTCGACGTCATCTTCAGTCGGAGCAACAGAGTTGTCTCCACCATAAATCTTCATAGCTTCGCGCATATTATCACGAATACCGATGTAGTCGATGATGAAGCCATACTCCTTTCCGGGATACTTCCGGTTGACACGGCTGATGGTCTGGATTAGCAGATGCTTCTTCAAAGGTTTGTCGTTGTACATGAGGGTAAGGGATGGAACATCAAAGCCGGTGATCCACATATCAACAACAATGGCAATATGGAAATTTGACTTATCCTGTTTGAAGGCAGCATCCAGCTCCTCGGAGCGCTTCCCGTTCTTGACACCGCCGAGATAGTTGTACATTTCGGGTTTGTCATTGCTGCCCACACTCGCAACCATCGCCATAAAAGGCAGGGGCTTCAGTTCACGCAGTTCATCATCGGTAACCTTCATGCCATCGGGCGCTTTCTTTTCAACAAACCATTCTGGGTATTTGGCTTGGAATATGGTAAGCAGCTTATAGGCAATAGGTCTGCTGGAGCACACGATCATTGCCTTTTGCACGCGATCAGGCTCAGTGGCACAAGCAGCAGTGTAATGATCATGAATGTCGACAGCCAGTCTTTCCAATCGGGAAGGTTCGGCCAGGATCATCTCCATCGAACTCATGGCTTTCTTGCTGGCTTCAACATCTTCTTCGGTAGCGCCATCATCCGCACAAGCTTTGTAATACTCTTCGATTTCTTTGACCTTTGCTTCATCCAGCAGTACCTTTGCAATACGAGGATGATATTTGATCGATACCGTCAGCCCGTCTGCCACAGCCTGATCCATCGAGTAACGGTCGATTTCATCGCCGAAAGTTTGATATGTTTCCGCGATAGGCGTGCCAGTAAAACCAACAAAGGTAGCCTGCGGGAAGGCTTCTTTCAGTACTTTGGCATAAGGCTTGGAGATCATTGCCTTCATGTTCTGATCGGCGTCTTTGCTGAACTGAATCTTACGGGAATGCTCAAGTTGCGTTCTGTGAGCTTCGTCGGAGAAACAAATGATATTGGCACGATCGTTGATCAATCCGATCTTATCGTCTTCCCGGTCGCAGAACTTTTGGATGGTGCAGATATAGAACCCGCCGCTTTCACGCGTACCAAGCTCAGTCCGCAACACCTTACGGCTGGGAACAACGCTGACTTCGCCAAGATTCAGGAATTCTTTGCTCTTGGTAAACAGCTTTGCACCCTGCTTTTGCAGTTCTTCGCGGTCAACGATCAGAACGATCGTAGGTGAACCAATCTCCGGCACATTGGTGCAGCGCAGAGCAAGCTGGCGGGCAAGGAAAGCCATGGTATAGGTCTTTCCGCAGCCAGTTGCGCCAAAGTAGGTACCGCCTTTGCCACTCTTCTCCACCACTGACTTAACAATACTTTCCTTCAGCAGACGGGCAGCAAAAAACTGCGGATAACGGCAGACGATTTCTCGTTCCTCGCTGTCGTATTCGCTGTCCTGGAAGTAGATATAGTCCCGGAAGATCTCCAGAAATCGTTCGGGGCTGTATACACCCTTAATCATTGTCTGTGTTTCTTCAAACGGAAGCGTGGATGCCTTGTCCCCATCATTTACTCGACGCCAGGCATAAAAGTGCTCGTAAGGAGTACGCACAGTGCCCAGTCGGGTTTTGACGCCATCAGAAATACAAGCCAATGGGCAGTAGTGCAGCAGATGGGGGATATCCCGCCAATAGCGGATGTTGATCTGCTCCCATGCATCATGTACAGTCGCATTTGCTGCGGCAGGGTTCTTCAGTTCGATGATGCACAGCGGCATACCATTTACATACAGCAGAATATCCGGTCGGCGTGTTTCCTTCTGACCGTTGTTGGTATACTCCACCGTAAACTGATTAACAGCCCGGAAAATATTGTTTTCCCATGTGTCAAAGTCAATCAGGGAGACCATTCTGGCGAGGCCGTTTTGCGGAATGAACTGAATACCATCCACTATCCAGCCATATACTTTGTGCAGCGTGGCAAAATCGCTTTCCGCACCCACAAGACGCACAGTATCCATGATCTGCTGGATTTCTTCCGCAACCAGATCCGGATTGGTCTTGCACAAAAACTGCTCCAGATCATCGGCATACAAAACCTCTCTCCGGGATTTGCGAGAGATGCTATTTCCGGAAAGATAATGCCAGCCTTCGGCTTCCAAATACGAAAGAAAAGCGTATTCGAATTCCTGCTCGCAATAGCGGCCATTATAGTTTTGCAGTTTAGCCATGGCTGTGGCCTCCGTTTCATGTTCACGACGTGGGAATGCTTTAGTTCAGATGACGGATCGCCGTGGCGATCAGCGCTAAGCAGCGGTTAAGGAGGTAATCATAGAATCAAAAGAGTTTGTTGAAATCAACTGTATATCCCATTGCCCTCAGTTCCTTAAGCAAATCAACTTTCCAGTCACCCGTGTTGGTATACACAACTCCAGACAGATCCGAGGGCATTTCAACGTCGCTGTCAGCCAGAAAGACTACGTGTTCCCTGCCTAACTTGCCCATATCCAGCGCTGGCTCAGGAGCTGCGCGACGCCGCCGTTGATCTTGCCGCCCTGAAGTTTGATGTGATGAAGAAGGTGGGTGACACGCTTGGCAACGTTCAAACATATAAGCTCTAAAAATGCGGACTACTCCGCCGCCGAAGCTTACCTCACCTTTGAGCATGACGAGTTTACCATGAAAGCCCGCCGCGATGAAAACGGCAGGCTCATTCCGCGCAGGGAGTATCGCATTTCCACCTTGAACTGCGGCGAGGAGGATTTTGCAGTTGCCTGTATGCGCGCCAACCTCCGCTACGGCAAAAATCAGAAGCGGGAGGACGTGAAGAGCCATCACTACATCATCAGCTTTGATCCCAAGGACGCGGACGATCACGGCTTGACGGTGGACAAGGCGCAGCAGCTGGGCGAGAGATTTTGCGCCGATCATTTCCCCGGACATCAGGCGATCGTCTGCACCCATCCCGACGGCCACAACGGCAGCGGCAACATTCATGTGCATATCGTTATCAACTCGCTGCGGATTGCTGAGGTGCCGTTCCTGCCCTACATGGACAGGCCCTGTGATACGCAGCCGGGCATGAAGCACCGCTGCACCGATGCCGCCATGGAATACTTCCGCGCCGAGGTCATGGAGATGTGCCATGCTGCCGGGCTGCACCAGATCGATCTGCTGAACGGCAGCAGGAACCGTGTGACCGAGCGTGAGTATTGGGCGAAAAAGAAGGGGCAGCTTGCGCTGGATGCTGAGAACGCTGCGCTGGCCGAGCAGGGCTTGCCCATCCGGCAGACCAAATTTGAAACGGACAAGGATAAACTACGGGCGGCCATCCGCAAGGCTCTTGCCGATGCAGTCAGCTTTGAGGACTTCGCTGAAAAGTTGCTGCGGCAGGGGATCACCGTCAAGGAGAGCCGGGGCAGGCTGTCCTACCTAACCAGCGACAGAACAAAGCCCATCACCGCCCGCAAGCTGGGAGATGATTTCGACAAGGCGGCGGTGTTCGCAGCACTTGATCGCAATGCCAGGCAGCCGAAACTGAAAAATCCGCCCTCCATCCGTGAGTTTCTTCAGAAGCAAAACCAGTTCAGCCGCATGGTAGATGTGGAAGCCAAGAAGGCTAAGGGGCAAGGCTACGTCAACTGGGCGAAGAAGCACAACCTGAAAAACATGAGCAAGGCGCTGGTGTTGTATGAGGAACACGGCTTTTCTTCGCCAGAAGAATTGGAGGAGGCTTGTCGCGATGCTAATCAAGAACGCAGCGACGCGCTTGCAGCCTTGAAAGATGTGGAGAGTGCCATCCGGGAGAAGAAAGATCTGCAGCGGCACGTTCTTCATTATTTCAAAACCAAGCCTCTACGGGAGGGATTGAAAGCCTGCAAGTCGGACAAAGCCCGCCTCGCATATCGCCGGGAGCATGAAAGCGAGTTTGTGCTGCTGGATGCAGCCAAGCGCTTCTTTGACGCCCGTGGGCTGAAAAAGCTGCCCAGCCACAAGGCCTTGCAGCAGGAGATCGAGCAGCTCATCAAGGAGAAGACCGGGCTGTACAACGAATATCAGGAAGCGAAGCAGCGAGCCGATGAACTGAACACCATCCGCTACAATCTGGAGCAGGCTCTGGGCATCAAACGCAGCCAGCAGTCGGAGCGGTAACTTATG
>X409_Impala__coassemble_800_pt1 | contig 9428 bp, 7 predicted proteins | sample X409_Impala__metabat2_low_PE_002 | metagenome-assembled genome bin X409_Impala
AGACCTCTCAATGGGGAAATCGGATTACCAGTTTTAAAAATCAAAGAATTACGAGTCCAGAAAGGACTCACTCAGGAAGAACTTGCCGACCGTTGCGAATTGTCTAAAGGTTTTATCTCTCAGTTGGAACGAGACCTAACCTCTCCTTCCATCGCTTCCTTAATGGATATTTTGCAATGTCTCGGTACGGATTTAAAAGATTTCTTCAGCGACGAAGAAGATACGCAGATTGTCTTTCATGACAAGGATTACTTTGAAAAAGAAGACGATACTTTGGGAAATAAAATCGAATGGATTATTCCCAATGCCCAGAAAAATATGATGGAACCCATACGTGTCACATTACAACCCGGCGGCAGTACATATCCCGACAACCCCCACGAAGGGGATGAATTCGGTTATGTATTATCCGGAAGCATACGTATCCACATCGGTAAAAAGACCTACAAAGCCTCTAAAGGCGAGTCCTTTTACTTCACCTCCTCTTCCTCACATTATATTGAGGCAGCAGGTAAAACCGGGGCAACCTTTCTTTGGGTCAGCACCCCTCCTACATTTTAATTTGTGACACGAAGGAGATTACAGTATGAGCAACAGATTAATTAATTTAGAGAACATCAGCAAATCATACGGAAGTCAAATGGTTCTGGATGATATGAATTTATATATCCGTGAAAATGAATTCTTAACACTTTTAGGCCCCAGCGGTTGCGGTAAAACCACTACCCTGCGTATCATCGGCGGTTTTGAAACCCCCGACAAAGGCCGTGTTATCTTTGACGGCGCAGACATCACTAATATTCCGCCTCATAAAAGACAGTTAAACACCGTATTCCAGAAATACGCACTGTTTACCCATATGAATATTGCCGAAAACATTGCTTTTGGTCTTAAAATCAAAGGAAAAAGCAAGTCTTATATCGATGATAAAATCAAATATGCCTTAAAACTGGTTAACCTTGACGGTTATGAAAAAAGAATGCCGGATTCTTTAAGCGGCGGCCAGCAGCAGCGTATTGCAATTGCCCGTGCTATCGTAAACGAGCCCAAGGTACTTCTTCTCGACGAACCTCTTGGTGCTTTGGATTTAAAACTCCGTCAGGATATGCAATACGAATTGATTCGTTTAAAAAATGAACTTGGCATTACTTTTATCTATGTAACCCACGACCAGGAAGAAGCCTTGACCATGTCCGATACCATCGTTGTTATGAATCAGGGCTACATTCAGCAGATTGGTACACCGGAAATGATTTACAACGAGCCCGAAAACGCATTCGTTGCAGACTTTATTGGAGACAGTAACATCATCGCTTCTACTATGATCAAAGACGAATTGGTAGAAATCTTGGGTGCACGCTTTGCCTGTGTTGACAAGGGCTTTGGTAACAACAAGCCTGTCGACGTGGTAATCCGTCCCGAAGACGTTGAATTGGTTCGCCCCGGCGAAGGCACTATTAACGGTGTTGTTTCCCACCTTATTTTCAAGGGTGTACATTATGAAATGGAAGTTATGGCAAACGGTTTTGAATGGCTGGTTCACTCTACTTCTCTCTTCCCCGTAGGAACCGAGGTTGGTATTAAAGTAGATCCTTTTAACATCCAAATTATGAACAAACCGGAATCTGAAGACGAGGAGGCAGCGCCCATTGAAGAATAAAAAATTAAATTCTCTCATGGCGTCTCCCTACATCCTTTGGTCCATTGCTTTTATCATCATTCCTTTGATTATGGTATTTTATTATGGACTGACCGATAAGAACGGCGCTTTTACATTAGAAAACATTACTGCAATTGCAACACCTGAGCATATGAAAGCTTTGGGTATTGCACTGCTTTTATCCTTAATCAGTACAATCATCTGCCTTTTACTGGCTTATCCGCTTGCGATGATTCTTTCCAACATGAAAGGAAATCAGGACCGCTTAATTGTTTTGATATTTATTCTTCCCATGTGGATGAATTTCCTATTAAGAACTCTTGCATGGCAGACGTTACTTGAGAAATCCGGTGTAATCAATCAGGTGTTAGGCTTTTTACATTTACCTGCATTGGAAATTATCAATACACCTTATGCAATCATTCTTGGTATGGTTTACAACTTCCTTCCTTTTATGATTCTGCCGATTTACAATGTACTTTGTAAAATCGACCCCAACGTCATTAACGCAGCAAAAGACTTAGGGGCTAATAATTTTAAGACTTTTATCAAAGTTACGCTTCCCTTAAGCGTACCCGGCATTATCAGCGGTATAACAATGGTTTTCGTACCTGCGCTTACCACTTTCATCATCAGTAACTTACTGGGCGGAAGTAAAATCCTTTTAATCGGTAACGTAATTGAGCAGGAATTCCTGCAGGCAAACAACTGGCACTTAGGAAGTGGTTTGTCTATGGTATTGATGATTTTTATTGTTATCAGTATGATTATAACCGCAATATTCGATAAAGACGGGGAGGGCTCAGCATTATGACAAATATTCTCCGTAAAATTTATGTTGCTTTGATTTTTATTTTCCTGTATGCTCCCATCGCAACCTTAATTGTGTTAAGTTTTAATGCAAGCAAATCAAGAGCAAAATGGGGCGGATTTACATTTAAATGGTATGCGGAATTATTCCAGAACGAGGCCATTATGCAGGCTTTGACCAATACTATCCTGCTGGCTGTTCTCTCTTCCGTGATTGCAACCATTATCGGTACGGTTGCCGCGCTTGCCATTAACAAAATGAACCGCACGGGGCGTACCTTCTGGATGGGCGTTACCAACATCCCCATGTTGAATGCTGAAATTGTAACCGGTATTTCATTAATGCTTTTGTTTATTACCGTAGGCATGCGTTTTGGATTTATGACTATCCTGCTCTCTCACATTACATTTAATATTCCTTATGTAATTTTAAGTGTAATGCCAAGACTCAAGCAGTTAAATCCTTCCACCTACGAAGCAGCCCTGGATTTGGGTGCACCACCCTTAAAAGCATTTTTTAAGGTAGTATTACCGGATCTTGCTCCCGGTATCTTTTCCGGACTTTTGATGGCCTTTACCATGTCTCTGGATGATTTTATCATTACACACTTTACCAAAGGCCCCGGCGTGGATACTTTATCCACCAAAATTTATTCGGAAGTACGCAAGGGCATCAAGCCTGAGATGTACGCATTATCAACGCTTATATTTGTCAGTGTTCTGATTTTACTTTTACTGGTAAACAGAACCCCCAAAGACAAATCTAAGAATAAAGTTTAAGGAGGAACATTCGAATGAAAAAAATTGTGAAAAAAATCCTTGCTGTTATGCTGGTTTCCGTACTGAGCATGACAATTCTTTCCGCTTGCAGCAGTTCCGGCGGAGAAAACGGTGTTGTATACGTATACAACTGGGGAGAATATATTGATCCCGAAACAATCGAAATGTTTGAAGAAGAAACAGGTATCGAGGTGGTATATGATGAGTATGAAACTAATGAAATCATGTATCCCAAGGTAGAAGCAGGAGCCGTAAGTTACGACGTTGTGTGCCCTTCCGATTACATGATTCAGAAGATGATCGACAATGATTTATTACAGGAAATCAACTGGGCAAACATCCCCAACTCTTCCAATATCGGTGCACAGTATTATGAACAGTCCGAAGAATTCGACCCCGGAAACAAATATTCCGTACCCTACTGCTGGGGAACCGTTGGTATTCTTTATAACACAACCATGGTAGACGAACCCATCGATTCATGGACCGTACTCTGGGATGAAAAGTATGAAAACAACATTTTAATGCAGGATTCCGTAAGAGATGCTTTTATGGTTGCTTTAAAAGTAAACGGTCATTCCATGAACTCTATGGATGAAGCAGAACTTCAGGCCGCAAAAGACCTTTTGATTGAACAGAAGCCTCTGGTTCAGGCATACGTGGTTGACCAGGTACGTGATAAAATGATTGGTGGCGAAGCTGCTATCGGCGTTATTTACTCCGGCGAAGCAATTTATACACAACGCGAAAATCCTGACCTTGAATATGTAATTCCTAAGGAAGGTACCAACGTTTGGATTGATTCATGGTGTATTTTAAAAGATGCTGAAAATGTTGAAAATGCAGAAAAATTTATCGATTTTATGTGTCGCCCTGACATCGCTCTTATGAACTTTGAGTACATTACATACTCTACTCCCAACGATGCAGCAAGGGAATTAATCGAAGATGATGATATCCGTAATTCAACCATCGCATTCCCGGATCTTTCTCAGTATGAAAATCTTGAAACATTCTCATACCTTGGCGAAGAAGGCGATGAATTATACAACAATCTTTGGAAAGAAATCAAATCTGAATAAAATTGATTTAAAGACAAAACAAAAAACCTCGGTTCAAACGAACCGAGGTTTTATTTTATATTATCTAACTCTCTCCGGAAAACCAACTTTCTTCTGTACCTTACGAAGTGTCTTGGTTGCATAATAATTGGCTTTTTCGGCATTTTCCTTGATAATACCGTCAATATATGCCTTATCCTTACAAAGTTCATCAAATCGCGTTTGAACGGGTCTTAACGTATCTGCTACGGTTTCTCCTACCGCCAGTTTGAAATCACCATACCCTTTTCCAACAAACTCTGCTTCTACTTCCGCAAACGTTTTACCGGTACATGCACTGTAAATTTCAATTAAGTTGCTGATTCCGGGCTGTTCTTCGCAATATTTGATTCGTGCTTCCGAATCCGTTACCGCACGCTTAAATTTGCGGATAATGGTATCCGTATCATCCGTAAGATAAATGCTGGCATTTGCATTTTCATCGGATTTGGACATCTTCTTGGTCGGCTCCTGCAAACTCATAATTTTAGCACCGCTCTTACCCAGATAAGGCTCCGGAACCACAAAAACATCCCCGTAAATTGCATTAAATCTCTGTGCAAGGTCTCTTGTTAATTCCAAATGCTGTAACTGATCTTTACCAACCGGCACCACATCAGCCTGGTATAAAAGAATATCCGCCGCCATCAACACAGGATATGTAAAAAGTCCTGCATTGATATTATCCGCATGCTTTGCCGACTTATCCTTAAACTGTGTCATACGGTTTAATTCACCCATATAGGTAAAACAATTTAAAATCCATGCCAATTCCGCATGTCCGGAAACATGTGACTGATAATAAATACAATTTTTCTTAGGATCCAATCCTGCCGCAATATAAAGTGTCAAAAGATTCCTGGCCTTTTTACGAAGTTCTGCCGGATCCTGGCGCACCGTAATGGAATGCATATCAACCACCGAATAAAAACACTCATAATCATCACTTAAACTTACCCAATTTTTTAATGCTCCCAAGTAATTTCCCAATGTTAAGGAACCTGTGGATTGCATACCGCTAAAAAGTACTTTCTTGCCGTCTATCATTTTATAAAACCTCCGTTTATTCCATTCATTCTGATTGTAATATCGTTACGCCTCAAATACCGTAATGCTTCGTTCAGCCAGTTCAAAAGTTGCAGACTTGGTTGCACCTTCCAGTTCTTTCACTGTTTCTCCGGTAGTCATAACGACTTTCCATGTTTTTTCTTTGTCTAATTTCGGCAAAGAAAATTGTTTTTTCTCCCAATGCATATTGTATGCCACATACCACAATTTTACATTCTGCTTTGTCTTTGCAGCATCTGCATCGGCATTCTTTAAACCGCTTTTTTTACCTGTTTCTATTACCGTTTTTTCTCCGGCATGTTCCAAAGTTTCCACATTACTGTACATAATGCCAACATGATGGTTGTAATTGGCTAATTCAGCCCTCCAGGCCTCTTCGCCGTGATAAGACAAATCCGGATATCCGCAATGATACATATCAAGCATGGTAAATTCCTTCTTCGCATGTAAAAAGGCTGCATTTTTGCGATATGCAATCAAAGCACGTGTAAATTCAAGCATTTCCTTGCCCGGCTTGGTCAGATTCCAATTCAGCCAAGAAATCTCATTGTCCTGACAATACGGGTTATTATTACCGTTTTGACTGTTACAGAATTCATCCCCTGCCAGCAAAACCGGCGTTCCTTGGGAAAGCATTACGAGCATCAATGCATTTCGCATCATTTTTTTACGAAGGGAACTGACTGCATTCTTACGGCTTTTTCCTTCCACACCACAGTTCCAACTATAGTTATAGTCTGCACCGTCGTGATTATTTTCACCGTTTTCTTCGTTATGTTTTTTATCATAAGAAACCAAATCATTTAAGGTAAAACCATAATAATTGGTAATAAAATTAACACTGCCCACACGTTCCGGTTTTCTCTTTGTCAAAGCCAGCATACCGGATAACATGTCATCATCCCCTTTTAAGAATTTACGCATATGGTACATAAAATCGTCCGTATAAATGCACATATTCTTATAGGGAGGAATCTCATGTATTCCGTAAATATCCTGCTCCGGAATATAATGATAAAAAATCTTGGTATTGGCAAACAACGGTTCCGTTCCCATAAAAGAAATGGGCACTTTACTGCCTTTTAAATGCACACCGTCTATATGATATTCCGTTACCCAATAACGGATGGAATCAAAGATAAATCCCTGTTTCACATGCTCCGGAAAATAAAACTGCATAATTACTTCAATGCCGTTCTTATGAAGATGTTTTACCATATCCTTAAATTCACTGCAGGCATCATTTCCATAGGCATAAGATGCTTTGGGCGCAAAGTAGTAGCCTTCCTTATAACCCCAGTAATTAAGCGGCATTACCGGTTTTTCTTTCAAGAAATACAACACACCGTCTGAATTTTCTTCTTTTTGCGGAGGATTATATTCTTCAAACTCATACGCAGGCATCAATTCAATCGCGGTTACGCCCAAGGATTTTAAATAATCCGTCTTGGCAATAATACCCTGAAATGTACCGCCGCCTTTTACCTTCGAGGAAGGATGTACGGTAAATCCGCGCACATGAAGACAATAAATCACACTGTCTTCATAAGGGATACATAAGGGTTCGTCACCTTCCCAGTTCTCATATACGGTTCCAAAACCGGAACGCAAGGATACCTCTTCCTCTTTGATCCCCCAAACTTCATTTCCGATAATGCGTTTGGCATGCGGATCCACATATTCTTCTTCATTACAATAAAAATTATAATCATAGGACGCAATATCAAGCCCTTTTACCAGCACAGAGGATATATTACCGATTCTTTTTCCCTCCGTAAAAGGAATTCTGATTTTATCGCCGCTTTTTTTATCAATCAAAACAACGCCGCAGTCTCCTTCTTTATGAAGCACTGCCGCAAACTGAACGCCATCTTTGGTAATGGTAGCGCCCAGAGGATAGGTTGTACCTTTTGTAATTTTAAACTCTGCCATTCCTATACCTCTTTCCTTCCATAAGCCATTCTATTCTATCATAAAATGTGTTTCTATGCAATTCACAATATATCTTGCATTTTATGTATCTTACTGATAAAATAAACCTAACATTTTATTTTATGGAGGATAAAATTATGGCAGATATGATAAATAACATTCCCGACGAGGAAGCAGAAGATATTACCGTTGAACTTGAATTAGAAGACGGTTCCGTAGTTAACTGTGCCATCATTACAATCCTTGAAGTGGATGGTAAAGATTACATTGCTCTTCTTCCCATGGTGGATGAAGATGATGAAAATTATGGCGATGTATGGTTCTATGAATATGAAGAAGACGATGACGACGAAGATACCGAACCCCAGTTAAAATACATTGCAGATGACAATGTTTATGAAGCGGTTGCGGATGCTTTTGATGAGTTCTTGGACAAACAGGAATATGACGAATTAATTCCTGATGAAGACGAGGAATAAGCCCTTTTATATTATAAATTACTACTCCCCTTTCAGTTCTTTTAAGAATACGGAAGGGGATTTTTTATGCCTTTCATCCTCAAACAGACTGTAAACATACGCCCGCTCTTTGGCTCTTGTCAACGCCACATAAAACATACGCCTTTCTTCTTCCGTTTCTTCCTTGCTGTGTGCTCTCTTATAAGGTACAATTCCTTCTACTACATCCGGCAAAAATACAACAGGCCATTCCAATCCTTTTGCACCGTGATATGTCATAATCTGTAATGCCTCCTCTGTTGTTTCCACAGTATCGCGCACCGCAACCGCATCCACCATCTCCTGTAATTCTTCCGCCGTTTCGCAGTCTCTGGACATAATCCTAAGTGTTTCCAATATTTCAATACCTTCCTGACTTACTCTTCCGCCCTGTTCCCGCAACCATTTCTCATATCCGATACCTCTGCGAATATAGCCTAATGCTGCAAATACCGGTAACCGTCGGATATAATCCAAATCCTGTCGCAATTTTCTAATCTGTTCCAGCACGGAAAGATGACCTTTTGCATTTTCTTCCAAAACCTGCCATGTCATTACTTCTTCCGAAATCATATCTCTCGAAATATACCGCACCGGTTTATTCATAATACGATAGAAATTCTTTCTGTGTAAGTTTCCCCGGGCCAAATCAAGATATGCCAGAATATCCTTTACCACAGGATTCTCTTTCCAGTCTTTGCAATTACTCTTCATACGATATGGTATCCTGTGTTTTTTTAATTCCTGTATAAACAATGGAGAAATCATATTGGTCCGGAATAAAACAACACAATCCGATAACCTTCCTCCTTTTTCGTATTTTTTTAATGTTTGGACCATTTCTTCATAAGACTCCTGTTCGTAGCGAAATTGCTTTATTTCTACCGCATTTATTTTTTTACGGATTACGCTATTTTCTTCTGTATGGTTATCATCTGTATTGGAATCCTTTGCCGCCCGTATTTCTTTCTCAAAATGTTCTTTGTTGTTTGAAATCAGGCGTTTGGAAGCCTCCACAATTTCTTTATCACAACGATAATTTGTTGATAAAAATATTTGTTCTGCATCCGGAAAATCTTTTAAATATTCAAAACAAATCTTTGGATTTGCCCCCCGGAAAGAATATATGGACTGGTCCTCATCGCCTACCGCGAAAATATTATGATGTTTTGCTGCCAGCATTTTAACGATTTCATATTGCAAATGATTAATGTCCTGAAACTCATCAATCAGGATATATCGAAAACGCTCCTGCCACTTTCTTAATACGTTTTCATCCTTCTGAAGCAATTCATGACAATGAATTACCATATCATCGAAATCAATTTTATGTAAACTACTTTTTCTTCGCTGATATTCTCTATAGATATCTTGAAACATCTCTTTTTCTACTGATGAAGATTCATATTCCATAATATTATTTTTGTTTTTTGCCTGACTGATTTCCCCAAGTAAATCTTCCAAAAACGTATTATCATAAAAATGGAGTTTCTTTGCTTTTAAAATATCACGCAAAATCACAAGTTTTTCTTTGTCTTTTAATATGCTGTTATGGTTAAATCCGCCGGATTGCCTTAATAT
>X409_Impala__coassemble_811_pt1 | contig 9270 bp, 11 predicted proteins | sample X409_Impala__metabat2_low_PE_002 | metagenome-assembled genome bin X409_Impala
GAAATGCTTTTGTCGGCCCGCAGTATTTCGGAACTTTTGAATCTTGCGGATTATATCAGTATGTTGGCGGACTATGACAATCAGTTACTTTTAAAATATCAGGAAACCAAGGAAGCGGTAGCGGCTAAAGAAGTCGCACTGGAAGAAGAATTGGCGGAACTGGAAGATTTGAAACAGGCCAATTTGGCAGAACAGGAGCGGATTAACGCGCTGATTGAAACGACGGCTAAATATGTGCAGCAGTATGCGTCGCAGATTTCTACGGCAGAAGCGGAACTGGCGGAAATAGAAGCCGAAGTAGCAAGGAAAGAAGCGGAATTGGCAGCGCAGGAAGCGGATGTAGAAGCGTTAAAAAAGAAGTATCAGGAAGAACTTCTGATGTCACAACTGGCAAATTCTTCTGCAAAAAGAGATATTTCGCAGGTGACTTTTGAAGAAGGGGACAGATATCTTCTTGCGAATTTGATTTATTGTGAAGCCGGCGGCGAACCCTATGAGGGTCAGGTGGCGGTGGGGGCCGTGGTTATTAATCGCGTGTTGTCCAGTGTGTACCCCAACACTGTCAGTGGAGTGATTTATCAGAAAAGGCAGTTTTCGCCGGTGGCCAGCGGACGTCTTGCTTTGGCTTTGGCACAGAATAAGGCAACGCCCTCCTGCTATCAGGCTGCAGACGCGGCAATGGCGGGAACCACCAATGTGGGCGGATGTGTATATTTCAGAACACCGATTCCCGGACTTACGGGCATTCAAATCGGCGGACATATCTTTTATTAAAAGGATAAACCTCAGGTGCATATGTACCTGAGGTTTTTATATTTTAGATATGGTGTAAAATGCTCTAAACATCATATTTATCAATCAAATCCATATAGCGTTTGAATTCGCCGCTGTACATGGCGGTCAGTAACATATCCGTTCTGACCAGCGCGGACTGCAATTGCTCTTTGGTAATCATATCTTTTGTAGAGGCTTCTGCCAATTCGTCCAAATCCAGAACACGAATCTGACCGTCCGGATACAGTACAACGTCCGTTAACAAATCAGTTGAAGTATACGAATTTGCGGATGCATCGTATTGGTAATCCACAATATCGCAGTACCAGTAAAGCAGGGAATTGTCTGCACGGTAAAATTTGCTTATTTTGATGCCTTCTTTTAAAAAATAGGCCGAAAACCCATGATCCATATCTTTGCGTGGTTTAATGGTTTTCCATTTGGTAATAATAACAGTGTCGTCGTGATACAAAACAACATCATCTTTTAAGTGTACAACTTCATCAGGGATCAATCGTTTGCGGTATAATGTAATATTTTTCATAGGAGTCCTTTCGGTTGCAGGATACGTACTCTATATGTAAAAATAGTACATTTTATGCCGATAAAAGTCAACGAAAAAACTTTGCAAAAAGTGCCTAAAATTCGTACTTTTTAACTAGACATTGTTCGACAAAATGAGTATAATTATAAAGATGGTACAAAATAGGGAGAGAAGTACTAATTTTATGGCTGCCAGAAAAAGAGATGACAAAATGAACATACGTGAGATATCCAAAGTATTGGTATGTATCTCACAGTTTAGCATTTCCATGTTGGTGCCTATTGCTATGTGCTTTTTTGGCGGTTTGCTGCTGGACAGGTGGTTTGGAACTTCTTTTATCGCAATAGTACTGTTTTTTGTCGGAGCGATTGCGGGCGGACGTAATGTGTATTTGCTTGCAAAGAAATATTTCGGCGAAGGTAAGGAGTAATCAGATTTGAAAAAGCAGAATGCTACCCTGATTGAATTGTGGGTGGGAATTGTATTTTTTGTATTGATTTCCCTGCTTGCGGGAATCTGGTTTGTGGAGAATAAAATTGCCTATGTCTTTGGATTACTGATTGGCGCACTGACTGCGGTATATTTGGCCTGGCATATGGCAAGGAGTATTGACAAAATGTTGGACAAGGCAGAACTTGGAGTGGATCCCGGAGCCGGAATGCGTTTGTCGAGCCTTTTACGTTACGGAATTGTGGTGTTGGTTTTGATTATCACTGCTTTTATATCGGAGTGGGTAAATCCCATCAGCACGTTTGTTGGTATTCTTGGATTGAAAGTAGCGGCATATCTCCAGCCGTTTACTCATAAAATCGTGTTTAAGGTATTTGGTTGGGAAGAAGAAGTCTATCCCGAAATGCCGGACACAGAAGAAAAATAAGGAGGTAGAAGTATGGGACAGGGAATCCTGTTATCCGGTGAAGGCAACATTGATTTTATGATACATGGTGTCTTCTCATACAATCTCTTCGGGCAAGAGGTGTGGATAACAACATCGCACATATGTCTTTTAATCGTAGTGCTTGTATTGCTTCTCTTCTTCATCATCGGCGGTTCGGTGTTCCGTAAGGCAAAAACAGTCCCCGCAGGATTTCAGAATTTTGCGGAATTGATTGTAGAGTTGCTGGACGGAGTCGTAATCGGCGGTATGGGTGAGAAGGGCAAAGGATTTCGAAATTACATCGGCGTACTTTTTATTTTTATCCTGGTATGTAACATTTCCGGGTTACTGGGATTAAGGCCGCCGACAGCGGATTATGGTGTAACTTTGCCGCTGGGTCTTCTGACTTTTACATTGATTCATGTGAACAAGTTCCGGTTTAACTCTTTGTGGAGTATTTGGAAAGACACCTGTTCACCGCTGCCGCCCTGGTTGCCCATTTGGGCACCGATTAATATTATCGGTGATGTGGCGGTTCCGGTTTCGTTGTCTTTGCGTTTGTTCGCGAATGTATTGTCAGGAACCGTAATGATGGCATTGGTGTACGGTTTACTTCAGTTGTTTGCAATGGTGTGGCCGGCAGCACTTCATGTCTACTTTGATCTGTTTTCAGGAGCAATTCAGACATACGTATTCTGTATGTTAACCATGACATATATTTCAAATGCCATGGGTGGAGACGAGTAAAATTATTTTCTAGGAGGAAAGAAAAAATGGAATTTAACGAGAACTTTATTTTGGGATGTTCAGCAATCGGTGCAGGTCTTGCGGTTATCGCAGGTATCGGACCCGGTGTAGGTCAGGGTATTGCAGCAGGTTACGGTGCATCAGCAGTAGGTCGTAATCCCGGTGCAAGAGGTGCTATCATGTCAACCATGTTACTTGGTCAGGCGGTAGCAGAAACAACAGGTCTTTACGGTTTGTTGATTGCGTTCCTCTTATTGTTCGTAAAACCTTTATTACCTTAATCGGATATCAAAGGTGCAGAAGCGTTTATATTTTAACAAACGCGTAGCGAAAACAAAGAGGGAGGCAGCAGTTTGAACACAATACAGAGCATGAACTTGCTTTTAACGGGTGAAGAAGGATTGTCCAGATTGTTTGACTTGGATTTTCAGTTGCTTCACGATTCGGTTCTTACACTGATTGCCGTATTTGTACTGTTCCTTGCAGGCTCATATTTCTTCTTTAATCCGGCACGTAAGTTTCTGGAGAAGAGAAAACAGGGTATTGCTGATGATATTCAGTCTGCAAAGATAGAACGTGAAGAGGCAGAGCGTCTGAAGAAAGAATACGAAGAAAAATTAAGTCACGTGGACTCCAAGGTAGAAGAGATTCTCACGGATGCCCGTAAAAAAGCACTTTCAAACGAAAATAAAATTATTGTTGAAGCAAAAGAAGAAGCAGAACGCATTCTTGAACGTGCAAACCAGGAAGCGAAACTTGAAAAACAGCGCGTGGCGCATGAAGTGAAGACTGAAATGGTTTCTGTTGCAACTGTTATGGCAGGCAAGATTGTGGCGACTTCCATCGATGAAGCAACTCAGGAACGTCTATTGGACGAAACATTGAAAGAAATGGGTGAGAACACATGGCTAAGCTAGTTTCCGGCACATACGGAGAAGCCTTATTCGAACTTGCGCAGGAGAAGAATACGGTTTCTGCAATGTTAGAAGAAGTTTCCGGGCTGCAGATGGTTTTAAAAGAGAATAAGGAACTTTCGGTATTGATGAATAATCCGAAGGTTTCCAAAGAAGAGCGTGAGAGTATTATAAAAGAAGTATTCAGCGAAAGAATCTGTGAAGACTTATTATATTTTTTAATCCTTTTGGTACAGAAGGGCAGATACGCTTACGTAGAAGAAATTCTTGCTTACTTTACAGACCGGGTAAAAGAAGCGGAAGGAATCGGTACTGCATATGTTACAACGGCAACAGAACTGACTCCTGCAAAAAAAGACGAGGTGCATAAGAAATTACTTGCAACTACATCTTACCGTGAAATTGAAGTGATTTATCAGGTAGACCCTTCACTTATCGGAGGTATGGTGATCCGGATTAAGGACAGGGTTGTTGACAGCAGCATAAAGACCAAATTGGAGAAAATGGAGCGTTCACTTCATGAAATCCAGTTGGCAGAATAATGAAAAGAAAGGTGCGGCAGATTCATGAATTTAAGACCGGAAGAAATAAGTTCCGTTATTAAGGATCAAATCAAGAGATTCTCAGACCGTCTTGAAGTGGCTGACGTTGGTACCGTAATTCAGGTGGCTGACGGTATTGCCCGCGTACACGGACTGGAAAGTGCCATGCAGGGTGAGTTGTTGGAATTCCCCGGCGATGTGTACGGTATGGTAATGAATCTTGAAGAAGATAATGTTGGTGCGGTACTTCTTGGTAATCAGAAGAGCATCAGCGAGGGTGATATTGTAAAGAGAACAGGCCGAGTGGTAGAAGTACCTGTTGGTAATGAAATGCTTGGTCGTGTTGTGAATGCGTTGGGACAGCCTATTGATGGGAAAGGTCCTATCGCAACTACCAAATATCGTCAGATTGAAAGAGTGGCATCCGGTGTTATCACAAGAAAATCAGTTGATACACCCTTGCAGACAGGTATCAAGGCAATTGACGCCATGGTTCCCATCGGACGCGGACAGCGTGAGTTAATCATCGGTGACCGTCAGACCGGTAAAACCGCTATTGCAATTGATACGATTATTAACCAGAAATCAGAGAACGTAAAATGTATTTACGTTGCAATCGGACAGAAGGCATCTACCGTTGCATCCATTGTTAAAACTTTGGAAGAGCACGGTGCTATGGCATATACGACCATTGTTGCATCTACTGCAAGTGAACTTGCACCCTTACAGTACATTGCGCCTTATGCAGGATGTGCAATCGGTGAAGAGTGGATGGAAAACGGTGAAGACGTACTTGTTATCTATGATGACTTAAGTAAGCATGCTACCGCATACCGTACACTGTCATTGCTCTTAAGACGTCCCCCCGGACGTGAAGCATTCCCCGGTGACGTATTCTACTTACATTCAAGACTTCTTGAACGTGCAGCGCGTATGAGTGAAGAATACGGCGGAGGTTCCTTAACGGCATTGCCCATTATCGAAACGCAGGCAGGTGATGTTTCTGCTTACATTCCGACTAACGTAATTTCCATTACAGACGGTCAGATTTATTTGGAAACAGAAATGTTTAACTCAGGTTTCAGACCTGCGGTAAATGCCGGTCTTTCCGTATCACGAGTTGGTGGTGCTGCCCAGATTAAGGCGATGAAGAAAATTGCGGCTCCTATTCGTGTGGAACTTGCACAGTACAGAGAACTTGCTTCCTTTGCACAGTTCGGTTCCGAATTGGATGCAGATACCAAGGAAAAACTTGCACAGGGTGAAAGAATTAAGGAAATCCTGAAGCAACCTCAGTACAAGCCTATGCCGGTAGAATATCAGGTTATTATCATTTTTGTGGCAACCAAGAAATGTCTCTTGGATATTCCCGTAGATGATATTACCAGATTTGAATCAGAATTCTTTGAATTCCTGGATACTAAGTACTCTGAAATTCCGGAGTCAATTAAGACAAATAAGGTAATTTCGGAAGAAGTAGAAGAAAAACTTCTTGCAGCAGTAGAGGATTTCAAGAAAGATTTTGTAACAGGTATTTCATAAAACCGATACAAAGTCAGAAAGTAAAGGATGATTAAAATATGGCCTCAATGAGAGATATTAAAAGACGTAAGGCCGGCGTACAAAGTACGCAGCAGATTACCAAAGCCATGAAACTGGTTTCAACGGTAAAACTGCAGCGTGCCAAGACACGTGCATTGCAGTCGAAAACATATTTTAGTTGTATGTATGATACCGTAGTAAGTTTACTTGCAAAAGCAGGAAACTTGGATGTTCCTTATACACAGAAGCAGGAGTCACCCCGCAAGGCAATTATTGTTCTTACCTCTAACAGAGGTTTGGCAGGCGGATACAATTCTAACGTTGTAAAACTGATTACCCAGGGTGGTTTCGAAAAAGAAGATGTGGATATTTATGCAATCGGTCGTAAGGGCCGTGAGACCTTGGAACGTAGAGGGTATACCATTAAAGCTGACTTTTCGGAATTGGCGGATGAATTTGAGTATGCAGATGCCATTAAGGTATGTAATCAGATTCTGAAGGCTTATGATGAAAAGGAAGTCGGTGAGATTTACCTTGCATACACTAATTTTAAAAATACTGTAAGTCAGATACCGACGCTTTTAAAGTTACTTCCTGTTTTACCGGAAGAACATGAGATTGAAACAGACGGGCTTCTTATGAACTTCGAGCCTCATGATGAAGAAGCGTTAAAAATGATTATTCCGAAGTATATGACAAGTCTTTTACATGGTGCGTTGATTGAATCGCTTGCCAGTGAAAACGGTGCACGTATGCAGGCAATGGACAATGCAACCAACAATGCTCAGGAAATGATTGACAGTCTGACCTTGTTATACAATAGAGCGCGTCAGGGCTCTATTACCCAGGAATTAACAGAGATTATCGCAGGTGCGGAAGCGATTTCGTAGTCTGCTATTGGAGGAAAAAGATGGCAAATACAGGAAAAATCACACAGATTATCGGTGCGGTTTTGGATATTAAGTTTGCAGAAAATAACTTGCCGGACATTAACGAAGCAATTAAAATTGCTTGCAATGACGGCAAAACATTGGTTGTTGAAGTTGCGCAGCATCTTGGTGATGATACCGTAAGATGTATCGCAATGGGACCCACTGACGGTCTTGTTCGCGGTATGGCAGCAGAGGCAACAGGTGCACCCATATCCGTACCCGTAGGTGAGAATACACTGGGACGTATTTTTAACGTTCTCGGTGACCCCATTGATAATAAGCCTGCGCCCGAAGGTGTAAGCTATGATCCTATTCACAGAGCTGCTCCCGAATTTGCAGAGCAGTCTACAGCAACGGAATTACTTGAAACCGGTATCAAAGTCGTTGACTTACTTTGCCCCTATCAGAAGGGTGGAAAAATCGGTTTGTTCGGTGGTGCCGGTGTAGGTAAAACCGTATTGATTCAGGAGTTGATCCGTAATATTGCAACAGAGCACGGCGGATATTCCGTATTTACCGGTGTTGGTGAGCGTACCCGTGAAGGTAACGACCTTTATCATGAAATGCAGGAATCAGGCGTTATTGATAAAACAACCATGGTGTTCGGTCAGATGAACGAGCCCCCCGGAGCACGTATGCGAGTTGGTCTTACAGGTCTTACCATGGCGGAATACTTCCGTGACAAGGGTGGTAAGGACGTGTTGCTTTTCATTGATAACATTTTCCGTTTTACCCAGGCCGGTTCCGAAGTGTCAGCGCTTCTCGGACGTATGCCTTCTGCGGTAGGTTATCAGCCTACGTTGCAGACTGAAATGGGTGCTCTTCAGGAGCGTATTACATCAACAAAGAACGGTTCCATTACATCCGTACAGGCTGTATACGTACCTGCGGACGACTTAACAGACCCTGCTCCCGCAACCACATTTGCTCACTTGGATGCGACAACCGTATTATCACGTTCTATCGTAGAATTAGGTATTTATCCTGCGGTTGATCCTTTGGAATCTACTTCCAGAATTTTGGATCCCAGAATTCTCGGTGAAGAGCATTACAAGGTTGCCCGCGGTGTTCAGGAAATTTTACAGAAGTACAAAGAATTACAGGATATCATCGCCATCCTCGGTATGGACGAATTATCGGAAGAAGATAAGTTATTGGTTAATCGTGCAAGAAAGGTACAGAGATTCTTATCACAGCCTTTCTTCGTAGCTGGTCAGTTTACCGGTTTGGAAGGTAAGTATGTACCCGTATCCGAAACCATTCGTGGATTCAAAGAAATTTTGGAAGGAAAGCATGATGATATTCCTGAAAGTTATTTCTTGAACGCAGGTAGCATTGATGATGTAGTTGCCCGTATGGCAGAAAGAAACCAGAACGCATAATCGCGAAGAACGGAGAGAAGCATGGACGATAGCAAACTTTTTGAACTTCGAATTATTACACCGGAACGTGTCTTTTATGAAGGTCAGGTGTCTATGGTTGAGTTCAACACAACAGAAGGTGAGATGGGTATCTACAAAGGTCATATTCCCACTACGGTTATCATTGATCCCGGTGTTTTAACCATTACTGAGCCGGAACAACTGAAAAATGCGGCACTTCTTTCCGGATTTGCGCAGATTCTTCCTGATGAAGTGACCATTCTTGCAGAAATTGTAGAATGGCCGTCTGAAATTGATGAAGAGCGTGCAGAACGTGCGAAAGAGCGTGCAGAAGAACGTCTTTCCCAAAAGGGTGACGGTCTGGATGTAGTAAGAGCAAACATTGCTTTGAAAAAAGCAATTTGTCGATTAGAAGCATTGAAATAAAAATGGGGGTGTAGTTTCGCGCTACACCCTTTTTATAAGGAATGAGTAGGGGGCTGCAGTTGGTATATGCCGATTTCAGACACGCTTTCGCTCGCTTCTGACACGTAGCAGTGCTAAAATCAAAGCCTTGTGAACAAGTCTTTTCTTTAAGCACTGACGGTCGGAAAAACGGTCTTCAATTCGGTATATACCAACTGCAGACACGCAATCAGCCCTTTCATTGTCTTAGAATGTGTAAAAGGGCCGTAGCATGAAAATACTCCATCGATAAGATGCGATAAGATTATTTTAAAACATAATAAAGGTGTTTTATGGAAAATAATACTCAATGGGAAAAGTTAAGAGAGAAACTTGGGCAGTATATTAACGTTGATTTAAAGGAAATGATTATCAGCAACGCCCGGAATAAAGATGACATAACTAAGATAAAAGTGCGTCCGGTTTTATTGAAGCAGGATGTGGCATATCAGGTGAGTTCTTTTAAGGGCAAACAGGTATTTCATGAGAATATGACACCGGAAGCATTGTGTGAGAATTGTATAATGTGGCTTCGGAATGACTTTGGTCAGATGGAAGGGCATCATCAGCAG
>X409_Impala__coassemble_820_pt1 | contig 9130 bp, 6 predicted proteins | sample X409_Impala__metabat2_low_PE_002 | metagenome-assembled genome bin X409_Impala
AAGTATCCGTAGCAACAATGACAAGTTTTGCTTTGCCGGTTTTCACCATTTTTTTTTTTTTTTTTTCACCGCTGACCACATTTCCGGCCTTGGTTGCCAGCCTTAATACGGCTAAAATTTTATCATGCATCTGATTCCGTAACCTCCTTTTCCAAACCGGCATATATTTCCTTTGAAAGACCCATTTTGAAAGAGCGCTCCAAACCTTTGTTTTTCTGCGCTTTTTTCAGGCATTCCATTGACTGGCAAAGGTAGGCTCCTCTTCCGTTTTTCTTTCCGGTCGTGTCAAGAACAATATCGCCTTCCGGTGTTTTTAACACACGCATCATAGATTTTTTCTCTTTCAGTTCCATGCAGCCCACACACTGGCGTAAGGGAATCTTTTTGTTCATAACAACCTCCTGTCCGTAAAAAAAGTTTTACGACTTATTCTTCCTCTTCGGAATAAGTTTCTTCGTATTCGCCTTCTTCGTACTCTTCGTATTCTTCTTCGTCATCCATATAATCTTCATAACGGAAGCCGTAAGCGTCTTTCGCCTGTGTTTCACTCTTAATATCAATCTTATATCCGGTTAACTTCGCTGCAAGGCGGGCATTCTGTCCTTCCTTACCGATTGCCAACGATAACTGATAATCAGGAACAACAACCTTAGCGGTCTTTTCATCGGGATCTGCAAATACCGCAACAATCTGTGCAGGTGACAATGCATTCTGAATTAAGTTACCGGGGTTTTCATCCCAATTAATGATATCGATTTTTTCACCGCCTAATTCATCTACAATGGCATTTACACGTGCACCGTTTAAACCAACACATGCACCAACGGGGTCCACGTTTTCATTGTGTGAGTAAACCGCCATTTTGGTTCTGCTACCGGGTTCTCTTGCAATGCTCATAATTTCAACAGTACCATCCTTAATTTCGGTAACTTCCGCTTCAAACAATCTCTTAACAAAATCAGGATGTGTACGGCTTACCAAAATACGGGGTCCCTTTGAATTTGCTTTTACTTCTAAAATATATACCTTAATACGGTCTGTAGGACGGAAATGCTCGCCTTTTACCTGCTCAGACTCGTTTAAGATGGCGTCTGCCTTACCAAGGTTAATGGAGATATTACGTCCGATGTAACGCTGAACAACACCTGTGATGATGTCCTTTTCTTTTGCGTGGAACTGATTGTAAACAACCGCTCTTTCTTCTTCACGGATCTTCTGTAAAATTACGTTCTTTGCATTCTGTGTTGCAATACGTCCGAATTCCTTTGACTTGATTTCAACTTTTACAACATCATCTACTTTTGCTTTCTTTGCAATCTTCTTAGCATCTTCCAAAGCAATTTCAAGCATATCATCCATTACGTCATCTGCTGTTTCTACAACAGTCTTCTCTGCATATACGCAGAAATCACCGTTTTCACGATTGATTTCCACTTTTACATTGTCTGCTTTGCCAAAATGATTCTTGCATGCAAGCATAAGTGAGTTTTCAATTGCCTCAAAAATAGTTTCTTTGCTGATTTCTTTTTCCTTTTCGAGAATATTCAGCGCTTCCATTAATTCCTTGTTCATTTTTTCCTTTTTCCTCCTATCCTAAAAATCCAGTGCCAATCGCACAACTGCGATATCCGCTCTCTGGAAAATCATTTCATTGTTATCGTTCTCTATGGTAATGGTATCTTTATCATATGCTTTTAAAATGCCCGCAAATTCCTTGCATTTATCGATGGGTTTGTAAGTTTTAATATCTACCTCTTCTCCCAAACTCTTCTCCAAATGCTTATCTTTCTTTAAAATTCTTCCAAGTCCCGGGCTGCTGACCTCTAAAATGTAAGACTCTTCAATGTAATCCGCCACATCCAAAGCATCCGACAATTCTCTGCTTACTGCTTCGCAATCTAAAATGTTTACACCGCCTTCTTTGTCGATGTAAGCCCTTAAATACCACTCGCCGGCTTCCTTGACAAATTCCACATCGTAAATCTCCACATTGTGCTTAGCAACAATCGGAAGCAGAAGTTCTTCGGTTCTCTGTTCGTAAGTATCTCTTTTGGCCATTCTTACGCACTTCCTTTCTTTTGATTCCGAATGGTTAAATACAATTGCCTGTAAATTGCAAATGCCCTAACCAACAAACAAGAGTGGACTTCGCAGCCCACTCTTTATCATCTTGCATTATTTAATTCTCTTGAATTGTAACACTCTTATTTTTTTTCGTCAAGGGATAAAATCATTTTTTTATGCTTAATCATTCCGCTCCTATATATTTATCGTAAAATTCTTTTGAATCGAAATATCTGACGCCTTTAATTTCTTAGGATATACATCCTTATATCGGTATATGCTCATTACAATTCCAATCAATGCATAGCACAAAACAATATTACTTCCTCCCACGGAAAAGAAGGGTAAAAAGGACGATGCCGGCGGAAGCAAGCCAATTGCGCCAAGCACGTTAATTATAATATTCAATAAAAATATCATTCCGCATCCAAATCCCATAACCAATCCCAGCTCATTCTTTTGTTTTATGGATGTGCCAAAAATAAACATCACAAGTACTGCTAATACTGCAACTACCATAAGTCCGAATAAAATTCCGTAACTGTTTAAAATATATGAAAAAATATAATCCCGGTTGAATTCCGGCAAAGTCCCGATTATATCATTTCCGCTGCTTCCTACCAAAGAAATATTTTGGCATAATGTGCGAAGACTCGCAGTAAGATAAAAACCATCTCCCGATGCCTGAAAAAAAGCACGGATTCTTTCTTCCTGATAAGATGCAAGAAGATGAAATTGATACATTACAAACAAGACAATTGCCGGCAAAACCATAAAAACAGACCATAACACTACAACCGCTCTCTTTGCTTTTACCCGAAACCATCCTTTTATAATTGCCGTTGTAAGTTGGATTAACATACTAATCATAATAATTCCGGCAACAATAATATTGGGCATCCGAAATGTAATGATTACCGGAAGAATCAGCCAACCAACGGATTTTAACAAAGATCCGATACCACCATCTCTGTATTTATATAAAATCGCACCATAGATGGGCACATAAAACATCATCATGGAAGTTGCAGAAAACGTAAACGGTCCAAAGCCTATACCATACTGGGTTCCGTTTATATATCCGCCAAACACTCCTGTCAGAAGTAAAATTCCCATAATGTTGATAAATATCGCAATGATTTTAGAATATTTTGCAATGAATGTATAATCAACAAAATAAATCCCACACAGGATTGCAAAACCCAAAATAACAGACCCTATATAATCAATCATCAAGTTCCGGTAGGATTCTTTCAGATATGATTCCACTTCACACATTCCTACATTACGCAAAACAGAAACCTGAACCAATAATCCCAACACACTCAGAATCCCTACTACAACAAGTAACTTCCACGCAATCCGCGGTTTATGAATCCTGTCTAAAGAAATTCCTACTTCCACCGGATTCCCCATATCTTTCACTGCCATTTGTTCTGCCGCTTCCGAAGTCATACCCGCAGCAATATTATCTTGTGTCTGACTTTCCAGATGACTTCTTATTTCTTCTTCAATATAAGGTCTGGCTTTTTTACAACGAATTTGAGATAACAATTTCTCTAAATATTCTTCCATACTACACCCCCATTGCCAGGACATTGACTACCGCAGACTGATATTCATTCCATTCTGCTTTCTTTGCTTCTAACAAGCCCCTGCCTTCTTTTGTTATGCTGTAGTATTTTCTGATTTTGCCGGCATACTCCTTTTCGTACACGTTTAACAGACCCTTTTCTTCAAGGCCGTGTAATAAAGGATATAAAGTTCCTGCTTTTAATTCAAATACATTACAGGATTTCTTGCGCAAGGTATCAATCATTTCGTATCCGTACATATCCTTTTCTTCCAATAATCTTAACAGAAGCATTGTCATACTTCCTGACATTAATGCTTTATCCACTGCCATTTTATCCCTCCTTATATAGATGCTCTATATATCGACTATCTATATAGTATATCGAACATCTATATATGTCAATATGCTATTTTAATATTTCCGGAGATAAAAAAATATAAAGAATTTATTGCAAAAGAAAAAAGCATCGAAACCTTTCGATTTCAACACTTCTTTAGGGTTGGGCTATTCTTAACTTAACACCTCGTAGGGGAATCGAACCCCTGTTTCCGCCGTGAGAGGGCGGCGTCTTAACCGCTTGACCAACGAGGCATTTATCACTGCCTGTTTTCACAGGCAATGATTATTTTATTATAATATGATTAAAAATGCAAGTACTTTTTTACAAATATTATAACCGTTCAGACGCGCCCATTCGCAAAGTCGCATCTACGATGCTTTCCCGCTGCTACACAAAGTCAAACAAACTCATCTGGTTACTTTCGGGCAAATCGCCAAGCAGACCTAAATTCGCCATTGTTTCCACAACCGTCTTAGATACTTTGGAACGTTCCCTGAAGTCGTCCCTTGAGATAAAAGGACCGCCTTTTACTGCTTCTACAATACCTTCCGCAGCTTTTTCAGCCAGACCTTCCACGCTGACCAGGGCCGGCATAATTTTACCGTCAATAATCTGGAAGTTTCTCGGATGTGCACGGAAAATATCCAAGGGCCAAAATTCAAAGCCGCGGGCATACATCTCCTGCACAATACGCATAACCTTCATTACTTCTTCTTCCTTCTTGGAAAGTTCATTTTCACGAGAACGGTACTCTTCCATTACCTGCTCTAAGTGCTTCTGTCCCTGACACATAATGGCATAATCAAAACCGTCCACCGCACGAATACTGAAATATGCAGAGTAATAAGCCAACGGGTAATTTACCTTACAATAAGCAATACGCCAAGCCATCATAACATAAGCTGCCGCATGAGCCTTCGGGAACATATATTTAATCTTTTTACAAGACCAAATGTACCAATCCGGCACATCATGTGCCACCATCTGCTCTTCCCATTCCGGTGTCAAACCTTTACCCTTACGTACGCTTTCCATAATTTTAAAAGACATACCGGCATCCACACCTTTACCGATTAAGTACACCATAATATCATCTCGCGTACAAATCGCAGTGGAAATGGTTGCTACACCATCCATAATCAACGTCTGTGCGTTACCAAGCCATACGTCAGTACCGTGGGAAAGTCCCGCAATACGTACCAAGTCCGAAAAACTGGTGGGATGGGTATCAATTAACATCTGCATCGCAAAATCCGTACCAAACTCGGGGATACCAAGGGAACCCAACTTACATCCGCCAATCTGGTCCGGTGTAATACCAAGAGCCTCCGTACTCTGGAATAAAGACATTACCTTGGGGTCATCCAAAGGAATGGTTAGGGGATCCATCCCCGTTAAATCCTGTAACATACGAATCATCGTCGGATCGTCGTGTCCGAGGATATCCAGTTTTAAAAGGTTATGGTCAATGGAATGATAATCAAAGTGTGTTGTAATAATATCTGTAGTCATATCATTCGCAGGACGCTGAATCGGTGTAAACTCATTGATGTCATGACCAATAGGCAGTACGATAATACCACCGGGATGCTGTCCCGTCGTTCTTCGCACATCCACACAGCCCTGTACAATACGGTTAATCTCTGCCGTTCGTTTCTTAATACCGCGTTCTTCATAATACTTCTTTACATATCCGAACGCAGTCTTCTCTGCCAGCGTACCGATAGTTCCGGCTCTGTAGGTCTGTCCTGCACCAAAAATAACTTCCGTATACTTATGTGCTTTCGACTGATATTCACCGGAGAAATTAAGGTCGATATCCGGCTCTTTATCACCATAAAAACCAAGGAAAGTTTCGAAAGGAATATCAAAACCGTCTTTGTTTAATTTCGCACCGCAAACCGGACAATTTTTATCCGGCATATCACAACCTGCACGGCCTGCGTACGCTTTGACATCATCGGATTCAAAATCCGAATAATGGCACTCACTGCAATAGTAGTGTGGCGATAAAGGATTTACTTCCGTAATACCTGCCATGGTTGCAACGAAAGAAGAACCTACGGAACCACGGGAACCTACAAGATAACCATCTTCATTAGACTTCCATACCAGTTTTTGCGCAATAATATACATTACGGCAAAACCGTTACTGATAATGGAATTTAACTCTCTCTCCAAACGTTTCTCTACCACTTCCGGTAAATTTTCTCCATAGAGTTCATGGGCCCTGGTATAACAAATTTTTCGCAGAGTTTCATCACTGTTTTCAATTACCGGTGCGCATTTATTCGGGTCAATGGGCGAAACCACCTCACACATATCCGCAATCAGATTCGTATTGGTAATTACAACCTCTTCCGCCTTTTCGCTTCCGAGATACTCAAATTCTTTCAGCATTTCTTCCGTTGTACGCAAATACAACGGCGCCTGGTCGTCTGCATCCGAAAAGCCCTTGCCCGCCATAATAATACGGCGGTAAATTTCATCTTCCGGATCCATAAAATGCACGTCGCAGGTAGCACATACCGGCTTATTATATTCTTCACCCAATGCAACAATACGCTTGTTGATTGCAATCAAATCGTCATACGAATTGATATTACGGAATTTATCGGATTTCAGCATAAACTTATTATTGTCCAAAGGCTGAATTTCCAAATAATCATAAAAGTTTACAATCCTTGCAATCTCTTCCGGAGACTTTTCATCCAACAAGGCACGATACAATTCTCCCGCCTCACAGGCTGTACCGAGAATAATACCTTCCCTATGTTTCATTACGAAACTCTTCGGTAACTTAGGTTGACGGTTAAAATATTTTACATGGGACTCCGAAACCATACGATAAAGATTTCTTCGTCCTTCTTCCGTTTTTGCTAAAATAATTGCATGGTAAGACGGCATTTTACGTATCGTCTCAACACTTGCATCCGTAAACTCATTTACTTGAGAAAGGGTATGTACATTCTTCTCTTCCAGCATCCGAATAAACTTCTCAAAAATCTGTGCCGTTGCTTCCGCATCATCTACCGCTCTGTGGTGGTTTTCCAATGATATATTCAATTTCTTGGAAATGGAATCCAACGTGTGTTTGCCCAAATCCGTAAGCAGGGCTCTTGATATTGCCACGGTATCCACGGATGTCAATTCCCGCTCAAGCCCCTGCTGTTTCATATTTTCTTTGATAAAACTCATATCAAAAGAAGCATTGTGCGCCACCAGTACACAATCCTTGCAAAATTCCAAAAACTTAGGCAATACGATCTCAATATCTTCCGCATCCGCCACCATATCATCATTAATGCCCGTAAGTCTTTCAATTTCAAACGGAATCGGAACATGCGGATTTACAAAACAAGAAAACCGGTCACAAATTTTACCATCGGATACTTTTACCGCACCGATCTCAATGATTTTGTTTTTAATCGGCGAAAAACCTGTAGTTTCAATATCGAACACAACAAAATCATCGCGCAGGCGCTGACCCATATCGTTTACCACGGTATCTGTCAAATCGTCTACAATATATGCTTCCACGCCGTAAAGCACCTTAATGCCCTCTAATTTATCCGTGGTATGTTTTGCTTCCGGAAATGCCTGTACACAACCGTGGTCCGTAATGGCAATGGCCGGCATATCCCACTTGCGGGCACGTTTAATCAAATCCTTTGCATAAGAAACACCGTCACTGTCACTCATTTTGGTATGACAATGCAATTCCACACGTTTCTTAAAAGCAGTGTCCATTCTGGTGGTAGTAAAATCATTAATCTTCTTAATTCCTACCAAAGAAGAAACCATCAATTCGCCCACATAATCGTCAAACTTAGCAATCCCCTTCACTTTGATAAATTCGCCCGGTTTTAATTGAGGAACAAATTCATCTGCCTGGTCTGCCCAGCAGAAAATCTTACTTGATATGGTATCCGTAAAATCCGTCACCGCAAAAGTATAGATGTATTTATCATTACGCAATTCCCTACCTTCCGCTTCCGTAATCTTACCACGGATGGTAACCTCACCGATTTCATCCAAAATATCCTTAATCGGAATTGCATCATCTTCAAAATCACGTCCGTAAATCACATCCGGTGAATCGGAACGTTTTAACGGCATACGCTTCTTTTCTTTTTTATCATTCTCCGCCTTATTTTCTTTGGTTGCACCCTTTGCATCCTTTTGAGACTCATTCTTGCCTCGCTGCTCACTCTTTGTATTTTCAGCCGCTTTCTTTGCGCCCGCTGCATTTTGGGAATCACCGGCATCATAATCCGCAAATTCCGTTCCGTCGTTCCCTGCTGTCGGATTTCCTCCGGCTCTGCGACTGATTTCCTGCACCATCAGATTTACTTTATGCTCGTTTTCTTCCTTAAATCTGCTTTTCTTGGCTTCCTTATAATCAATCTGTATATTCACTGCCAGACCGCAACGAACATTTAAAATACTGTTTAATGCTTCTGCCAATTCCTTTTCTTTCTCATGTGCAATGACCGTGTCTTCCAAAACAACTTTCATCACACTTCCCTCTTCAAAGAAAACATCGGCATCGTGAAAAATTTTATAATCCACATTACCGATTTCTTTGATACTGAAAACAATACTGTCCTCATAGGAACTGTATACTTTCTCCGCCGTAAAATGTCCCGGAAGGTGAAAACGTTCGTACACCTTAACCTCCATATTACTGCCGGCCATTTTTTGCTTACGGATTACTTCCTGTACTTTACAAATATCCTGACGTTCAATCAGTCGCGGGCTGGACAAATAAACCCGCAAAAGAGTTCTCTGCGAGTCCGTTGTCAATTTTTCCACAACAGTATCTTCCATCAATGCGCTTAAACGTTCATCCATTCGGATACCGTCAAACACTTCAAAAAATTTCATAGACATTTTATCTTCCCCCAGGTATGAAAGAACCGACACAAGGTCGGTTCCTCCTCTAAATATTTCAGCATTCGTACATCATGACTCCCAATGATCCAATTCATATTTCAGCGCTGATAAAAGTTCATGTTCCGGGAGTTTGCGAACAATCTCGCCTTTTTTGATAAGCAGACCTTCTCCGATACCGCCGGCGATACCCAAATCTGCTTCTTTGGCCTCTCCGGGTCCGTTTACCACACACCCCATTACGGCCACTTTAATAT
>X409_Impala__coassemble_843_pt1 | contig 8886 bp, 7 predicted proteins | sample X409_Impala__metabat2_low_PE_002 | metagenome-assembled genome bin X409_Impala
GATCTATCGCCTGCAAAGAAAGTTATTAGAGTCAAGGTGAATGCCGGGCCTGCCAATCATCCGTCTCAGCCACACTGCAAGTTTCAAGCGCTTGACAAATTGGAATTTGACACTCCACCAAACTGAAAGTTTATGAACTATCTTCTATCTTTTTTCTTGAGCAGTTTTTCGGGTTCTTTTACATAACTTCTCACTACACTTCCGCAGTTCCGACAAATAGAATGATACAGTCCTGCTCCCCCCACTTGTTACTTACCGCAGTTACCGCCCCGTAACCACCTTGCCAACTTTCTATCACTTCTGTTCCACCACAGAACGGGCAATTTAATACATATTTGTCTTGTATTTCATTTCCTCCATCAATTCAAATTTGTCTTTGTAAAAAAACTTGACTTTTATTCCGGCTTCTGCAACTCAAAAATATCATCATCTATCATTTTTTCATTGCCTCTAAAATATGCCATTATCGCATATTCAATTCTTTCTAAGTAATCAACATAATTCTCCGGGAAATTCTCTAAAGCGAAATCATCATTCGTATCAAAGTGAAAAACAATATACTTCAATAATCTTTGATAGTTTTGCGTAATTTGCTCAGCTATTTCCATTGACGTTTCTTCACCATACAAAGTCAACGCAGTTATGCTTTCATAAAACTCCCAAAACGCATCCTCTGAAAAATAATTCTTTTCGTGAAGAAAAAACATAAAACTGTTATTTTCTATTTTGTAATTATCAACTATTATGTGCTTCGCAATTTCAGCCTTCATATATTAAAACCCTTTTATAATCCTCAAAGAATCCCGGATAAGACTTATTTACTGCCTCCGCTCCATGAATGGTCACAGGTGCTGTCGCTCTTACTGCCGCTACCGCAGCCGACATTGCAATACGATGATCTCCCGCGCTGTCTACTTTACCACCGGTATATTCCTTCACTCCGTCAATGTATAAGTTCACCTTGCCGTCTTCTTCTACGGCCCTTAGATCCGCGCCAAGTGCCTGCAACAAAGCCTTGGTGGTTTCAATACGATCGCTTTCTTTAATGCGAAGTCTCCCTGCATTTTCAAACACGGTAGTACCTTCTGCCAATGCCGCAACCACACACAGAACCGGAACCAAATCGGGAATTTCGGATACTTCTGCGCGAATGGCTTTTAATTCCTTCTGTTTTACGGTAACAGCGGTCTCTTCTATTGTAACTTCTGCACCGAATTTCTTCAATATATTTAAAATTTCCTTATCGCCTTGGGGGGATGTGGCATCAATCTCCGTTACTGTCATCTCACCTGCGATGGCCCCCATACACAAGAAAAACGCCGCATTGGACCAGTCTCCCTGGGCCTGCATTTTATCCGGCGCAATGTACTTCTGATTTCCGGGGATATGATAGCCATTTTCAGTAGGCTCCACCCGGATACCAAACATATTTAAAACATCCAAAGTAATATCGATATATGCCTTGGATTCCAATTCTGTAGTTAACATAATATTGCTATCACCCTGTAACATAGGCAAGGCATACATCAATCCTGTAATATACTGGGAAGAAATATTTCCGGGCAATTCATATGTTCCCGGTCTCAATTCCCCACTCACTTCCAAAGGAATAAAATCGCTTGAAATCACTGCTCCGTTTGCACGCATACATTCGCATACCGGACCAAAAGGACGCTGTGGTAACTTTCCATGCCCTTCCATGGTGAACTGTTTACATAAAACCGACGCCACCGGCAAAAGAAATCTCGCCGTCGAACCGCTTTCATTTGGATTTAAATGGGCTTTTTCACATTTATCACCTGATAAAATTCCCGCAATAGGGTTTACATAAATAATCTTATCTTCTACTTTAATATCCGCTCCCATTGCATTCAAACAATCAATGGTAGCTTTCATATCTTCCGATAAAATATTAGTCTTAACAGTAGACGCTTGATCCGACAACGCTGCCGCAATCAATAGTCTATGTACGTAAGATTTAGACGATATGGCCTCAATTTCACTTATGCACTTTTTCGCCGGTGATAATGTAATATCCATGTTAATCCCCTTCTACCGCTATCTTTTAACAAACTTAATCCAAACATTAACATTCTGTTTAAATACAACATTCTGTTGTTACCTTGATTGTTTTCATTCGTTTATTTGAACATTAATTCAAATGATTATGCGTGGATATTTTCATTCCATAAAGGACCGTTTTGTGAGTGTCGGCACTTAACGAGTGCAAATGTAATGTAGCACGAGTTTAGTGTCCGTTACATTCACAACCGAGCGAAAGCGCGTCCTGTTGGAATGTAAAATACTCCACGCAATTTATGATACCCAACAACCCAAATAAACGAATGAAAACCTCACAACTTAAACACCACTATGTGTAATGTACGCAATCCACTCATCCATGGTCATATCCTGAATAATGGAATTACCGATAGTCTCCGGCAAAAGCACACTAATCTTCTTGCCGGCACGCTTTTTATCGGAAATTGCCTGTTCTGCCAAATCCAAAAGGGTATACTCGCAAGAAATAGGCAAATTGTAATTCTTCAATGTTTGAATCAGGCGCTTTGACATAGTATTATCCAAGTCATTCGCCTTCTCATAAGCCTTGGTTACCACTACCATACCAATGGCCACCGCACTGCCGTGAGGTACTTCGTAATTGCTTAATTTCTCAATGGAATGACCGACTGTGTGACCGAAATTAAGAAGTTTTCTAACGCCGGTATCAAATTCATCTTCTCCAACGATATCTGCCTTAATCTGTACACATCTTTGCACCATTGCGGCAATATCAAATTCCTTCTTTTCAAACTGTTCAAAAAGTTCCAAATCACGAATCATACCGTATTTTACAGCCTCTGCCATACCATCAGAAAACACCTCCGCCGGCAAGGTTTTAAAAGTATCCGTATCGCACACTACTCTCAAAGGCTGATGGAATGCTCCCACCAAATTTTTGCCCTGGGGTAAATCCACTGCTGTCTTGCCACCTACGGAAGAATCAATAGCTGCTAAAAGCGTTGTGGGACACTGCACATACTCCATTCCGCGTAAAAATACCGATGCCACAAAACCGGTCAAATCTCCGGTTACACCACCACCCAAAGCAACTAAAAGGTCAGACTTTGAAACACCGTTTTCTGCACAATACGAAAGTACCTGCTCAGCCGTACTCAAATTCTTAGATTTCTCACCATTGGGAAATACAAAAGATAACACTTCATATCCGCATTCTTTTAATTCGTTGATGCACTTCTCGCCATACAAAGAAAATACAATATCATCGCTGACTACAACAACTTTACAAGGCTTTTTTACCTTAGCAATCTCTTCGCCGTAATGAAGTCCGCCACCGATAATAACTTCATATTCTTTTGTGCTGGTTTTAACTTGTACAATTTGATTCATAATTCTAGTCCTTTTTTACAATCTATTTATCGCCGTTTTGTAATGTTATGTAAACTTCTTTATTCTGCGCTATCTACATCTTGCTAATTCTATCACGCAATAACAATTCGTCTGTTTGTCCTTTATTATACTGCATTGCTGTGTAGATATTTTTATTCCGTAAAGAACCGTTTTGTGAGTGTCGGCACTTAACGAGTGCAAATACAATGAAGCACGAGTTTAGTGCCGCTACATTCACAATCGAGCGAGAGCGCGTTCTGTCGGAATATAAAATAATCTGCACAGCCACCACAAACTACCCACAAACAGACGAATTATTCCCTGCCTTGTATTCTTCCTCGCGTCGATTATCGTTTTCTTTACAGATACGTCCCTCTGCAAGCATTTTATGTAAACTATCATAATCTTCTGCCGCCAAGACATCACGATAATCCTGAACATTCTTGATGAAGACATCTAACTCCGCCAACAAATGCTCGCGGTTCTCCGCAAACAGCTCCGTCCACATATCTTCATTTAAGTACGCAACTCTGGTTAAATCCTTAAAACTGCCTGCCGAGAAACCATACCGCTTCTCGCAAGTAGGACTTTTAATATAGGCACTGGATACCAAATGGGCCATCTGGGATGTATACGCAATCACCGCATCATGCTCTGCCGCTGTGGTAACTCTGATCTTGCCAAAGCCAAGTCTTAAAAAGAATTCCTTCGTTTCTTCAAACAATGCCTCATCGGTATTATGATCCTTACAAAGAATCATCGTTGCATTGTTAAACAACCCAAAGAACGAATACTGATATCCGGACTTTTCGATTCCTGCCATAGGATGGCCACCAATAAAATGCACTCCGTTTTCCTCGCAGAAATCCGAAAGTTCCTCGCACACACTTCCTTTAATTCCGGTACTGTCCACCAAAATGGCACCTTTTTTCATAAAAGCAATGTTTTCTTTTACATACTCGATATTTCTTCGTGCATACAAATTTAAAATCAGCAAATCGCACTCTTTTAAAGTATCCGCATTTAATTCACCGTGGATGACATCCTCGGCAATTGCCTGTTCCACAATATTTTTACTTCTGTTACAGGCATAAATTTTACAAGTAGTGGTTTCTCGAACCGTCTTGGCCATGGAGCCTCCAATCAGGCCCAGACCAACGATTCCTACTGTTTTTATCATAATTTTAAAATATCCTCTCTAATCAACTGAACACCGCGGTTGATTTCTTCAAATGCCGCAGGTGTAATAGATTGCTGACCGTCGCACCATGCTTTGGCGGGGTCGTTGTGTACTTCAATAATCAAACCGTCTGCACCGGCTGCTGTAGAAGCATAGCACATTGATTTTACATATTTAGAATAACCCGTAGAGTGTGAAGGGTCAATGACAATCGGTAAGTGTGTCTTTTCTTTTAAAACAGGTACCGCTGAAATATCAAGGGTATTTCTGGTTGCGGTTTCGAAGGTTCTGATACCTCTTTCACAAAGAATAACGTCTTCGTTGCCGCCTGCCATAATGTATTCTGCGCTCATGAGCAATTCCTGAATGGTGCTTGATAAACCTCGCTTTAAAAGAATCGGCTTCTTGGTATGGCCAAGTTCTTTTAACAACTGGAAGTTCTGCATATTTCTTGCTCCGACCTGAATTACATCTACTTCTTCGAACAAATCAAGTTGGGATAAGTCCATAATTTCGGTAACAATAGGAAGTCCGGTTTCTTTCTTTGCTTCCAATAAAAGTTTGATACCGTCACCGCCCAACCCCTGGAATGCGTAGGGTGAAGTACGGGGTTTGAATGCACCGCCGCGAAGCATGGTAGCGCCGGCTGCTTTTACAGCCTTGGCAATGCCGATAATCTGCTCTTCTGTCTCTACGGAACAAGGACCTGCAATCATAGCAAAATGACCGGCACCGATTTTGGTGTTTTCCACGGTGATTTCAGTATCCAAAGGATGGAACTTACGGTTTGCAGCCTTGTAAGGCTCCTGAATACGCTTAACGGTATCTACGATTTCCATAGCGGATACCAAATCAATATCAACCTTGGAAGTATCACCTACCAGACCTAAAATGGTAGAATGAATACCCTGGGTTTTGTGAATATCAAGACCTTTGTCTTCCAGCCATCTCTTTAACTGCTCATACTGTTCGGGATTGGGGTTTGATTTTAATACGATAATCATGTTTGTGTCCTCTTTTCTGTCTCATAAATATTTTTTATTGGTCTTTCCGATTGCGTCTATCAGTTCAACCTTCATTTATTAACCGCCGTTAACAAACAAAAAAACCTGCGTTTCTCCGACGAAACACAGGTTTACATTTACTCTTTTATTAAAACCTTGTTATTTGCACGACAGAGAAACCTTATTAAATTGCTTAATAAAGTAAAAGTAAAAGTATGCAAAAAAGAAGTTTACAGACTTACTCATTTTCCCGTCTCCTTCAAGATTTTATCTGGGTTTATTATAGCACTCTGATTTTCAATGTCAAGAGTTTTTTCTTTATTTTTTTATCACTTTAAACCAATAAAGTTATTTTATTTCGCCTCCAGCTTCATATCTCCCGGTTTTAACCACTTCCATCTACGCATCACGGAAGCCACTCCCCAGGCAAGCAATCCCGGCAAAACAAAGCACAACAACAATACTTCAAGAATCGCCAATGCCGGATCCAAACCGGTCTCCACCATGGTATGATATGCATTAATCGGGCCTACCAAGCCTGCCGTCCCCATACCGGAACCAACCGCATTGTTTTGAAATTTAAAAATCATAGTCGAAATCGGTCCCATAATTGCACTGGAAATAATCGCCGGAAGCCAAATCGTAGGTTTCTTTACAATATTGCCCATCTGCAGCATACTGGTTCCGAGTCCCTGGGCAAGCAATCCGTTCCACTTATTATCCTGATAACTTGCTACCGCAAAACCAACCATATTAGCGCAACATCCTACCGTAGCCGCGCCGGCAGCAATGCCGGACAAGTTCAAAATAACAGCCAAAGCCGCCGAACTGATAGGCAAAGTCAATGCCATACCCATTAACACCGCCACAATAATACCCATTAAGAAGGGTGCCTGCTGTGTACCAACAGCAATCAAATCACCGATTTTATTCATAAAAGAACTGATAGGCGGTCCGAGAAGAAGTCCAACGGAAGCACCTGTTAAAATACATACAAAAGGAGTCAGGATAATATCCAGTCTGGTTTTGCCGGAAATCAAACGTCCTACGTAAATGCCTGATACTGCCGCAAGGAACGCGCCTAAAGGCTCGCCGGGACCGCTAAAGCGCATGACACCGTCCGTCAGCACCGTTCCCGCCAGAATCTGGGACGCAAATGCCCCTGTCATACCCGTTACCACAGTTGATAATGTTACTAACGGACTCGCTTTAAACTTCACGGCAACACCACAACCAATACCGGCTCCCGTCAACACAGTAGCCACCTTACCCATCAACAAAATATATCCGCCAAACTGTCCCGGAATCCAGCTGCCGATTTGCACAATAATCGTACCGATAATCAAGGTTGCAAAAAGTCCCTGCGCCATTCCCGTCAGGCCGTCAATAAAGAATTCTTTTAAAATCTCACTTATTTTCTTCATATTTTATCTCCGCCGTAAAAATTTTATTACTAAACTTGTCATATAATATCACTATTTGCTTCTTAAAAATGACTTTTCAAGCCTTTATTTTTACTCTCTAAAAAGCGTACCATAAGCCAACCTTTTTATCAATAAATCCTTTCAATTTATCTTTACATTTATGGTTCAATGTGCTATTCTGTTTTTGTTGTAAAATATTTACAACAGTTATATTTTTTCGGAGGTATCTACAATGAACAAAGGTACAGTTAAGTGGTTTAACAACCAGAAGGGTTACGGTTTCATTTCTGACGAATCAGGAAATGATGTATTCGTACACTACTCAGGACTCAACATGGAAGGCTTCAAGACTTTAGAAGAAGGCGCAGCTGTTGAATTCGAAGTAGTTAACGGCGAAAAAGGACCTCAGGCAGTAAACGTAACCAAGTTATAATTAATCAGTTTTATCGATGTGCCTATTCTTAAATATATATTTAGAAAAAAGCAGTATTGTTTTAACAGATTAACGAACATTACGTTCTAACGCTAAGATTCAAAAAAAGGAACCTGTAAAGGTTCCTTTTTCATTGTTTTGATTTCTTTTTTCTGTCTTTACTCTGATACCGATTCCGTACACGTCACCCATACGGCAGGTCTGATACCGCCCCTGCTTACCGTACAATAGCGTCCTTCGTATTCAATAACACCCTCTTCGTTAACAAAAGATACCTTTCTCTCATCAGCCCCCGGAGTGCGGACCCACCACCAGCTGTTTCCATCTCGCGTTTCATAGTTATATCCACTGCTGATATTGATATTGATGCCGTCAAATACTGCCGCCGGTGTAGGCTTTAACTTCCGGTCTTCCGTGTCAGGAAAATATAATTCCACTTCTTCCGCAGATAAAATAAACATATAATCCTGCGTTACGGTTCCGTCAGGTGTGCCATACTTCGGATTTGCTTTCGTTTCCACGGTGGTCAAAAGTACCAGTTCTTTTTCATACTGATTAATACAATCCGTATAAAATTGATTCAAAAGAGTACGCAATGCTGCGTTTTCCCAATTACTCGGTCCGTCAATATAATCATTATAATAATGTCCGTCCACCGCTTCGGTACTTACCAACAACAAGTTATCGCCCTGTTTATCTGCAACGTACCATTGCATCCTGTCAAGCCCCGCCTTAACATAATCGGTTTCCATTAAACCAAAATATACGATATCACCCACTTCTGCAGTAGCAAACGTCTTCAATTCTTCCCTGTAATATACAATCGGACGTACATATTGGACATATAATTCACCAACTGCAAGTACAATAATAATAACCGCCGTTGCAATCAGGGACACAACAATTTTTTTCTTCTTATTTTTCTTATCTTTGAGTCTTACCTCCATTTCCGGCGTCATATACTCATCATCTACCGGCCGGTCCTCTTCCAGAAAAAGTTGAATCAGAAAACTGTTAAGCGCATGTACTGCGAAACCAAAGCCAAAGGTACCCACTAATACCCAAAGGAAAATCTGCACATCACCTACATAAACACTGTATGTTACAAAAGTTTTGACTAATTCATGAATAATATAAAGTTCAAGACTAAGTTCACCGAGAATATACAGTACAACATTTTGAAACTTAACCTTCATAAGAATCAGCAATACCATTATCAGCCAGACCGCACAACTCAGCGTCTGATACAATAAAGTAATGATTTTGGCACCATACCCCGGGTGTCCTTCCCATTCCTGATAATATCCGAATACGGAAAGCATAAGCGGCTGCGTCATAAAACAAACTATAAACAATACAATGGATACGGGAAGCATCCATTTATAATGCTTTTTAAAAAATGACACCACCTTAGCATAATATTTAGCCATAAAC
>X409_Impala__coassemble_844_pt1 | contig 8878 bp, 9 predicted proteins | sample X409_Impala__metabat2_low_PE_002 | metagenome-assembled genome bin X409_Impala
ACGTAACAAAGTTGTAACATTTGTGGAAAAATATGGAGGAAGATAATGAAAACCAACGGACGAATGCGTGGTTTGTGTCTTTTCTTGGCTGTAGTTCTTGTCGTTTTGGCCGGAGATTGGGCGGCACTGACCGTGCGGGCAACCGATTCAAATCAGGATTTTGATTTGAATGCAGGTGCATCTGTAGTCGTAGAGGCAGATATTCTTTCGGAAGATACGTCTTTTCAAGACAAAGTGGACGAAGCGCAGGAGGAAGTGGAAGAGCGAAGCAAACTGGTTATGGCCAATGTGGATAAATCAGTGAATGTTCGTGCAGAAGCCAACAGCGAATCTGAAAAAGTAGGTTTACTTTATGAAGATTGCGGCGGAACCATTTTAGAGCGTGCAGACGGATGGACGAAGTTACAATCCGGTGAACTGGTAGGCTGGGTAAGCAATGATTATCTTTTGTTTGGTGACGAAGCCTGGGCATATGCAGAGGAAGTAGGTGTTACCATTGCTACCATTGAAGCGGAAGCATTAAGAGTTCGTAAGGAACCCTCTCAGGAGGCCGGTGTATATGGTCTTTTGGAAATTGACAGCCAGTATGAAGTTGTGGAAGAACTGGACGGATGGGTTGCTATTGAATACGGCAAATATACAGGTTATATTTCCAGTGAGTTTGTAAGTACGGAATTTTTTATTGAGGACGGCGAAACCATGGAGCAGATTCGTGAACGCGAATATCTGTTGGCATTGGAAAAAGCACAGTTAACCACCAACTTGGGAGCAATTCCCGGTTCGGAGGAAGAAGTGATGCTTCTTGCGGCGTTGATTCAGTGCGAAGCCGGTAACCAGAGTTATGAAGGAAAAGTCGGCGTGGGTGCGGTTGTTTGTAACCGTGTCAAGAGCGGAAGATTCCCCGGAACCATCGCAGAAGTTATTTATGCGCCGGGACAGTTTACACCGGCCGGAAACGGTAAGGTGGCGGCCAGATTGGCAGCAGGTGTGAATGATGAATGCGTTCAGGCTGCAAGAGCAGCGTTGGCAGGCGAAACCACAGTTGGCGATGCATTGTACTTCAGACGTGCCGGAAACAAAACAGGATATGTTTTGGGTGATCACGTATTTTATTAAAGGATAAAAATAATAAAAGTTCTTTTTTCTACGTAGAATATAGGTAGGAAGAAGAACTTTTTTATAGCAAAAGGGATGCGCCGGATATATAAATAAAGGATGGGAATATACTTGAATCTTAAAATACTTTGTTGTATGATGGAAGTAATTTTCAAAGGAGGTAGCGCAGATGTCTTTGGTCATGACCATTATATGGTTGGTTATTATGATTGCTTTGGTTATTGTGGAAGTGGCAACCTTGGGTCTGGTTTGCATCTGGTTTGCCATCGGTGCTCTTTTTGCAGCAGTGGTAGCGGTATTTGGCGGTCCCTGGTGGCTGCAGTTAATTGCGTTTGTGGTGGTTTCTGCCATTACGTTGATTTTTACCAAACCGATTGCCAAGAAATATTTTACGGATAAAATCCAGAAGACCAATTCCGAGGATTTAATCGGTAAAAAAGTTATGATTACGGAGGCAGTGGATAATGTCCGCGCAACCGGCGTGGCAATTGCTTCGGGTTTGGAATGGACAGCCCGTTCCAAGGAGGATGCCGTAACCTTTGAAAAAGGAGAGTTTGCCTTGGTTCATGCGATTGAAGGGGTTAAATTAATTGTCGTAAAATGCCCGCAGGAGCACAATGCAGACGAAAAGGAAATTTTTCAGTATAAGTAAAATGGAGGAAAAAAGGAATGAATGGAATGTTTTTGGCCGGAGAAGGCTTAGGCGCATTATTATGCGTACTTGTTGTACTTTTGATTATTTTGGTAACGGTGGCATTGTCTTGTTTTAAGATTGTTCCTCAGGCGCAGGCTTACGTAGTGGAACGTCTCGGTGCTTATCAGGGAACCTGGTCTGTAGGTTTTCACTTTAAGTTCCCTATTATTGACAGAATTGCCAAGAGAGTCATTTTAAAAGAGCAGGTTGTGGATTTCCCTCCTCAGCCCGTTATTACAAGAGATAACGTTACTATGCGTATCGATACCGTAGTATTTTATCAGATTACCGATCCGAAGTTGTTTGTTTACGGTGTGGAAAATCCCCTTATGGCGATTGAAAACTTAACTGCAACAACTTTACGTAATATTATCGGTGAAATGGAACTTGACCAGACCCTTACTTCACGTGAAATTATCAACACCAAGATGCGTGCGTCTTTAGACGTTGCTACCGATCCTTGGGGAATTAAGGTAAATCGTGTTGAGTTGAAGAACATTATGCCCCCTGCAGCAATCCAGGATGCAATGGAGAAGCAGATGAAGGCAGAACGTGAACGTCGTGAAGCGGTAACCAAGGCTGAAGGTGAGAAGAAGGCATCCATCCTTGAGGCAGAAGGTAAGAAAGCAGCAGCAATTCTTACCGCAGAAGCTGAAAAAGAATCTGCAATTCTTCGTGCAGAGGCTGAGAAAGAGAAGAAGATTAAAGAAGCAGAAGGTCAGGCTGAGGCTATCAGAAAGGTACAGGAAGCAAATGCAGAAGGTATCCGTATGATTCGTGAAGCAGGTGCGGACGAAGCAGTTCTTAAGATTAAGAGTCTTGAGGCTTTTGCGGCAGCAGCCAACGGCAATGCTACCAAGATTATCATTCCTTCCGAGATTCAGGGAATTGCAGGTCTTGCAGCAAGTGCAAAGGAAATTTTAGATAAATAAAGCAGTATAGAGAAAGAGCGATATCGGCTGAGTTTATCATTTGTATATGTAATAATTCATGAATGAAAGTATTTACGGAGGAGACTAAAATGAGCGTACAGTTAAAAGGTCGCGATTTTTTAACCTTAAAAGATTTTACAGCGGAAGAAATTGAGTATTTTTTGAAGTTATCCGCAGACTTGAAAGAGAAAAAGAAGAAGGGCATTCCCATGGATGTCCTTCGCGGAAAAAATATCGTTTTGATTTTTGAGAAGACCAGTACCAGAACCAGATGCTCCTTTGAAGTGGCAGCCTTTGATTTGGGTATGGGCGTTACATATTTGGATCCTTCCGTAAGTCAGATTGGTAAGAAGGAAAGTATCGCAGATACCGCAAGAGTTTTAAGCCGTATGTATGACGGTATCGAATACCGCGGTTTCGGACAGTCTATTGTGGAAGAACTTGCAAAATGCTCTGATGTGCCTGTATGGAACGGTTTGACCAACGAATATCATCCCACACAGATGCTTGCGGATATGCTTACCATTCAGGAGCAACTCGGCCGCTTAAAAGGTGTAAAATTAACATACATGGGCGATGCCCGCTATAACATGGGTAATTCCCTTATGATTGCCTGTGCCAAAATGGGCATGCATTTTACAGCATGTGCACCGAAGAGATATTTCCCGGACGAGGCGTTGATTAAGCAGTGCGAAGAGTATGCGAAGGAAAGCGGTGCAACCTTGCGTTTTACCGAGGATGTGGAAGAAGGTACCAAAGATGCGGATGTTATCTACACCGATGTATGGGTATCTATGGGTGAACCCGACAACGTATGGGTTGAGCGTATCAAGGATTTGACCCCTTATCGCGTAACAATGGATGTTATGAAGAATGCCGGCGAAGATGCAATCTTTTTACATTGTCTGCCTTCTTATCATGATCATAAAACCACTATCGGTAAGCAGATTGGTGAAAAATACGGTTTGAGTGAATTGGAAGTAACCGATGAAGTATTTGAGTCTTCCTACTCAAGAGTATTTGAAGAGGCTGAAAACAGAATGCATACCATCAAGGCTATGATGGCGGCAACACTGGGGGCATTTGAGAATGAGTGATAAAAGAGTTGTGCTTTGCGGAGCCAATGCTTATGAACAGAAATATTATTTAAATGAGCAGTTTGCCAAACTTCCCCAGGCGGTAAAAGATGAGTTGCAGATTATCTGCGTGCTTTTTACCGAGGAAGTAGGCGGCGTTTTTACCATGGTGTTTGAAGAGGACGGAAGTCTTTCTTTGGAAACCGTGGCGGAAGAAACCGACATTTACTATGATGAGATTTCCAGTGGACTTCTGGTGCAGGAAATCAGACGAAATCGTCAGGAATTTTTTGAATCCTTAAAGATTTATCATCGTGTTTTTGTGCAGGGAGAATCCATAGAGGAACTGTTGAAAGAAGTAGAAGAATAGAAGCGAAATAATTCGGTAATAATGCTGAAATATAATGCAATGAGAGCAAAACGAATGTGAGGGAATCTTATGCTTTTGGTTGTGGACGTAGGTAATACAAATACCAACTTCGGTGTATATGACGGCGACAATCTTTTGGTCAAATTCAAATTAATGTCAAAATTGGAGAGAACCTCTGATGAATTTGGCATGGCAATTTGTGATTTGCTCAAATTAAATAGCATTGACAAAAAGAAAATTGAAGGAGCCATAATTGCCAGTGTTGTACCCAATGTGATGCATGCATTGGTGGGTTCCATTGAGCGTTATCTTGAAACCAAGCCTTTGATTGTGGGTCCGGGAATCAAAACAGGAATTAAAATCATCACCGAGAATCCCCGAGAAGTAGGTGCAGACCGTATTGTAGATGCTGTAGCGGCGTATGAAAAGTACGGCGGTCCTGTGCTTGTGTTGGATTTCGGTACCGCGACTACGTACGATCTGGTAACGGAAGACGGTTCCTTTGCGGCAGGCATTACCGCCCCCGGTATTAAAATTTCCGCAAGGGCGTTGTGGGAAGATACTGCAAAACTGCCTAAGATCGAAATTAAGAAGCCGGCGTCTATTTTAGCCCAGGAAACCATCAGCAGTATGCAGGCGGGGCTGGTCTACGGACAAATCGGACAAACCGAGTACATTATTAAGAAAGTAAAAGAAGAGAGCGGCCTTACAAATTTAAAAGTAGTGGCAACCGGTGGTCTGGGAAGCATTATCAGTGAGGAAACCAAGACAATTGATGTATATGACAGACAGTTGACATTGGAAGGCCTGCGACTGATTTATGAAAAAAATCAAAAAAGCGGAGGGAAACTTAGGTGAACACCTTACGGATCGGAGATGTAAACTTAAAAAATCCTTTTATTTTGGCACCTATGGCAGGCGTAACAGACCTGCCATTTCGCGTTTTGTGCAGTGAAATGGGCGCGGGACTGAATTGTATGGAAATGGTCAGTGCCAAAGCCATTACCTATAACAATAAAGCGACCTGGGATATGATGCGAATTGACCCGAGAGAAACCTGCGTATCCCTGCAATTATTCGGGTCCGAGCCGGAAGTAATGGCGGAAGCGGCAAAACGCATTGAGGAATTGCCGTTTCAGATTATGGATATTAATATGGGCTGTCCCGTGCCGAAGGTAGTCAATAACGGTGAGGGCAGTGCCCTGATGAAAAATCCTCTTTTGGTGGGACAAATTGTGGAAGCGGTGGCAGGTGCCATCAGTAAACCGCTTACGGTAAAAATCCGCGCAGGCTTTGATGAAGAAAACATCAACGCGGTAGAAATTGCCCGCATTGCCCAAGAGAGCGGCGCGGCGGCAGTGGCGGTACACGGACGTACCAGACAGCAGTTTTATTCCGGAACCGCTGACTGGGAGATTATAGCCCGGGTAAAAGATGCCTTATCCGTTCCGGTAATCGGTAACGGTGATGTGACGGATGGTGAAAGTGCGAAGCGCCTTATGAAAGAAACCGGTTGCGACGGTGTGATGATTGGGCGGGCGGCCAGAGGAAATCCGTGGATTTTTAAGAATATTATAAAATATTTCGAAAGCGGAGAAATTATAGGAAAACCGCCAATGGAAGAGATGCAGCAGATGATTCTTCGTCACGGCAAAATGCTTGTGGAATGCAAAGGTGAATATACTGCTGTCCGCGAAATGCGCCAGCATGTGGCATGGTATACAAGCGGTTATCATAATTCTGCCGCGTTGCGCAGAAGGATTAACGAAGCGGAAAGTATGGAAGAACTGGAGCAAATGGTATGTCTTGCATTGCCGGATAAGTTATAGTAAAATGAGAGCGCCCAAATGTAGGAAAGGAAAGAGTGTTTTATTGTCTTTTTTAAGATAATCGACATACGGAAAAACATGTTTGAGAAAAGAAAAGCGGCAATACTTCTTATGGTATTGAGTGTTTTATTTCTCCTGGTGTATGTGGGAGTATTGAAACACTCCACAACAGCAGTATTTCTGGATATACATAATACAGAAGGCGAAGTGCGGGTATCGCTGGTGGAACAACGGATGGATTTTGGCAGCGGTCTTAGGTTGCGCAGTGACGAGTACACAATCGCCCAAGTGAATATGCAGCAAAGTTACGGTGACGGAAGTAATTATTTCTTTCTTCCGGATTATATGGATTTGACGGAAGTATATGTTGTTTCTTCCGGAACGGAAGGCATTGCAATTGAATTTGAAGGAAATTCGGTAGGAGCGGAACCGGATACCTCTTATGTATTAGAAGAAAACAAAGAATATACCATTGATGCGGACGATAAAAAAGTTTCTTTCCGGATTATGAAAGGTTCAGCGCTTCCTACGGTTTGGCTTGATACCGACGGCCAAATGGACTATGTGCATGAAGATAAAGCCAATATGGTTAACGGGGAGATTTTCGTGCTGTCCGGAACCGGGGAAACGGAGTATGCGGGTAATGTGGAATCTTTTCACGGAAGAGGAAATTCCAGTTGGACCGCAGCCAAAAAGAGTTATACGTTTAAAACGGAAGGGATGGTTTCTCTTCTGGGCATGACACCCGGCAGAAGTTGGGTTTTGCAGGGCGGTGCCCTGGATGCGTCCTGCATGCGAAACAAGATTTTTATGGATATGGCGGTAGAATGCGGGTTGGAAAACAGCGTAGATTCGGAATGGGTGGATTTATACATTGATCATGAATATTACGGATGTTATTTGCTGACGGAAAAAATCACCGTGGCAAGCGGTCGGTTGGAAATCGGCGATTTGGAAGAGCAGATGGAGGTTTTAAATGACCTTCCTTTGGACGAGTACAGCCAATTCAATGTTCCGGGAGAGATTGCGGTAAAAGGATACCTGGTAGAGAATGACCCTGCAGATCTTACCGGCGGCTATCTTCTGGAAGTAGAAACCTACATCCACCGTTATAATTTGGAGAGCAGCGGTTTTATCACACGGGAGGGAATCCCCATATTGATAAAAGGACCCGAGCATGCGTCTTATAACCAGGTGCTGTATATTTCTTCTTACGTGCAACAGTTTGAGGAAGCATTGTATTCGCCGGACGGTTATAATTCCGACGAAAAATATTATTTGGATTACATTGATTTGGAATCCTTTGCCCTGCGTTATCTGATTGAGGAAATCAGCAAAAATATTGATGCGGGTTTTTCCAGTCATTTCTTTTATAAGCCGGAAGGCGAAGATAAAATGTACGCCGGTCCGGTTTGGGATTTTGACACGGGCATAGGGAACAGTTTGTGGGGAGATGCGGAAATGTTGAGAGACCCCAACGATTTGTATGTCAATCGTGCCATTTGGACGGAACAGTTATGGGCAAAGCCTGATTTCCGAGCAGCTGTGGCTGAATTGTATGAAGAAAAACTTATGCCGTATCTGGATGAATTGATTGCAGGCGGTTTGGATGAATATCAGGAAACCATCTATGACTCTGTTCAAATGGAAGCAGTATTTATGGGCAGGGAAAATGTAGAAGAAGATTTCCGGTTTATAAAAGAGTTTTTACAGGGACGTCGGGATTTTTTGGAGGAAGAATTAGTCGGTGAATGATAGAAGAGAAAAAAAATATCGTAATGAAATCAAGTATTTGTGCAGTGATATGCAACTAGCGTTGATTGAGGCGAGAATCAAAAATATCTGTCATCGGGATGTACATGCGGGAGAGCAGGGAACATATAAGGTAAGAAGTGTATATTTTGATGATATGGCAAACAGTTGTTTTTATGAAAATATAGACGGTGTGGATATCCGTGAAAAAATGCGCATCCGTATTTACGACGGAAATATGGATTATATTACACTGGAGTGTAAGGAAAAGCGCAGCGGAAAGAATCATAAAGAATCGTCTCGTCTAAGCCGTGAGCAGTGTGAGGCTGTTTTGAAGGGTGAGTATGTTACGCAGGAAGCGGATTCGGACCTGATTCGTAAATTGGTGACACAGCAGAGAAGTCGGCTAATGAAACCGAAGGTGATTGTAGAGTACCAAAGAACACCTTACGTGTATCAGGCGGGAAACGTCAGAATCACGTTTGACCGGAATATTTCGGCCGGCGGCAGGATAGAAGAATTCGGCAATAAAGAAATCCATTTACAGCCGGTATTACCGCCGGGATATCATGTTCTGGAAGTAAAATATGATGAATTTTTTCCGGAGTTTATAAAAAGAGAAATGGAAATATCAAATTTGCAGCATACGGCCTTTTCGAAGTATGTTATGTGCAGAAAACAAATCGGAATATAAATTTTAGAACAGAAAGGAAAAATTTAAAATGAGTTTTGCAGATGTACTTAAAAAATCTTTTTTGGAAGGCTTTGCGGCCTCCAATATCACAACCACGGATATATGTGTAACCATGCTGATTGCGGCTTGTGTGGGTCTGTACATATTTTTTGTATATCGAATGATGTCGCAGAAGACTTTCTATTCCAAAAGTTTTAACATTTCATTGGTGGCATTAACCATGTTGACAGCAGCGATTATTCTTGCTATTCAGTCCAGTGTTGTTATTTCCCTCGGTATGGTAGGTGCATTGTCAATCGTAAGATTTCGAACCGCAATCAAGAATCCTATGGATTTGGTTTATTTGTTCTGGGCAATTTCTGCCGGCATCGTATGCGGAACGGGGTTGTTTGAATTGGTGCTGATTGTTTCATTG
>X409_Impala__coassemble_845_pt1 | contig 8875 bp, 6 predicted proteins | sample X409_Impala__metabat2_low_PE_002 | metagenome-assembled genome bin X409_Impala
GTATATGCCGGAGGCTGTTTTTTGTTTTGCTTTTGAGCCTAAAAAGGATCTGTTATGGCAATGCTATGAACGTTATTTTATATATATGAATAAAATATAGAAAAGAACAGCAGGAGATTTTTTATGGCAGAAACCATTATTTTGGATGCCGGACACGGAGGTGCTAATCCCGGCGCGGTGTATGGCGGAAGACGAGAAAAGGATGATGCATTGGCGTTAACCCTTGCGGTAGGAGAGATTTTGGAAGATAAGGGATTTAACGTATATTATACGCGGACGGATGATGTATATGAATCGCCTTACCAGAAGGCTTTGGAAGCAAATACTTTGGGAGGTGATTTTTTTGTTTCCATTCACCGTAATTCCAGTGTTTATCCCAATCAGTACAGCGGCGTGGAAACGCTGGTTTATAACAATCAGAGTCCGGCCTATGAGATGGCGGTAAATATCAACAGGGAATTGGAGCGGACCGGTTTTATCAATTTGGGAGTGAATGAAAGACCGAATCTGGTCGTTTTAAACCGGACACAGATGCCGGCAGTTCTGGTAGAAGTCGGATTTATTAATACGGAAGAGGATAATGAATTGTTTGATGCAAAATTTGCTGAAATAGCTTGGGCCATTGCGCAGGGGATTGTAAGAACTTTTTATCCGGGCTGGGATATTTACCCGATTTAGAGATAAAAGTTTGTTCATAGCAAACTTAAAGCGCCGCATTTTCATACGGCGCTCTACATACATTTCTTTTATTCTTTTATTTTGCCTGTGAAAGCAGGTAAATCAAAGGTGAATTCCAATAAATTGTAATTTCATTGGTGGAGTAGCAACTGTCGTTGTCTACGTAGCACATACCACCGGTTGAACTTGATAAAACTGCCTTTGCGTAAGGGTCATCAGCATTGGTGTTGGGTCCGCCTACCAACATACCGGACATTGTCTGTCCCAGAACCTGTGAAGGTCTGTGGTGTGTATGTTCAGGAGACCAGCTTCCGTAACCGGTTACGTAGCAGTAACCTAAAGGATTGGCACCAAGTAAGTAATCTAACTGATGCTGTGCATAAGAAGCATATTTGGCATCGCCGGTAAACTTGGCAGCCATATGGTAGAGGATACCGTGGTTTGCAACGGTCATATTACTTCCCCAAGGATAACTTCTTTCCAGGCAGATGTAGTAAGCATCTTTTTCGGCTGTTTTAATATTTTCATCACATTCCGCAACAATTTTATCAATAAATTTCTGAGCAAGCTCGGTATCGGTCTGTAAACTTTCATCAGCAGTCAGGTAAGAGTACATTCCGTAGTATCCGATGTCTGCCCAACCTAAGCCCTGAATGTTGTTTTCTTCATACATTGCCTTGGCTTTGTCAAAGTATGCAGTATCACCGGTTGCAAGATAAAGTTCCATGGCAGCCCAGAAAATTTCATCGTAGAACTTACCATCCGGATATTCACCGGTAACAATGATTTCGGGATTTACAAAACCGGTTAAGGTTTCTTCATTATCAATTAAGTACTTGTATGCTTTAACGGCTGCATCTTTACAGGTTGCTGCAAAATCAGCATCATATTCTGCATAGATCACAGATGCGCGAGCCATTACTGCTGCAAAATCACCGGTAGCGGTAGGAGATACGGGAGATACAAGCAAGGGCGCCGTTTCTGCGGTTGCCTCCACGGTTTCGGGGAAGTTTGCACAAGTTACTTTGTGGTATACACCACCATCGGCACGTTGCATTTTTAACATCCAATCCAATTCATATTTGGCTTCATCAAGAAGGTCAGGAATTCCGTTTCCGCTTTCGGGAATATCGTAATCATCGCCTCTTGCGGCTTCACTGTCCTGATAAGTAAGGAATAAGTCCATTACGGTCTTGGCACCGGGAGATACGTAACGTCCGTAGTCGCCGGCATCATGCCAACCACCGGTTACATCAATGACTTCGCCGGTTTCATAAACGGTAGTTTCCTGCATATGACATTCCGCATGTGCAAAGTCGCCTGCAAGGGATTCATCCAATACACAACCACATCTCTGTAAGTAAAGCATACGGACTACATCTTTGTAGAGATTATCATAGATATTGTCTGCAATGGTAAATTCATAAGATTCACCGATGCCGTCTACAATGACTTTATAGGTACCCGGAGTAGTAAAATCAGAGAAATTACCTTTTACCTGAGCACCGTCACCGGACTTGGAATTTGCGAATTCCGTAGTGAGTTTGCCGGAATATACAACATTGTTGTTTGAATCCACGATTGTATAATCCGTAATGTCGGGATTGTACTTACAAATTAAAATCTTCTCATCAGAAGGCTTATAACCAACCTGATTAATTTTAACGGGAATGGGAGTGGGGAGCGGTTCCAATGCCATTGCGTTGGAGGCGTCCTTAATGGTAAATACAAAATTGTCAATGTATACTTTGTGAGGAGTGCTTACATCCATGTCACCTACTTTACCGAGGTTAAAGCAAAGTCTGGGCGCAGGATCGCTGGCTTCTTCCATCGTCCATTCTGCGGTTACTGTCTGTGTTTCGGGACCGACAACTCTGTCGCCTTCCATGAAATATGCATGATAGTCACCGCCGTTAATCTGGAAGCGCCATTCTACTTCACGTTCGATATCGCAACGAATATCAAAAGATACGGTATAAACACATCCCATATTTAAACAATATCCGTCACGGAAAATCTGTACAGCATGTTCCATACCGCCGGCTTGTGTAATGTCTACGACCAGTTCACCGTTTTCAGCATAGAGGTCGAAACTACCACCATTGGAGTAAACACCCCATTCGCCTTTGGTATTGTCGTCAAAATGGTCATCAATAACCTTGGTGCCGTCAACCAAGTTATTACCGAAACCTTCGATAACGCCGTTATCGGATGTTTCTTCTGAAATTTCTTCTGAAGTTCCGGAGTCCGTTCCGGGTTCGGAAGTAATGTCTTCTGCAGTTTGGTTACAGGCAAAAAGGGAAAATGCCATAATACCGGAAAGCAGAAGCGTAAGCAGTTTTTTGGATTGCATAAAAGCAACCTCCTTTCTCAAGTAAATGGGTTTTATATAAAAGTTAAACAGAACATATGTTCTTTACAGACGCCGTTCTATATGCTAAAATATAGCAATAAACGGTTACTTTTATTTTACTATATAAGTGTAAAAAAAGAAATAGAAAATGGCGGAAAAGATAATAAAATAACGCATATCATAGCAAAAAAACGAACAAAACATTTGCGGAAGGAAAAAAGAATGAAGTTTATACATTGTGGTGATTTACATTTGGATTCTAAATTGGAAAGCAATATCGGAAAAGAAAAAGCCAAGGAGCGCAGAAATGAAATTCTTCTTACGTTTGAGAGGATTGTCAGGTTTGCGCAAAAGGAAGGTGTAAAAGCAATTTTAATTGCGGGAGATTTGTTTGACACCGGAATGATTGCGTCAAAAGCGAGAAATTTGGTGTGGGATTTGATTTTGGGAACACCGGAGATTGATTTTTTATACTTAAGGGGAAATCACGATTGGAACACGAATTTTACGGAAGGGAGAAGTATACCGCCGAATTTCAAGTGTTTCGGAACGGATTGGATGGAATACCAATACGGAGAAGTATCTGTTTGGGGAAAAGAATCATTGGAAGATGATGTGAATTACGCTTCCCTGATGACGGAACCCGGGCGGATAAATATTGTTATGATGCATGGGCAGGAAACACGCAGTAACGTAAAGGATGATGCGGGGGTTATTGCCTTGCCTGCATTAAGAAATCGCAATATTGATTATCTTGCCCTTGGACATATCCATTCTTATAAAAAAGAAAATTTGGATGAAAGAGGGGTATATTGCTACTGCGGTTGTCCGGAAGGCCGCGGTTTTGACGAGTGTGGAGAAAAAGGTATTGTGCTGCTGGAGGCGGAAGAAGGGAAAGTGTACAGCCGTTTTGTCCCCATGGCATTTCGGATATTGCATGAAATCCGGGTTGATATTTCAGGATGGGAAACCACCACGGACATTTTAAGGGCGGTCAATGCCAAAACGGCACATATTCCGCCTAAGGATCTGGTAAAAGTGATTTTTACGGGAAATTATACAGTGGATACGGAGAAGGATTTTACATATTTCAGCCAGGCAATGGAGGGAAGATTTTATTTTATAAAATGGGCGGATGAATCGAGATTATCCATTGATTATAAGGAATATGAGCATATGATTTCCTTAAAAGGAGAGTTTGTGCGTATGGTTATGAAAGGAACGGAGCCGGAAAAAGAAAAGGAGAAAATGATTCTTTTGGGAATTCGTGCATTGTCAGGGGAGGAACTTATTGTATGAGACTGGTTTCGTGTTACATAGAAAATTTCGGGAAACTGCATCGGTTTTCTTATGATTTTCAAGAAGGTCTGAATGTAATTTGTGAGGAAAACGGTTGGGGGAAAACCACTCTTGCGGCGTTTTTAAAAGCAATGTTTTACGGGATGGAATGTACAACCAAACATAAACTTGAAGAGAATGAACGGAAGAAATATTTGCCATGGAACGGCGGTGCATACGGCGGAAATCTTGTATTTGAAGCAAACGGTAAAGTATATCGGGCGGAACGTTTTTGGGGAATAAAAGATAAGGAAGATACGTTTGTACTTTATAATGAAAAAACCGGTTTGACCAGCACCGATTATACAGAAGATTTGGGGGTAGAACTTTTGGGCATTGACCGGGGGGCTTTTGAGCAGAGTATTTTTATGAAGCAGGGAATGCCTGCAATCGGTATAACGGACAGTATAGCAACCAAAATGAGCGGTTTGATGGCCGGTGGTGATGATATGGATTGTTATGCCAAAGCATGTACCCGTCTTGAAAACGAAATGAAGATTTATAAATCCAAAAAGACGGAACGCAAAGGGAAAATTGCGGAACTGTCCGGTGAAATCAATGAGCTGGGACGTCGGATTTCGGAAGCAAAGAAGACCTGTGCCGTTTTAAAAGATTGGAAAGAAAAACAGGAGCGGTGCAAAGAGGAAACCGAAGGATTGAAAGCAAAAAGAGCGGTCTTAAAAGAACAGATGCGTAAGGCAGGCGAACTGGCTGTTTTACGTGAGAAGCAAAAGCATTATCAATTATTGTGGACCGAAAAAGAAAAACTTTGGCAAAGAGTGGAAGAACTGGATCTCTTTTTTGGAAATGGTTTGCCGGAGGAAGAGGAATTAGAACAGTACCGAACGAAATTGTATTTATACAATCATGAAATTTCGAAAGAAGAAGTGGCGGAAACAAAGTTCAGATATCCTGATTTGGCAGCCGTATTGGAGAAATATCCTATGACAGAAGAGGAATTGGATGTTTGCGAGCGAAAGTGGCAATTACTTCGGGAAAAAGAAAAATATTTAGCGGAAAAGGAAGCCCAAGTTGAAAAACTACGGTCTCAGGAAGAAGAACGGAAGCGATATTATAAGACAGAAGAAAACAAGGTAAAAAACGGCAGAATCATAGGAATTGCAGTGGCTGCGCTGTTGTTGATTGCAGTTGTTATTATGTTGCTTGCGCATCAATGGTTTTATGCATCGGTTGCGGCGGTGTTGGTGCTTGTCCCAATCATTATTTGTGTAGGGCAACAAAGATGGTTTTATGCAATAAAAACGGAGCAGAATAAAGATTTGGAATCGGCAGAAGCAGAATTGGAAGCATTGAAAAAAACGTTGGAAAACGGTAAAAAAGCGATGCAAATGTATCTCCGGGCTTTTTCTGTTGAAACGTTGGAAGAAATGCCTGTGGTAATGAACCGGATTCGCATTACTTTGATGGAAGTTAAAGCGGAAAATAACAGGAAAATTCAGCAAAAAGAAACTGCAGAACGTTGTGCTTTCGAGAAGAAGAATTTACACGAAGAATTACTTCTGTTTTTGCGGAAATTTTACAGTGAGGTGACGGAAGTTGAGGAAAGCCTGTTCAAAGAGATTGCGCAAAAAAGAAATGAGTATCTCAGTTTGAGCAGGCAATATGAAGAAAAATGTGCCGGACTGACGCAGATGGAACCGATGGAAGAACTACCGGAAGGACAGGTGTTTTCTCCGGAGGAATTGCAACAGAAAGAATATGCGATAGAGCAGAAGATTCAGAGCAATGAGGAGCATTTGAGGCAAATGAACGCAACGGTTTCCCAGTACACGACATTGATGGAAGATTGTGAAAAATGGGAGATGGAGAAAGCAGAAATGGAGGAACTGTTGGAAGAATATAACTCCAAGTACTCATTACTTGAAAAAACATTGAAATATCTGCAGACAGCGCAGGAGGAATTTTCATCACGCTATTTAAAGAAAATAAATGCAGGATACCGGAACTATGCAGGAATGCTTCATGAAGATAATCTGAATCATTCGATGATGGATTCAAAACTTGCAATTAAGACCGATGAAGGCGGAAGTAAAAGGGAGTTGGCCTATTTTAGCCGTGGCACGAAAGAAGCAATGGAACTATGCTCCAGATTTGCTTTGGTGGATGCTTTATTTGAGGAGGAGACACCCTTTGTGGTTCTGGATGACCCTTTTGTAAATTTTGATGAAAAGACGATGAGCGGAGGTATGCAAGCATTAGAACAAATTGCAAGGAAGTACCAATTGATTTACTTTACGTGCCATTCGTCAAGAAAATAACGAATTATGTCGGTAGACTTGACTTTTTGTCGCTACAATCCTAAAATAAAAGTATAAAACATCTATTAGGGGTGGATGCTTATGAGAAAAATGGAAGAGGCGGTTTTAAGTCATGTAAAAACATTGATTTCCCAAGCGAATAATATAGTTTGTGTTACCGGGTTGGGAACGCTTATTGAGAGCGGCGGTATTGATTTTTGGGACCTGGATCATTTGTGTCGTATTGAAAAAGAATATGGTGACAGTCCGGAAGATTTATTATCGGCAGGATTCTATGCGACCAAAAAAGAAAGATTTTATAATTTTTACAAAAAGGAAGTCATCAGTACCGTTCCGGAACCGAGTGAGACTTATGCGGCGTTGAAAAAATTGCAGGATATGGGTAAACTGCGTGCTACAATCAGTCTTAATATTTGCGGATTGGAATATCGGAGCGGATTGCGCAATGTGATAGAGTTTCAGGGAACCATCTACAATAATTATTGTCCGTTATGTAAGAAGAATTTTTCCATCGAGTATATTTTAGGCGTTGATGGTGTGCCGGTTTGCGATGATTGTAAAGTGGCATTGCGTCCGGGACTTCGTCTGTTCGGTGAAAGCGTACGGAATGACAAGATGACCGAAGCGGCTCTCGCGTGTGCCAATGCAGACTTGGTTCTTGTATTAGGCACGAATCTGTATGGTTCCAAAGTGAGGTATTCCACAGGACATTATACCGGAAATAAGTTGGTTTTGATTAATGAAGAAGAACATTTTACGGATCGTTATGCAGACTATGTCATACATGGAAAATGCAAAGATGTTTTGCCGAAATTGTTGGAAGAATAAAGGATGGAGTATTAGGGCCTTACCGGACGGTAAGGCTCTTTTTATGAAAAAAGTGTGTTTTTTAATGGTTGGAATTGTAAGAGAAAAGGAATGATATTAAAATAAATGCAACAGAAGAAAAGAGGATATCTAAAATGGGAAAACAAAATCACGGTTATGATATGAGAAGCGGCAGTGTTCCAAAACTGTTGGCGAAACTGGCGGTTCCTGCCGTAGTGGCGCAGGTGATAAATTTATTATATAACATTGTGGACCGCATTTATATCGGCCATATTTCGGAAATCGGAGCGGCAGCATTGACCGGAGTGGGACTTTTTATGGCAATGCTTATGTTAATCAATGCGTTTGCCATGCTGGCCGGTGCCGGAGGTGCACCTTTGGCGGCAATTGCGATGGGACAAAAAGAGAACGAACGGGCAGAAAAAATAATGGGCAATTGTTTTACGCTGTTGCTGATTTTTGCAGTGGTTTTAACCATTGTTTTTTATATTTTTGCTCCTCAAATGCTGTTATTTTTCGGTGCAAGTGATGCTACATTGCCGTTTGCGGTGGATTATGCAAGAATTTATATATTGGGGAGTGTTTTTGTATTAATTGTACTGGGGATGAATCCGTTCATCACAACGCAAGGATTTGCGAAAGTAAGTATGCTTACCACAATGATTGGTGCAATCATTAATATTATATTGGATCCGATTTTTATCTTCGGTTTTCATATGGGAGTAAAAGGAGCCGCGCTTGCTACGGTCATCAGTCAGGCAGTGGGCGCTTTTTGGGTTCTTCGTTTCCTTACCGGTAAAAAAACCAATTTGCGGTTGCGATTGGAAAACATGAAATTGGTGCCGCGGATTTTTGGTCCGTGTCTTGCATTGGGTGTTTCTACGTTTGTGATGATGTCCACCGAAAGTATTCTGTCGATCAGTTTTACTTCCAGCCTTGCAAAGTATGGCGGAGATTTGGCGGTGGGTGCCATGACGATTCTCACCAGTGTTGCGTCTTTGATCTTAATGCCTTTGCAGGGAATCTGTCAGGGCGGTCAGCCGATTATGAGTTATAATTACGGAGCAGGGAAAACCGCCCGGGTAAAGCAGGCATTTTTTACACAGTTTTTTGTGTGTACAGGTTATGCCATACTATTCTGGCTTGTGATTATGATGGTACCTGAATTTTTTGCGGGGATTTTTTCGGATGATGTTGCTTTGGTGGAATACACGGGATGGGCAATGCGAATCTATATGGCGGGGATTTTTGCCATGGGATTCCAAACGTCCTGCCAACAGAGTTTTATGGCACTGGGACAGGCAAAAATCAGTTTAATTATGGCATGTCTGCGAAAAATTATTTTATTGATTCCGCTTATTTTTATACTGCCGTTATTCTTTGAAAATAAAGTAGTGGC
>X409_Impala__coassemble_874_pt1 | contig 8601 bp, 8 predicted proteins | sample X409_Impala__metabat2_low_PE_002 | metagenome-assembled genome bin X409_Impala
ATCAGATACTATATTTGAATTTTTATTTACTTTTGTAATTTTATTATTAGAGGTGCAATAATAATTCTTCACATAATGAACAAAAGACAAACTATCAAGAAAATGCTTCTTCATCACTTCATCGAATTCCGTAATCGCAGTCAGATTCATAAAAGAATTCCACTCCACCAGCAATTCATAAAATTTCAAAAACTGCTCATCCTGCTTTTCCGTAAGAGTAATTCCCCACTCTGCTAAATCCTTATGAAATTGTGCCAGTTTGGATACATTCATAAAATGACCTCACTTCGAAATTCTATACTAAAAATCATATAACAAACATTCAAATGTATTTATAAAAAAGTTATACAAATATGAAATATTTATCTTTATAAAAATAAATCATTACGAAACACTTTAGTTCTTCCGATTCATCTGCTCCAAATAAATCAACAGCACTGAAACATCCGCCGGTGAAACACCACTGATTCTGGATGCCTGTCCGATAGAAATCGGCTTGAACATTTTTAATTTCTGGCGCGCTTCCAAACGAAGACTTGAGATATCATCATAATCAATGTCTGCAGGAATACGACGTTTTTCCGTTTTCTTAAACTGCTCTACCTGCCGGAGCTGACGTTCAATATAACCTTCATATTTGATATTAATCAAAACCTGCTCAATAACTTCTTCCGATAAGGGTTGTCTTTCCTTATCAAGTTCAGCCAGACACTCATAATCAAGTTCCGGTCTGCAGATTAACTCCGCCAAAGATGCAGCAGTACGTAAGCCGGCAGAACCATGGGCTTCTAAGAAACTTTGCACTTCTTTGTTACCACCAATCTTGGTTTCCTTCAAACGGGCAACTTCCGCTGCAATCTGTTCTTCCTTTTCTAAAACATGATTATACTGTTCATCCGATACAAGTCCTACCTGATGGCCGAACTTACGAAGTCGTAAATCTGCATTGTCCTGACGAAGTAAAAGTCGATACTCCGCACGGGAAGTCATCATTCGATAGGGTTCACGATTATCCTTGGTTACCAAGTCATCAATTAAAACTCCGATGTAAGCTTCACTTCGATCCAGAATCAAAGGTTCTTCGCCTTTTAAAGAAAGACAAGCATTGATTCCGGCAATTAACCCTTGCGCTGCAGCTTCTTCATAACCACTGCTTCCGTTGAACTGTCCTGCCGAGAATAATTTACCTACATTTTTAATTTCAAGTGAAGGTGTCAACTCTCCCGACTCCAAACAATCATACTCAATGGCATAGGCATTACGTACAATGCGGCAATTCTCCATACCGGGCACTGTACGATACATAGCAAGCTGCACGTCCTCAGGAAGAGAAGATGACATACCGCCCACATACATTTCGTTGGTATAAAGTCCTTCCGGCTCAATGAAAACCTGATGTCTTTCCTTGTCTGCAAATTTTACAACCTTATCTTCAATGGACGGACAATACCTCGGTCCGGTTCCTTCAATGATTCCGGCATAAATCGGCGAACGATCCAAATTGCCACGAATAATTTCATGGGTTTTTTCATTGGTATAAGTTAAATAACAACTAACCTGTTCTTTTTGAATATCCGCAGGATTGGTTGAGAATGAAAAAGGAATAATTTTTTCATCACCCACCTGTTCTTCCATCTTACTGAAATCCAAACTTCTTTTATCCATACGGGCAGGAGTACCTGTTTTAAAACGACGAAGTTTTACGCCAAGTTTCTCCAAAGACTCCGTCAAATGATTCGCTGCCTGCAAACCATTGGGTCCGGTATATGTAATGGATTCACCACACAAACAACGGGCCTTCAAATAAGTACCGGTACAAAGAATCACTGCCTTACATTCATAAACCGTACCCGTAAAAATTCTCACACCGCAAACTACAGGCTTACCGTCTTCACCTTCTTCGGTAAGAATTTCGCAAACTTCACCCTGCTTAATTGTTAAGTTTTCCTGGTTTTCCAGAATCTGGCGCATGCTTCTGGTGTAATCCGCCTTATCCGCCTGAGCACGAAGAGAGTGCACCGCAGGACCTTTCGACACATTCAGCATCTTAGACTGAATAAAAGTTTTATCAATATTTTTACCCATCTCACCACCCAGGGCATCCAATTCGCGAACCAAGTGACCCTTGGAAGTTCCGCCGATGTTTGGATTACAGGGCATAAGTGCGATACTTTCCACGCTCACTGTAAAAATGGTTGTATCAAATCCAAGTCTGGCACACGCCAAAGCGGCCTCGCAACCTGCGTGACCTGCACCAACGACACATATGTCAGTTTTAATTCTTGCTTCCGGCATTTTATTTTCCTTCTTACTGATTAATATTTTTTTATCAAAGATTCTTAAACTTAGCGTATGCTCTGTCATATGCATTCAAAGCATTATGAAATCTGGTTCTGATATCGTTCCAACCCCGTTCACGCAAATTATCATCCGCTGTACATTCAAAATCCATAATTTTTAACATAATATTATGCATTCGTTCTTTTAAATCCGTTTTGGCACAGATTAAGTAACATCCACCATCTTCCTGCGGATTAGTCCGACCGGCCATGTTTTCAATAATTAGAACTTTCTGTTTTTTATCCAGAGTATGGAATTCTTCCATGATATCAAGAAATCTGGTACAATTCTCTTCCATATTTGTTTTGGTTGATTCGATAATTTTCAAAACATTATCATGCTGAAGCCATATTTTATCGGGATCATCAAGCATATGCTCAAAAAAATCCTGAATAAGATCCTGTCTCCACTGTTCCTTTAATTCGGGACTAATTTTCATACTATCAAATTCTCTGTTTTTTACAGGATCATCATGCCACATATGATACCCATGTCCGTGATACTTTTTAAAAAATTCTTCTGCTTCTTTCAGATTCATTAACATATACTCCATATTAATAAAATTCTGTTTGTACTAAAATACAATGATATTAAGTATTTTAATTTATTTTATATACTCAAGCAATTCCCCGCATCGCTCCATGGTCATATCTGCTAAAGTATCATAATAAGCCACAGGCGCACCGCTTCCGCCTTCCCATTCATCAGCATTTGCCTGAGCCTGTGCTTCTTTTTGAGAAATCCACTCGCGCTGCTCGTCTAATAATTTATCGTAATCTTCGCCTTCAACTTCATATCGAACAATATCCCATAAATAATTCAAACAATAATCTGCGATTTCATAACGACGTTTTGCATTATCCACCATCTCTATGGTAGAAACAGCCTCCGCTGCAAGCTCAGTATAATAATCATAAGATTCTTTATAGTGATTATAATTCATAGTAGCATCTTCCAAAGCAGAAAGTCTTTCAAAAGAGCAGATTCCGTAGTCGTTTTCTTCATCCACAATAATTGGCATGGTTAAAACTGTATCACTGTCATTATAATATTGAATCCAAAAGAAAATTTCTTCAGACAACAAATCAAGAGGAGTTCCCGGCAAATATACCTTAAAAGTATCATTTCCGCCCAAACAATAGGCATCCGAATAAATATAACGAACTCCATCCTCTATCTCTTCTGTTCCGGGAACTTCTTTATAATGAATTTCCCGCATTGTCATTTCATAAGTATATTCATCAATCTTCTTTAAATTTTCAAAATAACCGTAATAATTACTGCTGTAACGTGTACCATAAGGATATTCATCTGTATAGCTTCCCATATCGGAATCATGATATTTTCCTTTAAAATAACCATCACGTTCTATATTAAATTCTTCACTCCAGCCGCCGGCACCACTGGAGAAAGAATAAGAATACTGGGAAAGAACCTCAAAAGTAAGATTATCTATTTTTTCGTAATTTACTTCTTCCGTTTCATTATTTTCTTCAGTTTCCCCATTATTCTCTATTTCATTTTCTTTCTCAGACTCTTTAAAATCTTCTGATTCTTCATTATTTTCTGTATTACTGTCTGATTCTGGATTTTCTGCTAATATCTCTTCTTTTACTTCCGAATTTTCTTCTGTCGAATCTTCCTCAGGTTCTGCACTTTCTTCAATTTCACTATTTTCCTCCAAAATCAATTCTGTATCAATATTTTCTGATGCATTTTCAGAAACATGATTGCATGCCATAAAAGTACAAACACTTAAAATTGCTAAAAAAGCAAAACATACTTTTCTTTTCATAAAAAATCCCTCTATTTACCCATACAAAACTTCGAAAAGATTTCATTTACCAAATCTTCCCCAACTTCTTCACCGATGATTTCACCAAGACAGGCATATGCGTTCATTAAATCAATGGAATAAAAGTCTTCCGGCATATCATCTTCCAAACTTTGTTGTACCATTTTCATACTCTGAAGGGCAGAAGATAAAGCCTCTTTTTGCCGAAGTGACGATATTGTCACTTCATCATCAAAGGAAATCTGACCGCTGAAAAATTTCTCTTTGATAAGAATTGTAAAAGCATCCAGACCTTCCTTTTCTTTGGCTGAAATAGTAAGAAAATCAACGGTTTCTCCAATTATTTCCTTAATACTGGATTCACTTACAACCACGTCCAAATCCGATTTATTTAAAAGTACGATGGTTTTAGACATATCCAATAATGCAATGATTTCTCTGTCACTTTCATCTAAACTGACAGAACTGTCAACTATATAAACCATCAAATCCGCTTTTTCCAAAGCTTCTTTGGCTTTGTTCACACCTATTCTTTCAACCACATCTTCCGTCTCACGGATTCCTGCAGTATCAATCAAATTCAATGTCATACCATCCAGATATACCGATTCTTCCAATGTATCTCTGGTGGTTCCTGCAATATCCGTAACAATGGCACGATCTTCACCCAACAATAAATTAAGAAAAGAAGACTTGCCTGCATTTGGCTTACCCACAATAACGGTATTGATTCCTTCTTTGATTAATCTTCCGTTATCTGCGGAATTTAACAATTTCTCAATGACCGTGATAATATTCGAAGATTTCCCGGACAATCTCTCATGAAAACCATCCAAACTGATATGCTCAGGATCATCCAAAGCAGATTCGATAAAAGCAATTTCATAAATGATATCTTCCCGTAAAGCCTTGATTTTACGATACAAATCACCTTTTAAGTGGGTCATGGAATTCTTACGGGCTGCCTCATTTTTGGACTGAATCAAATCCATAATTGCTTCCGCCTTGGTTAAATCAATTCGACCATTCAAAAAAGCCCGCTTCGTAAATTCACCGGGTTCGGACAATCTGGCACCGTTTTTAAGAACCGTCTGTAAAATACGATTCATCACGTAAACGCCGCCATGACAATCAATTTCTACCGTATCTTCCATAGTAAAAGAATTCGGCGCCTTCATCAGAAGCACCATAACTTCATCTATGATTTCTTCTTCATCATAAATATGGCCATAATGCACCGTATGACTTGACATTTCCAATATGGACTTACCGCTTTTTGACTTAAAAATACGATTCGCAACCTCAAAAGATTCCTCACCGGAAATTCGAATAATTCCGATTCCGGAAGGAGAAAGTGCAGTTGCAATTGCAGCAATTGTATCTGTCATTCTGACCGATTCCTTTCATATATCATCGTGTCGATTATATCCTATTCTACAGTAAAATGTCCAGTAAACACGAGGATTTTTATCTTTTCAAATCATAAAATATTGAAACAATAAAAAATCCACTTTTATACATATGTATAAAAGTGGATTTTATTTTTATTATTTTTTAAGTGAAACAACTACCTTTCTGTAAGGTTCTTCGCCTTCACTGTGAGTTGTTACATACTTATCATTCTGAAGAGCGGAATGAATAATTCTTCTTTCATAAGGATTCATAGGCTCTAAAGATACGCTTCTCTTGGTTCTCTTAACCTTGAATGCAATATTCTTAGCAAGATTTTCAAGGGTTAACTTTCTTCTTTCACGATAGTTCTCGGTATCAACCTTAACTCTTATGTATTCTGAAGTTCCTTTGTTTACTACCAAAGATACAAGATACTGTAAGGAATCAAGAGTCTGTCCTCTCTTACCGATTAAAACACCCATATCTTCGCCGTTTAAAACAACTTCTAAAGTTTTTTCTTCTTCAGAATAAGTTGCTTCCACAGTTGCGGGAATATTCATTGAAGCAAGTACATCTTTTAAGAAATCCTTTGCTTTATCTTCAACACTTACTTCTTTTACAAGAACACGAGCTTTAATTACTGCAGGTTTTGCATTAAAACCCAAAAATCCGGATGAACCTTCTTCTACTACTTCATATTCAAGACTATCACTTGCTACGGTAAAATGCTGACATGCATTTGTAATCGCATCCTGGACGGTCTTTGCACTAAATTCCATGAATTCCATAGATAACCTCCTAATTTCATACCAACTCTAATATTACTTATTATTTTTTTCGTTATACTGCTTTACCATATTAGCCTTAGCCGCAAGACTGCCCGGTTTTGCATTTTTGTTGGTTTTATTATAATATTCTGTTGCTTTTTTCATTTCTTCCTGCTTCTGTTCCGCAGTTTTTACAGGTTCTTTCGGCTGTACATTACGGGTAGAATTCTTTGCTCTTTCATTGATACCTTCTACCAACGCACCCTGTCTTTTCATTTTTTCACGATATTTTTCAGTATTCTTTGCAATTACTGCATCCAAATCAACACTGTCAAAATATTTGTTAATGGCAACCATCTGAATCATTCTGATGACTGCACCGGCAACCCAGTAAAGACCCATACCTGCAGGTAATGTGAAGCAGAAAAATGCTGACATTAAAGGCATTATTGTATTCATTGTCTTCATGGAAGCCATCATGGGATTTTCTTCCGGTGTTGCATTGTTATTTGCCTGAGTGGGTGATAACTTTACATTCAACCACTGTGTAAAAGCAGATAAAAGAGGAATTGCAACTGCACCGATAATAATAAGCCAGTTTCTTTCATCGGCAACCCATTCCATTTTAATGGTATCCCAGGGTGAATATCCGATATTCAAACCAAGGAAATTATTATAATTTGCTAATTGATCCAAAGTTGCGGTAATTTCTTCGCTTAATTCAGGATATTTTTCAGTAAGTGCAGTCCAATCTGCATTACTTGCTCTGTTTAAAACATCAATATAAGTATTTTGTACATATTCTGTAGTACCTGCAAGATAAGCTTCATTATTAAATTGCTTTTTAAAACCTGCAGCACTGGTTAAAGTCTGAATGAATTCAGAACTTCCCGTTTTTGCAATCAAAGAATCTACCAAAGGGAAGAATGCTTCTTTGACTTTGGCAACATATGCCGGAATTGCATAAATAACACGATACAATGCAAAAAGAATAGGCATCTGAATCAATAACTGTAAACAGCTACCGGTAGGATTTACGCCGTATTTTGCATAAATTTCTCTGGTTTCCGCCTGCATCTTCATCATGGAATCATTGTCATTTCTTCCCTGATATTTTTTTTGAATCGCCTGAAGTTCAGGATTCATTTTAGCAGAAAACTTGGAGAATTTTTGTTGCTTAATGGTTAAAGGCAACATTAAAAGATAAACTACCAAGGTAAAAAGAATAATAGATAAACCAATGTTAGGAATACCTATTTTATCCAATACCCAAAAGATTCCTTCCATAATATAACCTAAAATTAAAGCAATAGGTTTTAATATTCCGGAAGTTTGTGTCAAAATAAGTCCAGTCAATTTTTAATCTCCTTCTTACTTTTAAGGTACCGGGTCATACCCTCCCTTAGAAAAGGGATTACACCTTAAAATTCTCCACGCAGTCAAAAGAGAGCCCTTAAATGCACCATATTTCTCAATTGCTTCCAATCCGTATTGGGAACAACAAGGTGTATAAGGACAACATGTTGTCTTCAGTGGAGATAAATATTTTTTATAAAATTTAATCATAGCAATCAATATTTTTTTCATATTAATATACCATACTGCTTCATAATACTTTTATAATAAGTAAATTCTGTGAAATTATTCCTTATTATCCAATTTTTTACTATGAAGCTTCCAAAGATGTAATAATGCACTTTCCGCCTCCTGATATGTGAAGTCGGCAGCATTGTTTCTCGCAATGACTACTATATCTAAACCACTATTAAATATATTTTCCTGTAGTCTGTAACTTTCTTTGATGAGTCTCTTTACGCGGTGTCTTACCACGCTGTTTCCCACCTTTTTACTAACGGATATTCCAAGTCTGTTTCCCGGAAGTTGATTTTTCGACACATACATTACTAAATATTTGTTGGCATAAGATCTGCCGCTTCTGAAAACCTTCTGAAAATCCCTGTTACTTCTTAACGAATTCGTAAATTTCATATTTAACTTTCCTTATAAAAAGAAATAGAAACCTTTTTATTCCTTACATGGTTAATTAAAATAACTCAATGAATATAAAATGCCCATAAAGGAAAAAATAGGCCACATCTGCGGCCTATGCTGATAACTGCTTTCTTCCTTTTGCTCTTCTGGCAGCCAAAACTTTTCTTCCGCCGGGAGTGCTCATTCTTGCTCTAAAGCCGTGAACTTTTGATCTCTGTCTTTTCTTAGGCTGAAATGTCATTTTCATAGTCTAACACCTCCTTTACTTATGTCGAAACATCATTTGCAATTATATAGGAAGAAACAGCCCTAGTC
>X409_Impala__coassemble_903_pt1 | contig 8363 bp, 6 predicted proteins | sample X409_Impala__metabat2_low_PE_002 | metagenome-assembled genome bin X409_Impala
TTCCTGTAAGGATGACGGCACAAGAATCGTACCTTATTTGAATTGGATATTGCATTAAAACATTGATGGTTTTTTGTATGAGAAATTGCTTCGAAATGGAGTATGAAAATGGTTCGTTTTACGGTAATTACGGTAACTTATAATGCCGGTGACAAATTAAAAGAGACCGTAACAGATGTGTTGCGTCAGACATATGATAATTATGAGTTATTGATTAAAGACGGGTTGTCCAAGGACGATTCCCTGGAAAATCTTCCGGTTTCGGATAAAATAAGGCTGGAGCGTTGCAAGGATGCAGGAATTTATGACGCTATGAATCAGGCGGTGGGGATGGCACAAGGTGAGTATATCCTTTTTATGAATTGCGGGGATTTCTTTTATAACGAGAATGTATTGCAAAATCTTGCCGATGCGATCGAACAGAATCCCGGGTGCGGAATTTATTACGGAGATGCTTTTTTTCGCCTGAGCAAAGAAATCATACATATGCCGGGAGAAATTACGGATTTTGTATGTTTCCGTCATATTCCCTGTCATCAGGCCTGTATTTTTGCAAAGGAACTGTTTGCACCTAAGGCATTTGATTTGGATTATAAAATCCGTGCGGATTATGAATTTTTCCTGCGGCAATATTATACCGGGGAGATCAGGCCCTTTTATACAGGCGTGGCAGTGGCCGATTATGAAGGCGGCGGTTATTCGGAGAGTAAAGAAAACCGCAAAAGAGATAAAAAAGAGCATCGGCAGATTTGTCAAAAATATATGCCGAAAGGGAAGTTATTTTTATATCGTTTTATTATGATTATTACGTTGCAACCTTTGCGTTTTTGGATTGCACAACGAAGCCCTTTGGCCGGATTGTATGACCGGATAAAAACAAGGTTATATAAAACCGGAAAATAAGGTGGATGAGAAAAAGGAGTTTCCGCGATGAGAGTGTTATGGGTATGTAACAGGTGTTTACCTGTCGTAGCAGCACATTTGAATATGGATGCAGGGAATAAAGAGGGCTGGCTTGCCGGCTTGTCTGAGCGTATTCTTGCGGAAAAAAATGAAGAACTTACGCTGGGAGTGTGTTTTCCTGCCGGTAAGGATTTGGCTGACTGGAAAGGTGAATATGAAGTTACCGCATACGGATTTTATGAAGATACCGCTCATCCGGAAGATTATGATGAGAAAATGGAATTGCGTATGCAGGAAATTGTAAAGGATTTCAAACCGGATATGGTACATATTTTCGGAACGGAATTCCCCCATACGCTTGCAATGGTGCGGGCTTTTAACAAGCCGTCGCGGACATTAATCGGTATACAGGGATTATGCTTTGTCTATGCGGATGCATACCTGGAAGGGCTGCCGGAAGAAGTCATAAAGCGTTCCACGTTGCGGGATGTGTTGAAGAAAGACAGTATTTTAGACCAGCAGAAGAAGTTCTATCGAAGAGGTGCCTATGAGCAGAAGGCGTTGGCATTGACCGGAAATGTAACCGGAAGAACCGATTGGGATCATCATTATACCAAGGAATGTAACGCCAATGTGAAGTATTACTTTATGAATGAAACCCTGCGTTCCAATTTTTATGAAGGAGTTTGGGATTATAAAAAATGTGAGAAGTATTCCATTTTTGTGAGCCAGGGAGATTATCCCATCAAGGGATTGCATTTTCTTCTTCGTGCCATGAAGGATATTTTGGAAGAGTATCCGGAGACCAAAATCTATGTGGCGGGCAACTGTATTACCGGGGATGACGGTTTTAAGAAAAAAATAAAAATGGCTTCCTACGGTAAATATTTGCGTGAACTGATTGAACAGTATCATCTGGAAGAACATATTGAGTTTCTGGGGAACTTAAATGCGGAACAGATGAAACAGAGATATTTAAAAAGTAGTGTATTTGTTTCACCGTCTTCTATGGAGAACTCACCCAATTCCGTGGGAGAGGCAATGATTCTCGGTGTGCCTGTAATCTCCAGTCGGGTGGGTGGAGTCCACAATCTGTTGGAAGACAGGTCGGAAGGAATTCTGTATGAAGCCTCAAGTATACAGGCGTTGGCTAATGCGGTAATTAAGGTGTTTGATGCCTATGAATATGAGGATGCATCCAGAATGCGTCCGATTCGTGTAAAAGAAGAAGAAATTGAAGAAATCAGAATGTATCCGGTAAAAGCGCGGGCACATGCATTGCGTACTCATAATCCGGACGTTAATTATTACAGATTGTTGGAAATTTACGAGGATATATGTAAATGCGAGTAACCTTTGTATCAAATTACATTAATCATCATCAAATCCCCATTTCTACGGTGCTGTACGAAAAGTGGGGAGACGGATATCACTTTATCCAGACGGAGCCTATGGAAGAGGAGCGAATCCGCTTGGGTTGGAATGCGGACCATAGTGACTTGCCGTATCTTTTGCAGTTTGATGAGTCACCTGAAAAATGCAGTCAGTTGATTATGGACAGTGATATTGTGATTTTTGGAGGTACGGATGATGAAAGTTATATCAGCAAGCGTTTGCAGTCCGGTAAGATCGTAATCCGATATTCGGAGCGTTTGTATAAAGAAGGACAGTGGAAGGCGGTTTCACCCCGCGGTTTGCGAAAAAAATACCTGGATCATACCAGATATCAGAAGGCTCCGGTATATTTGTTGTGTTCCGGCGGCTATGTAGCAGATGACTTTGAAATTGTGCGGGCATACCGCGGAAAACGTTTTCAATGGGGGTATTTTCCTGCCTTTGAGGAAAGTACGAAAGAAGAACGTCAGGCATGGAAACGTGCAGACAAAATACAACTTTTATGGGCAGGCAGGTTTATTGATTGGAAACATCCGGAGGATGCGCTGGCAGTCGCCAAAGCGTTGAAGGAAAAAGGCTATTCTTTTATGCTGACCATGGCCGGAGGCGGTACGTTAGAAGAAGTATTAAAAGAATATGTGCGTGAGAATCATTTGGAAGATTGCGTATCGTTTGCCGGTTTTTGTAAGCCGGAGCAAATCCGTGAGATGATGAAAAAGGCGCAGATATATCTGTTTACCAGTGATTACAAAGAAGGTTGGGGTGCTGTTTTGAATGAATCCATGAACAGCGGTTGTGCGGTTGTGGCAAGTCATGCAATCGGAGCGGTGCCGTTCCTTTTACAACATAAGAAAAACGGTTTGATTTATAAAAGCGGTGATATAGCCGAACTGATTGCACATATGGAAATGCTGTGCAAGGATAAAAGTGTAAGAAGAAATTTGGGTGAAGCGGCGTATGAAACCGTTGCTTCGGAATGGAATCCCCAACATGCGGGAACTGCATTGGTTTCCTTATGCGAGCAACTGGTAAAGGGCGATTTTACGTTTCGGCAAACAGGTCCTCTCAGTGAGGCAAAAGTAATTCGGCAGAAAAAGATGTATCAATATCTTTGTAAATAAAATTCCGTGAAAGGCAGAGTTTTTATGCAGGAATTAATATCGGTGATTGTACCGATTTACAATGTGGAAAAATATTTGGAGCGCTCCGTCGGCGCATTATTGGGACAAACTTATCAGAACCTTGAAATCATTCTTGTGGACGACGGCTCCAAGGACAGAAGCGGAGCAATGTGTGATGCGTTTGCGGCAAAAGATTCCAGGGTTAAGGTGATTCATAAAGAGAACGGCGGCTCCAGCAGCGCAAGGAACCTAGGGATTGAAGCGGCTACCGGAGAGTATATCGGTTTTTGTGACAGCGATGATTATCCGGAACCTGATTTGTATGAGAATCTTTTGGCGGTTATGAAGGAGAATCCGGATGCGGTTATGGCGCAGGCTATGTCCAGCGATTATACCGATGACGGTGTTTTGGTGAAAGGACCGTATAAAGATTCCGGGAAAGTGAATTTTTTATCCAAACAGGAAATGTTCCGCCTGCTTATGCTTCACGTGGGAGACAGTTCGTTTTGCACCAAGTTGATTCGGGCGGAGTATATGAAACAATTTCGATTTGAAGAAGGTCGTCTGAATGAAGATTTTGAACTGGTGATACGAATGTTAACCGGAATTTCGGGCGTTTATTCTTTGGAAAAAAACGGATATAATATTGTGTTAAGAGGCGGAAGTAACTCCAGAAATAAGTTTGGTGAAGTGTTTTATAATTCCCTGATTGAAAACAGTGACAGGGCTTTCCGCATGATGGAGCAGGAATATCCCGAATTGAGAGAAGAAGGAATCCGCTTCTGGTACTTTCAGAGATTGGATTATATGCTTCATATTCCCGTTAGTTATATGAAGAAATCGAACCGGGTATGTTGGGATATTGTCCGGGATTTGAAGCAGGGCAGAAAGCAGATTAAAGCCAATGCGTATCTGACGAAGAAAGAAAAACGGAATTTGTTAATTTTGAGTTATGTTCCCCGTATGAGCAAACGTTTTCATAATGTGATTATGGTGTTTAAGAGAGCGCTGGGAAAAGCATAGCGTTCAACGTCTGTTTGTATAAAACAGTGAGATTATGATGAAGTGGTAGTGTGTAATGAAAGACAGAATCTATGTGTGCCATACTTTTTATCATGTTTATGTCACAATGTTAAAAGAACTGGCATTGCCGAAAGAAAAGCAGGGTGGCGCAACTTTAGTGTTGAGTAAAATGTCTAATGATTTTGGCAACATAAAAGCGCGTATCGAGCAAACCGGATATTTTGAGAATGTAGTAGAGTATGATGAGAAAAGGGAGTCTTTTTTTCCGGAACTTTTGAAATACAAGGAAGACAAGGGAAACATTGTTTCCAATATGTGGTCCCGGATTCAGTTTACCCGTAAGTTTGCCAAAGCGCAGGCGACGTATGTTCCGGTTGATTTTAAAGAATACAAAGACATTTATGTTTATTGTGATGAAGATCCGATTGGATTTTATCTCAATCAGCACCGAATCCCATATCACGCGGTGGAAGATGGTTTGAATACCATTGTGCATTGCGATGATGCTCATTTTTCCAACCGGGGACATTTTAAGTTGAAAGCCTTTTTTTCAAAGGTGTTGAATTTGATTTTTATCCAAAACGGGTACGGGAAGTATTGTATTGATATGGAAGTCAATGACATTTCAGCCATTGCAATACCGTGCAAGTATTATGTGGAAGTAAGCCGTGCAGCATTGGCAGAACGTCTGACAAGGGAAGATAAAGATTTGCTGTTGCGAATGTTTGTCAAGGATATAGAAGAACTGCGAACGAAGCTGGAAGCGGGAAAACAGTATGATAAAAAAGTGCTGATTCTTACGGAACCTTTATGTACATTGGATGTGCGTGAAAAAATATTTAAGGACATTGTGGCAATGTATGAACAGGATGCGCAGGTGTTTCTTAAGCCTCATCCCCGCGATGAGTTGGATTACGGCACATTGTTTTCGGGTTATCCGCAGTTTGAAGGCGCTATGCCTATGGAAATCCTGAATTTTTTTGAGGATTTGCATTTTGATAAAGTAATCGGTGTGTTAACCGAATTGAAGGCAATTACGTTTGCCGATGAGATGGTGCGTCTGGGACCGGATTTTATGGACAAATACGAAGACCCTGCGATTCACCGGCAGAATGAGAGGATATAAGATGTTAAAGATTTGGAAGAAGATGCTTGTGCTTTTGGACGGCAAGCAGAAAAGAACCATGGTTGGTTTGGTCATTATGATGTTTATCGGAGCCATGTTAGAGGCATTCAGTATTACGCTGGTAGTGCCTGTGGCGGCGCTGGTTATGGACCCTATGGCAATTGAAAAAAACAAATTGGTTTCTGCGTTATATCAGTGGCTTCCGTTTGAGTCGCCCAAGACATTCGGTACGGTCGTTATGTTGTCTATGGTTGTGGCATTCATTCTGAAAAATGTCTACATCTATTTTATGCAGAAATCAATGTATCGTTTTGTATATACCAATCAGTTCAGCACCTCCGAGCGTATGATGAAGAATTACATGCGGAGAGGGTATGAGTTCTATTTGAATGCGGATACTGCGGTAATTCAAAGAAGTATCACATCGGATGTCAACAATATGTACGGCTTGATTTTATCCGTATTACAGTTGATTTCAGAAATCATAGTATTTATTACGCTGTCCGCTTACCTGTTATCCCAGGAACCGGTGATGACCATCTTCCTCGGCAGTTTACTTTTGATTACATTGTTAATCATAAAAGTAATTTACAAGCCGATTATGTACAAAGCCGGCAAAGACAATCAGGATTATTACAGCAACCTGTTTAAGTGGATTAACCAGACGGTAACAGGTATTAAGGAAGTAAAGATCGGCGGTAGGGAAAAATACTTTATTGAGACCTACAAAGGTTATGGTAAGGGATATGTGGATGCGGTGCAGAAATATACACTGTACAATAATATTCCGAAGTTATTTATCGAGTCCGTATGTGTCGGCGGTGCAGTATTGTATTTTCTGTATTTGTTCCTGACCGGACAGAGTTCCGAGGATATTATGACGATTATTACTGCGTTTGGTCTTGCCGTAGCCCGATTAATGCCTTCGGCGAACCGTATTAATAACCAGTTAAATAATATTTCCTTTTATGAGCCGTTCTTTATGGGTGTTTCGGATAATTTGCAGGATGAAATCGATCAGAAGAACACGGATGTTTCTTTTATGGAGGTGCCTAAGGAGAAACTTCCCGTTACCAAAGAAATTGTAATGGAAAAGGTCTCTTATAAGTATCCCAATACGGATAAGTGGATTTTAAAAGATGTAGATGTCACAATTCCCGTAGGACAGGCAATCGGTATTGTGGGAACCACAGGAGCCGGCAAATCCACGATTGTAGATGTGCTCTTGGGATTGCTTGTGATGCAGGAAGGTAAAATCACTGCGGACGGACAGGATATTTTTGAAAACGGAAATTACAGAAAGTGGCTCAAGAACGTAGGATATATTCCTCAGTCGATTTTTATGATTGACGATACAATCCGTAAAAATGTGGCGTTCGGTATTCCGGATGAAGAAATCAGCGAAGAACGTATCTGGGAAGTGTTAAAAGAAGCACAGTTGGATGAATTTGTAAAGAGTCTGCCCGAAGGTTTGGAAACCAGTATCGGAGAGCGCGGTATCCGTATTTCCGGCGGTCAGCGCCAGCGCATCGGTATTGCAAGGGCGTTGTATGAAGATCCTGAAATTCTGATTATGGATGAAGCGACTTCGGCAGTAGATAATGACACGGAAAAAGCCATTATGGATTCCATTAACCGCTTACACGGCAGCAAGACATTGATTATTATCGCACATCGTTTGCAGACCATTGAAAAATGCGATGCGGTATATCGTATCGGTGACGGCAAGGCGGTGCGGGAACGTTAAATCCGGAAACGGGTTTGCGGCAGAAAGACAGTCCGGCGAGGAGACTGAAATGAAATTAAGCATAATTGTACCTGTATATAATATGGTGGCAGACGGCAAACTGGAATTCTGTATGGAATCTTTGCTTGCCCAAACAATGAAAGAGTATGAAATCATTGCGGTAGATGACAAATCTACGGATGATTCCCTGAAGGTTTTGCAACAATATGAAGCACAGTATCCGGAGAAGGTGAAAGTGATTGCCTCTCCGAATAACCGCAGGCAGGGCGGTGCCAAAAATCTCGGGCTTCGTGCAGCAACCGGCGAATGGGTCGGATTTGTGGACAGTGATGATTGGATTGCGCATGATTTTTATGAAAAACTGCTTGCAAGGGCAGAGGAAACAGGGGCGGATGTGGTAGGATGCCACTATTCCATCAAATATGAGCATGATTATGAGGTGGGAAAGGAAGAACCCAGTGAGTTAAAAGAAATAGAAGGCCCTATGGATGAGGAAAAGTATGCCAAGGCAATCCTGACTCCGGGCAGTATGGTGGTTAAGGTATATAAGCGTTCTATTTTTTACGATAACGGCATTTGGTTCCCGGAATATATTTTTTACGAGGATAACTGTGCCGGTATATTGACGATGCTTTGTTGTAAGCATTTTGCATATGTGGATGAACCCTTGTATTACTATTATCAGCATACGACATCAACGGTACACCATGTCAGCGTGGAGAAGTGTAATAATCGTTTACAGACCATGGAAATGCTGATGGCAGAATGTTATAAAAGATGTTTTTTGGAAGAATATCCGGAAGAAATAGAATATCGTTTTACGGAAATGTTTTATATTAATACGTTGTTTTCCTACATGATTAATATGCCGTTTCATAAAAAGCGTATTTCCTATCTTCGTTTGTTAAGGGATGGAATTATGGCCTATTTTCCGGAATATGCAACCAATCCTTATTTTGAGGAACGGCAGGATGCAGAGGTAAAAAAATTAACCGCCATGCATTGTAAGTCGCCCTTTTGGTTCTTTTGGTATTATACGGCCCTTACC
>X409_Impala__coassemble_906_pt1 | contig 8340 bp, 8 predicted proteins | sample X409_Impala__metabat2_low_PE_002 | metagenome-assembled genome bin X409_Impala
GCTTTGTTCAGTTTTATTTTCCCATATGATAATATGCCATCATTTCTTCTTCTGTATAATAAAAAACATATTTCTTATAAAAAAATTCATTTTCCTCAATTTTTATAACCTCTGAAAAAACATCTTCATTTATTTGCTTTACTTTCCAAAATAAAATCAAATAGGAATCACTTGCACTAGGACGTTTTTCTTCAAATATTTCATTATTTCGAATCGTTTTCATTTCTATTTCCGACATATTATCCGTTTTTTCATCTACTTTATATTCAGAAAAAAAGTAATGTTTTCCATCTTGTTCATCTACACATAATATGACATCTTCGCAAAACATACTTGCAATAGTATTATGATTGCTTTGATTCTCAATAAGGCTTCCACCATTAATTTTTGTTAGCAACTCTATGAAATTACGCATGATTTCCTCCTTCACTCATAAACCAATTTAGCAAGTCTTCAAGTGATAATATTGTAATACTATTACTCAAAACATCTACTCTATTTTCATTTACAGTACTCCAAGCAGACGATATTTCTGCCTGAGAAATATCACCAGAAAACGTACGACTATCTGCAACGATGCTATTTCCCACTAAATAACTATATATATCCGAATTGTCTCTTATAGATTGAAATATGCATTGTAATGATCCTTGTCTTGTCGAAGAAAACGGGTCATGTAAACTCAATAACGTGGGAATTATCATCCCTTTTGGATTAGCAGAAAAAGCAGATTTCATTCCGACAATACTATTATTTGATTCTATTAATTCACAATTATTACTTTTATGAAATAAATATAATATTCTATGCTCCAAAGCCTCACTTGGAACTCTTTGCAACAAGGACATATAATCATCCCATCCATCTACTTTTTCTGGATTGATTATTTTACAATATATATTAAAATTCGGCACTTCAAGTATTTTTCTATGAGCTTCCTTTGCTGCGCAATTCTTATCACAATCTGCAAAATTACTATTACATACTTGACCACATATTGAACTCATAGAACTCTGTATCCCCTGAACAATATGCTTATATGTCTCTTCTTTTAGCCTATATTGATACTCTTCTTCTGCCTTATTAAGTGCTCCTAATATTACATTGACAATCTCCTCAAAAGGAATTCTATACTTTCTATTCTTAGCTCCTTGCATATGCAGTTCTGCAATCTTATTATCTAAAAAAATACATAAATCACCGTAAACAGCCTCTATATTAAGGTAACTTTGTCCCTCATTTGCTATATATTCTTCAATTTCAGTAATAATGTAATCCTTTACTTTATCTACAGTCACTACAGCAGACATATATTTATATAATGTCACCGTTAACCGAAAAGGATTTAACACCTCTTCCCAATCTGCAATTTCTTTTGCTACAACAAACACACAAGATGCAGTTGGATTACCAGCAGAAGTTCTATGCGCTATTAATTTATTTAACGCTTCTGTATACTGACTCCATTTGCTTTTTGATAATGTTGCTTTTACTTGATAAAGTTTCTCGACTATTCCGTCCTTTAAAATCATATAATCTTCTGTTTCTTCAAGATTTACTTCATATAAATTTATACTCTCACTGCTTCTTTTAATTTCATTTATCTTCTGCAAGACACATAATAACATCATTTTTCCTTGATAATTAAAACCACTCCATGAAGGAATAGCATCATTTCCTCTTCCCATTTTCACCTCATAACATTTGTATTCTTCACTTCTTTTGCAATTCTCTTATACCACTACTTATTTAGGCTAAGTATATTTCTCATTCACTTCATTAAATACACAACTAACTTATTTCCAATCGTAAAGTTTTTATATATCCCCCATCACATCCCCCTCCTTAACAATCACAATCTTCTTCCCCTTCTCATTCAACTGGCACGCCTTCTCATACTTCGAACCATAATTCCCATACTTCCACGCTGCACTTCCGGCCTCGCCTAATATCAGTACGTCCAACTTCCCGGTCACACTCTTAGCAACCTCTGCGCCCTTTGCACACAGCCAATCCTCTACCTGTTTTTTACTTCCGTAATTGAACTCCCCGGACAGACACACCAACTTTCCGTTAAAATCAATCTCTACATTTTGCGTCTGCGGATTCACGAAAGCATCCAGAATCTTTAACAATACTTCCTTCTCTTCTGCATCCATGACGCCATCCAACATAATGCCTTCCACAACCTCATAAATTTTATCAAACGGATAAAATCCTTTTAACTCGCTATGCGCCTCAAGCCAAGCCTTTAGTTCAGTAATCTCTCTATCTGAAACATCGTGATCCGCTATTATTGCCGATACCAACAATTGCAACTTCTGCATCTCTTTGGTTTTATCACTGTACATAATCTCCATTCCGCATCCGCAATCATTACTCTTCCCACTCGTTCCGTAGTGATAGGTCTTGGGAACAACTGCGACCGGATATAACGTTTCAAACTTTCTCAGAAGTTCAAAACATGCCTTTGCATCATCCAAAGCATTGTGATGATTGAGCAGTTTGATATCATACAGACCGGACAAAACATCCAACCGATACGATTGCACCGAATCATTCCCCTTGAAAATGGTTTTGGCCAACTCCAGCGTGCATATGTACTGATTCTGAACCGGCGGCAAACCATATCGCTCCAAGGTCCGATATAATGCGCACAAATCCATTGATTTTGCATTATGTGCCACCAGAATGGTTTGGTCGAAATACTTTTTTATCTCATCCCAAACTTCCGGGAAAGTAGGTGCATTGGCCACATCCGCCTCCGTAATACCATGCACTTTTACATTGAAATAATTGAACTCCGTTTCCGGATTAATCAATAGTTCTTTCTCATATACTGTTTTGTTGTTTTCGTATCGTATGATTCCGATTGCACAGATGGAATCTCTTCGTTCATTAGCAGTTTCCACATCAAAGACTGTGTAATTCATACTCTCTGCTCCTTTGTTGTAGCTATTTTGACAAACGGATAGTTCCCCACTTTTTTGTACTGTTATCAACCGTACCTGTCAACCCAATTTCGATAAGTGGGCATTTTTTTGCATAAGTGGGCAATTTTTGATGGATTTTCATTCTTTTTTACACTTTATAGGTATATATAAAAGTATAATAATCAATAATAACGAACGATTTCCCCGAAAAGTTACATTTCATCGACAAATTTCGACAAAGAGTTGAATACAAAACTAACTTCTGGTTTTACGCCCCCTTAATCGTTCAAAAAACACCTTTCTCTTATAAAAAAAGCAATTTCAAGTGGTGTTTTACCCCTTAAAATTGCTTCTCAACATATTCCTATTGCCAATTTCTTTTTATTATCTCGCTCTTCAAGTACAATGTATTCTTATTAGATGTCTTGAGCGGATTTGGTCAAAAGACTCACTTACGCCAACCTAATCTCCTCCACCACAAATCTTCCCAGATTATCGTGGTCAATCATAATCTTAGGCGGTCTTGGTTTTCCGTTACTGTTAATGCCCTGCTTAAACATGGACAGATATTCTTTATTCGCAGGATTAATATCCAGAAGATATGCTTTCTTTAAAGTGACGTTATTTTTCATACGTTTATGATAACTGAGCAAATCTGCCTTCTGTTGTTTGGTATTCCAGAACCTGGTCACCTCATACTCATATTCACTGTCTTTCTTCGTCTCATGCTCGCATACAATATAATAAAGGTGCGCCGCTTCTCCTTCCCGATTCAGAATCGAGAACACCGTCTCCCAATCATTGCCCTGAATCCCTTTAGAATCTTCGCTGTGAGCCTTCAAATCGCCAAAACAGGCAATCTGCGGGAAGTACAAATCCAAATCAATGCCGCCATCTTTTTTATCCTGATAATAAACGATTTTATCCTCTAAATGATTCTCTTTGAGATACTTTTCAAAACAAAACTCCAAATAGAATCCCACCCACTCCGGCTGGAATTTATTTTTATATCCTGCTGCAATCATTTCTTCATAACATGTTATGCCATGCCACACCTTAGGAAGCCCCTGAAAGAAGTCACGAAACACCGGTGCAATTTGTGTTCGAAACAAATCATCCTGCGACGCAACGCTTTGGATATACTGTGACGCTCTGCTTTGTGTACTCTGTGGTGCCACGCTTTGTATCAATTGGTTCACTGCACCTTGGGCAACTTCGGGCACATCTGCCGTCACATCTTCTACTGTACCGCTCTCAAACAATTCATCCAAAAAGACGGGGATGACATCCGGCCGAAACGCAGTTATGGTATTTCCGAAACAATCCACCTTTTGGAAATATCCGTCCACGGTAGCCGCCCACAAATCTTCGGCATATACATGCGCAGAAGAATTATGTGCCTTTTTCCCAAGATAAGTATCCATCTTGAAATCCACGAAAACAGTATGTTCTCCGTAGGTATACACACCCAGCAAAAGAGGCTTGGCCCCCATCTTTACTGCCGCATCATAAAAGGTCATCAAATCATCCGCAATTTGAATTCTTTTCTTATAAATCGGATGCGGAATTCCAAGATACGTTATGTTTTTACATCGGATTGCATACTTTTGATTATGATACTTCCCCGCATAAAATACGGGCGTTCCGTCAACTTTCTTAAGATTCGGGAAATATCTGCACAAAACAGTACCGATTTCCGACGGAGACAAACTGACATCATAATCTTCCGTTATGATGCCATCATTCTGTATCTGTTCCACCAACACATTTCCTCGTTTCATAAGATGTCTCCTTCTAAAAATTCACGGATGCCGCTTTTTCCCTTTTGCAGGCACCTTAAAAATCACGCATTGCAATTCCACTTCAATGCAACCAAATCTTCCTCTACAATTGCCTGTATCTTACGGTGCATCTTCATAAAACTCATAGTATCCGCTTCTTCCATCATCTTTTCATCATTCGTAAATTCACGAATCCACTTTTCTCTGATGCAAAGCAAAGGCTCGCGGTTTTGCTCCAGATATACGGCATATTGCTGGATTCTTTCATAAACCGTTTTTTCATTTTCGCGGTTCATCTCTATAATCATTTTACATTGTGTTCCCGGATACTCCGCATCCCCTTGGTTATCCGGCTGCCAGATGTCTTTCCACATGCTGTACCGATCTGTTTTGGAAGGAATCCACTTTTCACCGAATACGAATTCCGTAATCAGCCACAGCCAGTGAACACTGTATCGATCCGCCATCCATAATCGGACCTGTCGGATTCCTATGTCCTGATTTTGGTGCCATCCGTCACAACTCATCACGGTCTTAACGCCGATTTCATTTACCGCCTTAACAAAGCGCGCAATATAAGGATCCAACTCCGATGGTGAAACCGTAAAAGGTGTAACCGGCAGTGCAAAAGCATCAAAGGTATCACAACCAATCATAGCATCAATCGAACAAGGCAGAATCGTATCTTTGGCAAATAACTTCCGCTCCAGTTGATACAAATCTTCCGTTTTGATAACTTCCTCTTTGCTGATGGTTTGGATGTGCCACTTCCCCTTATAGTTGGCAAAATAGGCGGCCACATCCTGCTCTCCGATATCAAAACCTCTGCGAACAAGAATTTCTCTTTTACTTCGCATCTTATCGCCTTTTATTTTCTCTTAATTTCTTTCTGGCGGCCGCAGCCTTCGGAGAATACGGAAATGCCTTCGTATTCTCCATTCCCATACGGAACGCCGCAAAACATAAGTTATTTACTTCATCATCGTTATGACCGCCTTCGTACAACTTATCGCGAAGAACGGCAATAATGGAACTTACTTCTTTCATAAATTGTGCTTCGCCTTCCGGCAAATCCAATTCAATCTGTTTTGTCTTAGAATCATATTTAATCATACTTTTATCCTTTCAATAATGTCTAATCGGTGCGGGAACGGTTCAGCACGAGTTCCTCTATATATTTCTGCACGGCAATCCGTACCGGTCTTGCACCGAATTCTGCTTCATAGTATTTGTCTTTCAGTTCTTTGACCGCTTCTTCCGGCAACGCAGGCGGCAGCGTAACGTCTGCCCTGTTTGCATGAATGTCTTCCACCATACGGCGGTATGTGTCCTTCAGAATCTCTTCAAACACCTTCTCCGTAATCGGCTCAAAATTCAGTACACCGGTAAAACGGTTCAAAAGTTCCACATCAAAAAATCCTGACAGTTCCGTAATGGTCGCAGCCTTAAATTTACGCTGCTCTGCATGAAAGCCCATAGTCCTGCCGCGGGTGGTATGCCCGGCATTGGTAGTGGCAATAATAATCGCTTTGGAGAAATCCACACACTTGCCTTTTGAAGTTTTAATATATCCTTCATCAAACGCTGAGATAAACAATCTCTGTACCGCCACATCCGCTTTCTCAAACTCATCCAACAGAATCACCTGATAAGGATTCGACTCCAGGATGTCAAACGGCAGTTCAGCCTTGGAATTACTTCCGATATATCCCGCAGGAGCACCGATAATGCGATTCAAGGCCGCAGAATTGCTGAATTCCGTCATATTCAGGATAATCGGTTCCATTCCGGTCAACGTGCGGGAAATAATCTTGGCGATTTCTGTTTTACCCACACCGCTGTTTCCTGCAAAAAGAATGCTAAGCGGTACTTTTCTGGGGAAGAGATTTAAATTATCCCGCTCCAGCACATCCAGCAGATATTCCAAAACCGCATCCTGACCTTTAATGACACTCAAATTTTCTTTGAGCAGGTTCATGTCGGTTTCGACTCTCTCATTATTGCCGGTCATCAACTTCATCGCGGTCTTTTTCATCTGTTCTTTCGACAACAATGTCATACGGCCCGCGCCCTTGTTTCTGCCTCGCTTTTTACCCGACATCTCATTTAAAACCGCATCCGCCATGGCACGGTCCAACAAAGCGATTGCATTATCCGGCCGGTGAGAACCGATAGTTTTATAATTATCGGCAACGTTTACAACTTCTCTTACGACCTGCGCATCCAAATCGATGACATAACCATAATGTGCAATCATATTATCTGCCATATGTAAGAGTATCTCCACCGTCTGTTCTTTGGATAACTCATCCACAATCAGCCTTGTAAAACGACGGTTAAAAGCAGGGTCATTCAAAAGAGACTGTGCTTCCTGTAGCGTGGTTGCACCGATTACTTTCATATTTCCCCGGGCAAGTGCCGGCTTCATCAACTGGGCGATTTTATCATAGGTCTGATTTCCTTCTGCCAGCATATGGATTTCATCAATAAATAAAATCACCTTCTTGTCCGGATTCTGCGCATATTCCAGAATCGCTTTGGTCTTACGCTCCACTTCACCCACGATACCGGAACCGGACACAATATTGGTAAGCGGTAATTCCCAAACCTGATATCCCCGCAACGTCTTGGGAATCAACGGGTCATTATTGGCAAGTCGTCTTGCGAGATCCTCTACGATTTTGGTCTTACCCACGCCTGCCGGTCCCACCAGTAACGCATTGGGTTTGAATTTACCAATCAGGCAGGATATGGTCTGGCGAATCAACGAATCACGAAACAATGTGGGTGACTCTTCACAGAACATGTCATTATAATTAATCAGATATTCGCTCATATCGATATCGCTGCAATCCATTCCCGAATCCCATGGAAACGGTCCGCTAAAGGGATCGTCTGTCAAATCGTCCAAATCAATATCGTTATCACACTTATTATTTTGATCAATATTATCTGTTTCTTTTACATCTGTTAAATTTTCTTCTGTATTCATAGCTACACCTCCGTTTTTATTCTAGCATATTTGCGGTCTAAGAAGTAGATAATTCTACTTTTATATCCATTTTTTTCAATAACATAATCTTTTTAAAATTTAGCCCGCTGCAGAATACAATTCTGCATACGGGCTATTTAAAAAAGGAGGTTATATTGGAAAAAATCATCAAAGCAATAATTAGAAAGATTAGTCTTCAGAAATATCGATGAAATCCTCATCATCCTCGACGCCATCGGCGTCGGGGTCTGATGCGTCATCATAATCATCGTAATCATAATACTCGTCGTGATACGGATGATAGTCTTCGTAACAATCTAATCCGTAGTCACAGACGTGACGATATCCGTCTTCTCCGAGAAGACCTTCCCAGTCAAATGCCATGTTATCAACTCCTTTCATAGTATTTTTTTAGATTCGTTGAAGCATCGTCAGATGCTTGGCACCAACTCCTTTCGTATTATTTTTTAGATTCGTTGAAGCATCGTTAGATGCTTGGCATCATCTCCTTTTAACTTACTGTTTTTCATTCACCAAATTGCAGTAGCGTCAGCTACTGGAAAGAAAAAAAAAACGATGATGCGACGGCTTTTGACGGTCATCTCGGAGTATCCTCTATCTATCGTAATAATGT
>X409_Impala__coassemble_915_pt1 | contig 8266 bp, 7 predicted proteins | sample X409_Impala__metabat2_low_PE_002 | metagenome-assembled genome bin X409_Impala
ATAAAACCTTTTATTTCCACTAAAAAAGCAAAATACAAGGACACCTTCTTAAAAAGTGCCCTTACTAATCTTTTTGAGAATCCATTTTGTCAAATACGTAATCATTGTAGCAAACACAATGGATGCTGCCAGACTGATAAAATAATAGGATATTTTTTCCACATCACCAAATATCTTGTTGTAAAAGGAAAGCAGTACCAAAATCACCGTATGGTGACACAAATACACCGCATATTCTATTTTACATAAGAACCGCAGTACTTTACTGTCTTTTTTAAGGAAACACCCGCACCGCATAAACAAAAGAAAAATTCCCATAGCGAGAAGATTCTTATAAATGAGGTCCGGTCCCGGTAACGGAAGAAGCATCATTACCAGAGTGCTTACAAATACACTTCCCCATACATACCATGGCATAGTTTCCAGTTTTTTCTCAAAACGAAAACTTAACATACCAAACCAGAACATACAAATACCGGTAATCAGATGCGCATCGTCCGGAAAAGGTCCCCAGGAAAAAATCACATTCAAAATATAGAGGCTCAGTATAATGACGGTTCCCGCAATTTTACTCTTGCGATAGAGAAATTGCAATAAAGGAAACAACAGGTACACACCCACGATAATGGCAGTATACCACTCACCCACCAGCGCACCGGAACGGATGTCTGCAAATTCAAGATACTTATCAATTCCCATTATGGTAAAAATCGCCCGCCAGGGCTCTAACCCGGCCCACACCGGATTCCTTAAAATCACGGAGTGCCCGAACCATACCAGCAAATAGCATACATAAAACATCGGAAAAATGGCCAGCCAACGTTTTTTATAAAACTGTCCGATATTCAGTTTCTCACCATAATTACGTGCAAGACAGTTTCCTGAAATCAAAAAAAATAACGCTGTTCCCACATTTCCCCAGTTGCCGTTTGCAAATCCGAAAAACACACCATGGTATTGGTCCAGAGCTACCGTAAAATGCAGGTTAAACACCATTAAAATCGCAAGTATTCTTAATATATCCAAATATAATTTCTTTTCTTTCATAGGTGCATTATACCAAATTGGTTTTTTTTACACAATACGAAAATATGACAAAAGCGGCCCTGCACGGACCGCTTTCTATTAATAATTCCATCTGGAATGAGACACTACACTTTCTACTTCATCAAGATTACCCTGCCCAATCAACGGCCTGTGTTCATCTTCATCCTTCGGGAAAAATGTACCGTTATCTTCTGTAATTAACTGCTTGTAAAACGCAAGAAATGCTACTTCCTGGTATGCTTTGACCCAAAGGGCACCTGCACAAAACGGAATGGAAAATAAAACTGCTTTTTCCATACACAATGCGCAAATAATGTAAGGCAACTGTGAAAGCAAACTCCAACCGATAAAACTAAAAATCAAACAGAACAATCTCCACTTATTTCCGTACATAATACGTTTCGACTTCTTCAGGGCTTCCATACCGCCGATTCCGGGATTATCATAAACAATATAAGGTGCCATCGTATAATCAAGCATCTTAATATAAATAAAAATACCTGCTGCCAATCCAAGACCCAAACATACTACCAAAAAGAAATATTCACCGCCTTGTACAATCGCGATCAAAATCGCACAGGGAATCAATGCAACCACCACAACACCTACTCCCGCAAGTGTCCATAAAAATGTATAAAGCCAACGGAAGAAATGAACACCGAGACCTTCTTTGAACCGCTTAAACTGTGAGAAAAGATCTTTAAAAGAAGGTTTCTCGCCGTTTAACATTTTACTGTTGAATTGAATATATCCCAGGGTCAATGGGCCTGCAAAAATGAAAAGCACAAGATTAATAATAAAAACCACTGCCGAAATCCCCAAACCTACCAACATAAGCATGCCCTGCTGGTATGAAGGGTACTGGTTTATATTCTCTGTTGCGGAACTGAATGCTCCTCCATCACCCAGGGTTGTGGCATTAAACAATGTACTTACGCATAAAATGGTTGCCGCCAACGCCGTAAGTGCTCCAATCCACCAGTTTCCTATTAACGCTGCCCTTGCTTCATCCCTGAAATCTTTTGCACATTTTTGTGAATACATATTTTTCTCCTCTCACACAAATACAATAATGCATTAGTTTTGTTTGACTACTTTCAAAACTTTGCAACTGATTTATTCTACTATCCAATCATAACATACCGTTCCTAGTTGAAATATTATTTAAATTACAAAATAACATCGTCTATTTCTATTTTTTTAGCAAAATAAAAGCACTGCATCTGAGTATCAGGCATACGTCACCAATTCCCTCAAATGAAGCGCTTCGTTTTATTTATATATTCTTCTCACCTTCCAAACTGCTTTTTCGGATTATTTCTCTTTCAGACTGTTCTTATATGTATGGTAGGCTTCCACATCAATTTTATTCTCTGCCAGCATCTGCTCTGCCCATAACTGCAACGCTTCCACGGTAATGGATATTTTCTCCAATTCATCCTGGATATGCACAAAATCCCTGATTTCTTCACCGTCTACCTTGCCGTCTACGGTAATTTCAATCAAACGCTCCTGCTTTCCCCTCATTGCATTTAAAGAAGCCAGCATTTCCAGAACAATCTGTGATAAATCTTTCATCTCAATTTCCGGAACATACTGTTTTCCGATTGGACAGTCATTGGCACAATAATAATTACAAAGATTGGGAGTCTTATATGCATCCGCCATTACCAAAACTTCTTCCGGATGGGGAAGTGATTTCTGGTTCTCAATCTTTTCAATACGCTCGGGCGGAATGGACTCTAAAAGTTCACTGGCCTTCTCTCTGGACAATCCCAGTTCTTCACGCCGTACCTGATATAAGTTTTTATTTTGTTTTACGGATACACGACCCATATTCTTTCCTTTCTTTGGTATATAAGACTGTATTTTACGCACATCGTTGTTTTGTATAAACACTTCTGAAAAATATAAAAACGAGTGGGACTGTAAGCCGGGTTCTGTCGTGAATGATCATCTATCTGGTATTAACGTTACCGCTAATCTCAAGCGACCTACCTGAGAACAGACCGGGCAAGTCTATGGTTCTCTGTTTGGTCTTGCTTCGGATGGGGTTTACAGAGCCCTGCATGTTACCACACAGGCGGTAGTCTCTTACACTGCCTTTCCACCCTTACCGTTTACACGGCGGTTTATTTCTGTTGCACTATCCTTGGAGTCGCCTCCACCGGACGTTATCCGGCATCCTGCCCTGCGAAGCCCGGACTTTCCTCACCTGTCACCTTGCGGACAGACAGGCGCGATCATTTATCCCACTCGGTTTTAACTAACTTTATACGTTAAAGCAACTTCCGCCCACAAATTCCCTTGCGATGGAATTGTTGGGTAAGTTTACGGTATCTACCGTAAGGAAATATTCTAAGAATTTCAGTAATCTCTTTGCCTCATGATACTCGGGATCCGTAGGTTTTACACTGTATAAAAGGGGTTCCGCCAAAGGCTTGATTACTGCCAACTCGTAAATCAATGCTGAGTTAAACATTGCATCGGCACTTTCCTGGAAGGGGAAGATATTTTCCTCTTCACCGCGACGTACGGAAGGCCACATCTGGATGGTTCTTGTAGCAGACGCCCCACGTGTTCTTGCGTCACGCACCATACGTCTCAACAATCTTCCGTCCGTGGTCGGAATACGATTGTGCTCGTCAATATTTAAGGTTGTTAACGCACTGATATAAATTTTATACTTACTTTCTACCGGAAGACTTTCGGACATTTTATCATTTAAGGCATGGATACCTTCGATAACCAATACATCATCCGGACCTAAGGTTTTAAAATTACCCTTATATTCTCTGTGACCGGTTTTAAAATTGAAGGTAGGAATCTCTACCGTCTTGCCGGCAAGAAGGTTTTGCATGTCTTTATTAAACAATTTAATATCAATGGCTTCCAGACATTCAAAGTTATAATCTCCCTTTTCATCCAAGGGAGTATCCTCACGATTGACAAAGTAGTCATCCACTGCAATCGGGTGCGGTTTTAATCCGTGCGTTTTTAACTGTACGGATAATCTGTGTGAAAAACTGGTCTTTCCGGAAGAAGAAGGACCTGCAATCATAACAAACTTAACGCCGTCACGACTTACGATATCGTGAGCGATTTCAGCAATTTTACGTTCCTGCAAAGCCTCCTGTACCAGAATCATCTCATTCAGTCCGCCGTTGCAAATACGCTCATTCAATTCGCCTACGGTATCAATTTCCAGTTTCTCGCTCCAATCGGTAGCCTCCATCATGGTTGCAAACAACTTTTCCAACGGCACAAACTCTTTTAACACATTGGGCGAACTCTTTCTGGGTAAATTTAAAACAAATCCGTTATTATATGCAATCACATCAAAAAGTTTTACATAGCCCATGTTGGGAAGCATATAACCGTAAAAATAATCATAATAGCCATCTACATCATAAACATTAATCAAAGAACTTCTGCGGAATTTACACAGGCGCTGTTTATCCTTCATACCCTGCTTTGCAAAAATGGCAACCGCATCATCCAGTGCCATGGAATGCTTACGGATGACTGCCTTGGCATCTACCATTTCCTGCATACGCGCTTTGATCTTTTCTGCCAGTTCATGCGTTACCACAAAATCACCTTTGGCAGTAAAATAAAAACCGGAGCCTAACGCACATTCCACTTTGATTTTTTCAATATTTTTATCACCGATTACATCATGTGCCGCTTTTACAAAAAGCAAAGTAGCGGTTCTTACATATGTAAGATGACCGATGGATGTGCTCAAATCACAAAATGTAAGTTCACCGTTCCGTACCGGCTGCTTCATCAATTCACATATTTTACCGTTTAAAATCACTGCTGCAATGGTACTTTCATACTCATTCTGATATTCCTTTGCAACCTCTTCAAACGTAATACCTTCTTCATATTCTTTCTTTTTACCGTCAATAATAAATTGCAACATACCCCATACCCCCTTGTTTTCAGTTTTATACCATATAACCAATCTCTCCCTGCGCGGAAGGGATTGTAATCATTTCCGGTACTTCTCTCTTTAAATATTCCTGCAGATATGTAATAAAAATCTTCTCCAGTCCGAAGTGCCCCGCATCAATGATGCATAACCCCTGGGCAACGCTGTCCAATGCCGTGTGATAATCAATATCCCCCGTGATAATCACATCGCAATCTTTCTGCAGCGCATATTTTACCATACTTTTTCCGGAACCGGTAGAAATCGCCACCTTGGCAACTTCCGCTTCGGCATCGCCGTAAACCATTGCCTGCTCTAAATCAAAAATATGCTTAACCCGCTCTGCCAATTCCCGCAACGAACAAATATCTTTCAGAAATCCGTAGCGTCCGATGCCTTCCTTGGAAATATCATCTTCATACGTAACCATCAAAACTTCACTTTGAAGAAGTCCCAATTCATCCGCTGCCGCATCCGCCATTCCCATCACATCAAAATTGGTGTGCATGCAATAACAACAGATCTTATTCTGAATCATCTTCATAATTCGTTTTCCTAAGAAATCCGATGCCACTACTTTATTGATTTTGGAAAAAATCAACGGATGGTGTGCAACAATCATATCCGCTCCGGCGCGGATTGCCTCTTCAATGACTTCGTCCGTTACATCCACGGATAAAAGTACTTTCTTTACTTCCTGCTTTTCATCACCCACCAGCAATCCGGAATTGTCCCAATCCATGGCATACATAGCCGGCGAAAGTTCTTCCAGTTTTGCAATTAAATCCTTACACTTCATATGCTCTCCATTCTAAAATGCATCACACAAATTGCTTTTGATACAGTGTATCCAAACCGCAATATAACCGCTCTGTTTTATCCTGTTACATTTTATACCGGTCCAGTGCCCACTGATGCACGGCAAGTTCTTTTTCCACCACTTCTTTTCGCATCCTGCACTTTTCAGAATCTGCCTGACTGCAAAGAGATGTATAAATATCCCGAAGCCTTCTTTCTTCTTTGCGGATATATGCTCTCAATAATTCATTTTGGGAGTCCAGGAGTTCTTTGGCAAACAGTTCATAAGCCGTAGTCTGTATATCCTCGACAAAGAATTCCTCACTCTGTGGCAGGTTTTCCATGTCAAGTTTTTTTGATGGCCGGATCCGCATCATAAAATAATATTTTCCGTCCTCATAAGCGATGTCTTCTTTCTCAATCAAAAAGCCCCACTTTTTTAAGGTACGCCTTACCAACCACAATTCCGATTGCGGCTGTAGAATAATCTGCTGCATTTCTTTGACTTTTTCGCGATCATTCCATAGAATCTCCAATGCCAGCGGACCACCCATTCCTGCACAGACAAAACCTTCGGCTTCATTTCTTTTTAGCTGATTCAAACCGTTTGACAGTCTGGTTTCTATGTAGTCCCCACAACCGTATTTTTGAATATTATCCTGCGCCTTTTGCAACGGGCCCTTATTGATATCCATGGCAATCATATGCCGGCAACGTCCCTGTTTTACAAGATATACAGATAAATATCCGTGATCACAGCCTACATCTGCCATCGTATCCGCAGGTTCCACTAAGGCTGCTACCGCCGCAAGCCTTTTACTCAAATCCATTCCAGACAAACCTTTCTTAATCCAAATAATCCCTGAGTTTACGGCTACGGCTGGGATGGCGAAGTTTTCTCAATGCTTTGGCTTCAATCTGACGGATACGTTCTCTGGTTACGTTAAATTCCCTACCAACTTCTTCCAGTGTACGGGCACGTCCGTCGTCCAAACCGAAACGCAAACGCAACACTTTCTGTTCTCTCTCCGTCAAAGTGGATAACACTTCGCTCAACTGCTCTTTTAACAGGGTAAAAGCAGCAGCGTCTGCAGGCACGGGTACATTATCATCCTGGATAAAATCGCCCAAGTGGCTGTCTTCCTCTTCACCGATAGGTGTTTCCAAAGAAACCGGTTCCTGGGAAATTTTAAGAATTTCACGCACGCGTTCTTCCGGCATTTTTAACTCTGCCGCGATTTCTTCCGGGGTCGGTTCACGACCTAATTCCTGCAATAACTGTCTGCTGACACGAATGAGTTTGTTAATGGTTTCTACCATATGCACGGGAATACGGATGGTTCTTGCCTGATCCGCAATCGCTCTGGTAATTGCCTGACGAATCCACCATGTTGCATAAGTAGAGAACTTATATCCTTTACGGTAATCAAACTTTTCTACCGCCTTAATCAGACCCAAATTACCTTCCTGAATCAGGTCAAGGAATAAAAGTCCGCGGCCCACATATCTTTTAGCAATGGAAACAACAAGACGTAAGTTTGCTTCCGCCAATTTTTTCTTCGCTTCCTCATCGCCTTCTTCCATCTTCTTTGCCAACTCAATTTCATCCTCTGCGCTTAACAGGGGCACCTTACCGATTTCACGAAGATACATTTTAACCGGGTCTTCAATTCCCACACCTTCCGGAACGGAAAGATCAAGATTTTCAAGGTCAACATCCACTTCCAATTCTTCGGTATCCGCCATCAAAAGTTCTTCATCAACCGGTTCTTCCTCTTCATCATTAATATGAATCAGCAAATCCACATTATTTTTGTCAAGCATCTCATAGACTTTGTCCATATGCTCTTCTTCCAAATTTAAGCCTGCAAAATGTGCCTTTACTTCCACATCTTCCAACACATTCTTTTTTGCCTTGGCCATCTCGAGGAGTTCTTTTAATTTCTCCTCAAATTTTTGCTTTGTACTTTCGTCCATTTTGTTCCATCCTTCCGTTTTATCTATATTTTGGTCTTAATCCAGAAAAATATGCGTTTTCGCCAATTCCTGCAAGGCTTTTCTGCCTGCAATCATTTTACTCATGGCCGCAATATCCGTTTGGGATTGTGCATTGTAATATTCAAAACTGTTTGTTTTGACCTTTATTAAAATATCATGAAATGCCTTCTGCCTCTCTTCTTTCGTCTCAATCCCTTCCAATCTGGTGGTAAAAAGAGCACTGACTTTACTTTGCTCTTCCGGATCTTCAATTAACGTAATTAAAAGAGCGGGATTTGCCTTTCCGGCTTCCAAATCTTCCAGAAAACGTTTTGCAACAGGCTTGTACAACTCATCCGTAAAATCCTCGGCTGTGATGTACGGCTTTATTTTATCATATAACTCCGGTTCCTCCGCCAGCCACGTAAGTAATAACTGCTGCGGTTTCCGCTTGCCGTCCTCCTGCCTTGCTTTCTCACCGGCCATGGCTGATTGCGGTCTTTGTAA